>Ga0310125_10000233_pt1 | contig 25058 bp, 23 predicted proteins | sample CB11b_Tmax_Bot8__FD_203508 | JGI IMG/M metagenome (GOLD analysis project Ga0310125, IMG submission 203508) | Marine microbial communities from Western Arctic Ocean, Canada - CB11b_Tmax_Bot8 | ecosystem: Environmental > Aquatic > Marine > Oceanic | place: Canada: Western Arctic Ocean | collected... | reverse complement strand
TGGTCTTTAACGGAGAACGCAGGAGCTCGCTGGTGACGTCCCCCGAGGATGGTCGGATCCCTGCCCTGACACCCGCAGCACAACGCCGTATCGGAGAGGCTTTTGCACGTAACCGGCAATTCGGAGAGTTTGATAATCCGGAGAACCGGCCTCTAGCCGAGCGCTGCTTGATGTCCTTTGGTGTCAACGGGGGACCACCGATGCTCCCCAACTATTTCTACAACAACAATTACACCATTGTGCAAACCCCCAGCCATATCATGATCATGACTGAGATGGTGCATGATGTGAGAATCATACCACTCAGTCGGACCAAGCAGCCCCTGCCAGGACACATTCGTCCATGGATGGGAGACTCGTGGGGCCGTTGGGAAGGTGACACACTCATCGTCGAAACCACGAACCTTCCGCTCGAACAGGTTAACGCCTACTCCTGGCTCGTTCCGGCAGGATCAGAAAATTTCAAAGTGATTGAGCGTTTCACCCGAGCCAACGAGTCTACGCTCAATTACGAATTCACGATAATCGACCCCGATTCATATGTGAGTGAGTGGGGCGGTGAAGTTCCTTTCAGGAGGCTGGACGGGTTGGTTTATGAGTACGCTTGCCATGAGGGCAACTACGCGCTCGAAAATATACTGAGAGGTGCGAGAGCAGAGGAGCGCGAGACGGAACGAACACGAAGCTAGACTCCGGACGCGTCTCTAAGTCCTTCGCTCACAGTTGACCAAAAGAAGAATCCCCCGGGGACCAGAAAGGCCTCCGGAGGATTCCTGATACTGGGCCCTTAGACCTTATGGCAAAGCCAGAGCCGCCAACCCACTGTTTAGCTGGATGATTACGTACTGTTTGCCTTCATGAACCCAACTGGACATCCCATACCGGGTGGATCCAGGTAACGGAACTGCACCAACCCGTTCGCCGGTTCTCTTGTCTATAGCAAACAATTTCCACTCATCATCAGAGGTCTGACCCGAGGCGAAAAGCAGGTTTGGTGTTACCACCATCGCTGAGTGCCCTGAACGGCCTGGGTTCGTCGGAACTCCCGTGACTCCCTGAAGCAGCGGGTGGTCACGTATACCGTCCTGCTGCGCTTGGCGAGCATCACCATTAGGGATCATCCAGATGTGCTCACCCGTGTTCATGTCAATCGCAACGATTCGGCCGACTGGACCTTTCCAGATCGAGAGACCATCAATGCTCTCTCTTCCGGAGCCACCACCCCGACCACCCCCCGTAGCCCGCGACCAATCGGAACGGACTGTCCCTGTCTGAACTAGCTGATCCATCGGCGACTCAGCCCCAGCCATTAAGTATGCTGTTCCACAAGCCGATTGAGAGGTGACATACATCACGCCCGACAGCGGATCTGCCACCGCTGGGCCAGTGATGTTTGCGCCTCCCCCACCCCCAGGACATACCCTTGCTGCCCCTGCGGGATTACCCACGTGCGTCGGTGGGTTAAACAACGGGGCGAAAGAGTTGTTCTCCTGAGCGATCTGCAAAGCCATTGCCCTGATCTCAGGCGTGTAGTCAATGAGGTGATCTTCGGTACGGCCCTGAAGGTCAAAGGGAGCCGGTTTCGTCGGGAACGGCTGGGTCGGCGAGAGCAACTCACCTGGCACCAGTGATTGAGGAACCACGACTTCCGGTATCGGCCATATGGGCTCACCAGTCCTTCTATCAAGCGCATATACAAAACCTTGTTTTGTGGCCTGGAAGACACCTGGGATTCCTTCGCCGTCAACCGTGACGTCCATCAGTACCGGCGCCATAGGCGTGTCATAGTTCCAGATGTCGTGATGAACAAACTGGTAGTGCCATTCCCGCTCACCAGTCTCGACATCGATAGCAATTATGCTGGTGCTATACAGGTTGTCACCTGGATGAAAGCCACCGTAGTAATCGATTGTTGGTCCATTCGTAACGATGTATACGAGACCCAACTCTGGATCAGCAGACATCGGCGCCCAAGAAGAAATGTCACCCGTGTATTGCCAGGCATCATTTGTCCAGGTCTCATGACCAAACTCACCTGGACGCGGGATCACGTGGAACTTCCACTTGAAGTCCCCCGTCCCAGCGTCATACGCAAGAATGTCACCAGGAACCATCTCTGTTCTAGTCTGGTTGTATCCCTGTTCGGCTGAGTTACCTACAACCACAACGTCATTGACTACGATTGGAGGCGATGAACTCGTGATATACCCGATCTCAAGGGGGATCCCCTGATAAGGATCATAAGGTTGATCCCAATTTTCCCATGGAGCCCAACCTTCAATAAGATCTGCTACGAGATCCACACTACCTGAAGCTGGGAACCCGTTGATCGGTACACCTTCACCCCAACCCTCTAGCGGTTGACCAGTCTCGGCGTCCAATGCATGAAGGAAAAATCCTGGAGTGGTGATGAAGATTACACCTCGCCCGTCAACTTCAGCGTAAGCGACCCCCTTCCCGTACCCTTTCCGCATTGAGTACTCATAGCGGAAGGTATGCGGCTCGGTAAAAGTCCACTTCAATTCACCCGTCTCCGGGTCAAGAGCGATGACATGCCGACGGTCGTTGGTGACCGTGATCAGCATCCCATCGATGTAAGACGGGGTAGCCGTATTCCCATGCGTACTAGCACCGAAACTCGCGTTGTCCCAAATCCAGGCGACTTCCAAATCCCCGAAATTCGAAGCTGTGATTTCGTCGCCGTGCGTATAACGCGCATGCCCGGCGTCACCACCGAGGTAGCTCCAGTTCCCATTCTCCACCCCGGTCAGTTGGGCAGCACCCAGCGCCGGCAACGAGAGTAGGCCGATCAACCCGACTGCATACGCCACGACCCAGCCTGACAGAGACGAACTCAAATACTTCTCTTTTCTCATAACACTCTTCCCCAAGCAATGATGCGATATCGGAGCAATTTCATGCATATCCGAGCACGCCATCGTGACCGTTTCGGCGGCGCTCCGCAAGATCAGACGAGTGTTCCTATTCCGGAAGAAGATTGACTCAGAGTGCGAAGCGACCTAACCCCGGAGTCCTCATCTGCCTATCCTCTTTTGTGACAATCATCCCCTCTGTATCGTCGAGCTCCTTCATCAACTGAAAACCCGCTACAGGACCGAGCACCATGACTGCAGTGGAGAGGGCATCAGCATCCATTGCGCTAGTCGTAACAACTGTCACCGCGCTTGCTCGATTAGGCGAGTAGCCTGTCCGAGGATCAATGATGTGGTGACAACGTCGGTCTTGGGTGAAGGCCTGCATGTAATCACCAGATGTTGCTATGCACTCGCCACCCAGTCGCAGCTGAGCCAAGATTCCTTTTGCATCAGCGGGATCCCGGACACCGATCGTCCAGGGACTCTCTAGCGACCCAGATCCCCCCGAGGCCATGTCCCCACCTGCATTAATAAGAACCCGCTCAGCACCGTCACCCACTAGAGTGCGCACGGTCTGGTCAACGATGTATCCTTTCGCGATCCCATCCAGAGTCACCTTCATCTCTGAACCCTCAAGCACGATAGCATCTCCATCAACTCGCACTCTCCGATAGTCGACTGACTCTAGAATGCGCTCGACCTCATGATCTGGAGGGGGCCGGTTGCTCGCTTCGAAGTGCGATGCGTATAGCTCTAGCAGAGGTGCTACCGTTACATCAAACGCACCGTCCGTCATCGATGAGTAGGTCAAAGCTCGACCCATGACCTCTACGAGGTCAGGTGGAGGAGTCTCTATGAACCCTTTCTCGTTAAGTCGGTCCAGCGGCGTATCCCTCCGATGGCGACTCAGAATCCCCTCAAGTTTCTCCATCTGACCGAATGCGTTCCGCACCATCTCTCGAGCAACTTTGAGCTCTGGAGCAACAATTGTAACGATGACTAGCGTCCCCATCTGTGTCCGAGTCTCACTCACCCGATGGAGGCCTGCTCGACTGATAAGCGAACGCACAAGGCCAGTGCCCATCGCAAGCGAAACACCTGCCACGGCAGTAATGCGGAGCACATGGCGCCGGCTGACCTTACGCTTGTCCTTATGCTCCATCAGCCACTCCTTCGAGCGATCCCAATTTCACCTGTATCAACCGGGATCGGATCTCTTCCATCTCGTGGCGACACACTCCTGCTTTCTCGATAAGCTGTACTTCACAAACATTGCAGCGCACACATTCCTTAGAATCGATTTCCGGTCCCTCAATCGCTCCAGTTGGGCATTTCTGCTGACATACCAGGCAGTGATCGCACTGCTCGACACGCCGAATTCGTTTCGGTGAAACCACCGAAGCAATCGCCAACGCAGCTCCGAGGGGGCACGCATAACGACAGTAGAAGCGTGGCACGATTGCTGAAGCCAGAATGAAACCTCCGGCAATTACCCATAACAGGATGCTCGGGCTCCTAAAGAAGACTGTGCCAAACGGCTCAAAATACTCGTAGAAGCTCACGTGACTCCCAGCTAACGCAGGGATCACAATGATCGCAAGCACCAGATACTTCGCCCAAAGCCCCATCCGGTGGGCACGTATTGAGGGTGTCCTCTTCCAGCTTTCGGGGATAATCCGATCCAGAAAGTCCTGGAGTGCGCCAAACGGGCACAAGAAACCGCAGAATACCCTGCCCCAGATGAGCGTGGTGACCACGGTGAAGACGACCATGAGCAGGAGAGGTAGATCATCCAAAAAGACTGAAGGACCAACCCAGATCGCGCTTGTAATATGAGAAACCGAAAGGAACCCACCATCCACAAATCCAAGGACCAACAGAGTTACACCGAGTGAAACCCAGCGCAGCAAAGTGATCTTTGTGAAGAATGCAGCCATCCCGAATGCAAGTACGATCAAAATCAACGCAACACGATCCCAAGAAGTGTTCGCGAGCATTCGCTCCAAAAGCGTTTCCTCTTGGATTAGTGTGAAATCGAACCCTTCGTTTGGAAGGACCTCTTCCGAACCTGCGATAGCTGATGAATACGATGCTCCTCCCAGCTCAGCCTCTGCGGTGTCGATTGGAGCGACTCCCTCGACAGTTGTTGAGGGTGGAGCACTATTCGCCAGTGCTTCTTCAGCTGCCCTCTCTTCAGCTGCCGCTCGCTCAGCGGCCGCTTCCGCCTCTGCCGCGGCGGCGGCTTCCTCGGCCATGATAATCCGCGCTTCCTGGGTCGTGTAATCCAGCCTGTGAGAACCTAGCCGAGAACCTAGGTCGTAGAGGAAGGTGAACGGCCTCGTGATGTCGACTGTATCTTCGACCATCATGACCCCTGTGATCGTTGCCTCACCGTAGGAAACACCCCCTGAGGTCAGACCCAACATCACGATGTTATCTGGCGAGATGTCGACCGTGTCTCCACCCTGTTCGATCGCCCAACCCTCTCTAACAAAGAGACGGAGACGCGGCCCATCCACCGTGTAGAGCATGAGATGATCTGCACCTCCACGCCTTTCAACAGAAGCTAGAGCGCGCTGGTACATCTCTTCACCCAAGAGATACTCTCCAACCCTATCGCTCCACATGTGTGCGAGAGAGATGCCAGCAGATCCCTCTCCTGGCTCAGTAACCTCAAGCCGCTCGACAATACCTCGACGGCGAAGCTCAAACCAAGACAGTCCTACCACATCTTCTACCGTACCCGTTGGTAATTCGACCTCAAACGAGTAGGCATTTGCAACACGACGGGCTGTGTTGCGTATGCCACGGGAAAGTGCCCTTACACTAATGGAAACCTGAGAGATTCCGTCGACATCTCCACCCACACGAAATGCTTCGCCGACGTACTTCCCTGTGTATTGCTCCTGGAAACCCGGCCTCCGAAGAAAATCTCCCATGCTGCGCATGTATGACTCACGGTAATCCGTTACTCTGATACCGGTGATCGTCCCATCGAGCCTCATCCCCACCAATGTCTCAATCGTACCACTATATCCGTACTCCTCGGGAGGCAAATCAGAGGTGATGAAGACGTACCCAATCAGTTCCTGACCCTGATACGCCTGCTTTACGAGAGGATCCCCCGTAGCTGGGGAAAAGAGATCTGCCTCAGGCATCACTTCCCGGAGGAGTGATTCCGACACACCATCAATGTTCTGACCCTTCAGATCATTCGGTACAGCCCATGACAGGAGAACTGCAGCGAGTAATATGAGGCGTAGTCGGTGCGTCATCAGCAGAGTCACAAACAAAGTATCACTCAAGCACCTTACGATCTGCGGATTCAACCAACAGAAACTGCTTCATCCAGTTTATCCCCATCACCCGCAGCCATGGCATCACCACGTGCACCGATGCCGATTGCAACTATTGCCCAGACACCCATGACAGGAGCCGCAATCAGGGCAATAGTACCGAGTGAAAGCCCAATAAACGTACCAAGCCCAGCGTAGATCCAACCACTGACCAAATCACCACCCCGGTACACTGCTGCATCAATAAAGGCTTTGGATTTATACTTTTCCTCACGTGATACCACAGTGAACAACACTTCCCGAGCTGGTTTCGTAATACCGTAACGGCCCGCGCGATAGATCACCTGAACCACCATTAGAGTCACCAGAGTGGGATAGACTCCTAAAGCAACAAAGCCCACAAACATTGCGACAGGGATCAACGCCAGGGTCACCCCCACATTTAGCCAGCGTAAGATCCGCGCAGTCAGATACACCTCGAAGAGAATCGTTAGGATGTTGACGGTCAGATCAATTTTCGACAGAAAGGCTCTGCGTTCACCTCGATCAGTCATTACTTCGTACACAATATCAGACTGTGCGAAGTAAAGAACGGTAGACGCAAATGTCATTAACGCGATAAAGGCGGCGATTCCCGTGAGATACGGCGAAGCGAAGACTGCTTTCATCCCCGACCATGCTCCACCAGAAAGCGGCCGACCTGACTCACCTACAGCCTCAACTCCACCGGTTTCAAAGTTTCGGTGCAACGCCCCGGCAAACCATGAAGCTGTCTCAAGAGGCACACACGAAATCAGAAGGAGGGTGAACACTGGGACCTGTTCTGCCAAAAAGACTCCAACCAGCGGCCCAAAAATCCCTCCAAGAGAGACCCCTACAGCGATGAAGGCGAAAAGCCTCTTTCCTTGGTCGTTGTCAAAACAGTCGGCTACGAGACCCCAGAACACTGTTACTACAAAAAGTGAGAAGATGCTCGCCCACACATAGAAGACTCGATCAATCCACGGGCGCGCTTCCACTGGGAGGAAAAGCAGGCTCGCCCAAAAACCGATTAGACAAGCAATAAAGAAGCGATTCACGAGAGGTACAAAGACGCCACGCGAATACCTAGACGCCACCCACGAGTATGCTGGAACTGCTATGGTGACCATGACCAAGAACACGGCAGTCCACAGGTACTGGAGGTTGCCTCGGTCTTCGGCCGCGATCTCATCTCGCACGGCCCTCAGGATGTACCACGCGAACATGATGAAGAAGCCGTAGGCCGCAGCCCACAGCATCCCCTTGAACTCTTCGTCATCCCTGAAGTCAACGAAGTAGCCGATCAGCCTTTTTAGTACGCGCACGCGGACCTCCACGCAGTTAGCAGGCCACAAATCTCGATGGCTAAGCCTCGGTTAGCCCTCTGTCCGAAACAGCATCAGCTATGGGCTCAAGCGCTGCATCATAGGGTTCCTGTAGCCACCTCACCAGAAGTTGGGAGCGCGGTAGGCGTGATTCAGGACGCCAGCCCGGTGCAAGGATGAGCGGAACTACCTAGACTGTCTACTTGAGAGGAAAGTCGTCGCAGTCTTAGTGTGACAATGCCCAATCAGATAAGGCAAGGAGCCGCAGCACCATGAATCAAGATTGCAACGTTGTCCCTGAAAGATCACTGACAAGATCCCCAGGTCTCATGCTGACCCTAGCCTTAGCTTTGTTGCCCAGCGCCTTTCTAGCCGGCACCCCAGACGTCAGTGCCCAGGCACCTGCCCAACCCACATCTGGTCAGCAGGTAGTCCTTGTCACGGGCTCCACATCCGGGTTGGGCCGTGAGGTTGCACTTCGGCTCGGAGCGATGGGATGGCACGTGATTGTGCACGGACGTAGTCAAGAACGCGGAATAGAGGTCGTGGACGAAATCAATAGTCAGGGTCCCGGCAATGCACGATTCTACAGAGCTGACCTGGCTTCTTTTGATCAAACGAGAGAATTCGGTGAATCGCTCCTGAGAGACTACGAGCGTATGGACGTTCTGGTGAACAACGCAGGCTTTGGTTCAGCACCAAATGAGCGCTTGGTGTCAGAAGATGGACACGAATTCCGATTCCAAGTGAACTACCTGTCCACTTACTTGCTCACCCATATGGTCATGCCTCGCCTACGCTCGAGCTCACCTTCCCGCATCGTAAATGTCTCTTCATTAGCTCAAAGCCCTATCGATTTCGATGATGTAATGATTGAAAACAACTTCAGCGGCGGAAGAGCTTACGGCCAAAGCAAGCTCGCCCAGATCATGTTCACCTTCGACCTGGACGAGGAACTAGATGGCACCGGTATCATGGTGAACTCCCTTCATCCAGCGACATACATGCCTACTGGGATGGTGCTGAGAGCGGGCGCTCAACCCCGTGCTACAATCGACGAAGGCGCGGATGCGGTGATGCAGTTGGTAGTATCTGACGAAATTGAGGGCGGCCAATTTTTCCGGGGTCTAGTACCGGCACAAGCAAATGCCCAGGCCTATGACATGCAGGCCCGAGCTAGTCTCAAGGCACTAAGCGAGGAGCTAACTGGAATCCGCTAAGCTACGGCCTAGGGGATTTCCAACGAGCTTCCCCCCAGCGCTTATCAGGTAATAGGCTCGCCTACTGGCGGGCATGCCAGGCTGCTAACACCTCGGCTTCCCGTTCAGCCGAGATGCCGGCCCTCAGATCCGCCTGACGTTCTGGAGAGCGGGAGAAATGAAAATCCAAAGTCTCCTGAGCAGTGACCGCTAGCGGCCGGAATGTCAGACCAGCCTCAACCTCTGGTGTAAGATCGAAACGAGCGAACCCTTCAGATCCTGGGGTGGGCGGCCTCCATACTGGCATGTGTGAATACGGGCGAATCCCTATTTGGGTAAGAAATTCAAGGTTGACCCAAGTGAATGTCGTCTCCGCAGTAGTGATCCCGCGGATCCCATAGAGCAATTCAGCCATCGGCCTAGGTGTCCTAGGCCCGACACCGTTAAATACTCCAGCCGTGCCATCTTCTGCCATGCGGATCATCCATTCTGTAAAGTCTCGTACATCGATGATCTGCACCGGATCAGTAGGTTCACCGGGAGCAAGAACTTCACCACCACGCTTGATACGTACAGGCCAGTAGGTGAAGCGGTCGGTGTCGTCACCTGGGCCGATAATGAGTCCAGGACGAACAATATTGGTGCGGCCTACGAAGATTCGTTGCGCTTCGCGCTCTGAGAGTGCTTTAGCGAGCCCATAGGGCAAAGACTCAGAATCCCTGCTAACACCAGCACTCTCGTAGGTGTAGGTCGGCGCATCAGCGGTCATCGGCACGATGCTCGTATCCGAATAGGCCGAGCGTGAGGAAACGTAAAAATACAGGCCCACCGAATCTTTCAGAAAATCAGCTGCCAGGCGTACCCACTCCGGGTTAGATCGGGAGTTATCGATAACAACATCCCATGACCGACCTGCGAGTGCATCGAGTTGTCCATTTCGGTCCCCGACGAGTCGCTCGACACCAGGAAAGAGGTGCGTATTCGTGCGGCCACGGTTAAAAAGTGTCACGGTGTGCCCGCGATCTAATGCATAGCGCACCTGATGAGGACCAATGAAGCCGGTACCCCCAAGTATGAGAATGCGTATAGCTCTTCGGGCAGGTGGCTCCGGCTTACGGAAAGAATCTGCAACTAGGGATTCCGCGCTGACCCCGAGACCCAGGCCACCGGTAGCTGCAGCTGTTAGTCTCAGGAAATCTCTTCGATCAGTCGGCATCTAAGCTCTCCAGTTCTCATGCATGTATCTCAGCTTATCGCTGCTACAACCTGCACCTGCGAGTGCCATTTCTACAAGCACACTTACACCATAAGAGTGGCTGGCACGTCCATAGCTCGTCTTTGGATTGCCGAAAAGGATAATCGCAATGCATCTTGATCTTTACCTAACTTGCATCTGCACACCGCCAGTAGGGGGCCATCGACGCGGGCCAGGTGGGGTGAAGCAGAAGATGGCCTCATCAGTTTAGGAGGATGGCGATGAGTTATACCTGTCGGAATCACCATAGGCATACCAAGCGGCTCGGAATCTATGCGACTGGAGTCCTGATACTAATGCTGGTGACACCCACGGACGTGTTCAGCCAGTCAGGGACAGATGATGTGACGTTCACCGCAGATATAGCGCCAATCCTCCAGCGTAGCTGCCAAAATTGCCATCGTTCAAATTCAGTGGCGCCCATGTCATTGCTGACGTATGAAGAGGTGCGGCCTTACGCCCGACGTATCAAGGAGCGAACGATGCTTCGGGATCGAATGGGTGTGATGCCGCCCTGGTTTATTGAAAAAGACGTCGGCATCCAAGACTACCAGAATGACATCTCACTGAGTGATGCTGAAATCATGATGATCGCCGAATGGGCAGACAACGGTGCGCCCCGTGGCGATCCGAATGACATGCCGGCACCTCGTGTGTTCGCAGTTGAAGATGAATGGGATATCGGTACCCCAGATCTGATCGTTGACTTGCCTCCGTATACGATGGGAGCAGAAGCTCCAGACTGGTGGGGTATGATCCCTCCCGTAGCTAGTGGGTTGGCCGAAGACCGTTACGTAGCAGCGATGGAGGTAAAGGAAATCAGCAATGTCGAGGGAGGGGTTGGAGGAAAATTCATTTTCCATCACGCAATCATCACTTCGACAGATGAAGACGGTAGGCCGAACGGCAGTTGGCCAATACATGAGGTGGGTCGCAATGCAGAAAGATTCGACCCTTTGGCTGGTCGGATGTTGAGAGCTGGAACACAGTTCATGATACCGGGCGCACATATGCACGCCAACGGCCAAGAAACAACTGCTAATCTACAGCTCGGCTTCAAGTTCCATCCGAAAGGTTATGAACCGGAACGACGGAGTACGCTCCTGAATTTCGGCAATGGCGAAATCGATTTACGGCCCATGCAGGATGGCCAAGAGGTCCACATTTTCCACACGCTGCAACAGAACATGAAAATCACAACCTTCGAACCACATATGCACGCCGCAGGTGTAAGAATGTGCATGGAAGCGGTTTGGGGTGGACGGACTGAGACCCTAACGTGCGCAGGGTACGACCATAACTGGGTAAAGGTTTACAACTACACAGAAGATGCCGCGCCTCTTCTACCGAGAGGCACCCTCCTGCATGTGACGGCCTATTTCGATACTACCGAAAACAATACGAATGTGGTTGACCCCAGGAATTGGGGTGGATTAGGGCACAGATCAATCGACAATATGGCAATTATGTTTGCCCCTGGACTCACGCTCAACGACGAGCAGTTTGCGGAAGAAATCGCAAAACGTCGGCTACGCCTCGGTTTAGCTAAAGGTGAGGGTATGCTCGGATGTCCACTGTGTGGTTTCGAGGAACTGCCTGGAAATGGCAGAAGATGAAGAAAGCCAGCCTTATTCTAGCACTAGTCACGTCTGTGGGATTCCCGCTTTCAGCAATCGCGCAATCACCAAGTAGTGGTCGGAACATCGCGCCCGTATACGAAGGATTCGAAACGAACCCGGACGGCTCGTTCAATTTGCTGTTCGGGTATTACAACCGGAACTGGGAAGAGCAGATCGACGTACCCGTTGGTCCGGGAAACTATCTTGAGCCCGGAGGCCCGGACCTAGGGCAACCCACCCATTTCTTTCCGCGACGTAACCAATTTGTCTTTCAGATTCACGTTCCAGCTGATTTCGGAGATAAAGAGGTGGTATGGACCCTCACAACTAATGGTGTAACCGAACGAGCATACGGAACCCTTCGACCTGCCTACGCAGTTGACGCCGTCGTCATGAGCGCCAACTTCGGTGCGGGAGGACAAACCGGTTTCCGGCCCTCGCTGACCGGAAACCTCCCACCCGAGCTTACGGTGGAGGGTGAGAAGACAATGACCGTGGACATCGGGGAGCCAGTTACCCTGAGCGCCGTTGCGACTGATGATGGAAAGCCGGGCCGACAATCAATCTCGTCACGCTCTATCGGTCAAAGCCATTTCGTGCCTAACTCGGCCACTGGACTACGTCTTTCATGGTTCAAATACAGGGGTCCTGGCGAAGTCACACTTGACCCCCCGCAGGCCAAAGTTTGGGAGGACCGCAGAGATGGCGGAAATTCACCGTGGTCTGCTGGTTGGCAAACGCCAGCAATCCCTCCGGACAATAGATGGACGGTACAAGCCATGTTCAGTGAGCCAGGGACCTACATGCTGAGGGCGCTCGCACACGATGGCGGGCTAATCAACTATGAAGACGTAACTCTGATTGTGCGTTGATAAAACTAGATAGCTCTTAGTAGTTCAGAAGTCTTCTGTTGACCAACTTAACGCACTTCGAAAAACGAGCTGTCAGCGCTGAACGCCGAAAAAATTCCGAGCGCACCGTGGACGTTTGATGGTGGCTCATTGAGGTCACGTGAATCCTGTTGGAGCCCTCTATATAGGTCCACATACTCTTCGTTCACCCTATATAGCTTTAAACGGTGTTGGCCATAGTGGGTCAACATAACCACCCGCACGATTGAACTATCAGCTGCGGTGGGTTGCTGGATAAGTCTTGAGGCGAAGCGTGAGAAGATCGCTGTAGTCGGCAGGATCTGCGGTGCCTCTTCTATATTGTCGATGACGACGAAATGAAGTTGGTCGCCTGTATTCGTCCAATTAGCTGTGATTCTCCAATTCAAACGATTCCCGGGACCTTGGCCACGCTGGGGAGGGAAGGCTGGGGCAATCAAGCTGTCAGCAGACAAGCCCAACCCAACAGGAGCCATGGGCACAACGGTTTCCGCTGTAGCAGTTCGGTCATCCACTGTGACTTCGAGGCGGAACACATCCCCAATCTGGATATCGAGGTCGTCACCTGAATAATGGTACCGGCCAGGCTCACCCGACGTAGGCTGGAGATCAAAGCGTTCGGCGCCCCTAAATATCGTGATCTCCGCATTGGATATCACCGGTGCTACCTCAGTTGAATCAGCATCAATTGGAAGCACACCACTTACTGTCACCCACTCGACCGGCTCATCCGCAAAAATAAATGCTTGAATGACAAATGTGTCTGGATCAGGGGCCACAAACTCCAAGTCTCCCTCACAGGCCAAGGACCCCAGCACACAAACAATTACGGTGAACCAATTGCGCATCATTTTTCCCTTCATCGTAGGCCGACCCGAAGTCCAATACTCGGGGTGAAGCCAAGCGTTTTAATATCCGTGACGATCATAGGGAGTTCATCTAGATCAAACTGACGGTACCAGATGTTGTTCCGTCCATAGGCGTTGAAGAGTGACAAATTCAATTCATAGAAAAACCGATCACTCTCGAAACGCCTCGTAGCTGCTACATCCATACGATGATAGGCAGGTAACCGCTGGCTATTCTTTTCACCAACGTGGATATACGAAAGCATACGCCCATCCAAGAGTTCTATCGGATATTGTGCTTCTGGGATCGTATATGGCCTTCCCGACCCGTAAACCCAAGTACCAGACAGCGTCCACAGGCCAGCTTGATAGCTAGCCACGGTCTTAAACTCGTGCTGTTGATCGTGACTAGCTGGGAAAGGGTTCCCGTCATTGAAGCCCTCGAGTTCGTAATCGATATCAGCAAGTGTGTACCCGATCCATCCAGTCAGACGACCTTGCTTTTTCTGAGCTAGAAACTCGATGCCACGTGCCTCACCCGTGCCGGTGAAGAATAAATCGCTCAGCTCTTGCCCGGGCCTGCGTCTGGACCTGGTAGAGAACTGAGAGACGCCGGTGAGATCCTTCTGGTAGGCCTCAACATCAAAGAGATAGTTATCGTCTTCCCAGCTCGCCCCAACAATTCGGTGCTCTGCAAACAACGGATCCAGGCGTTCCCCAGCAAGCACCCAGAAATCTCGACTCCCCTCAAGAACATCCTCATTCTCAATCCGTTTCACGAACTGGTAGTAGCGACCCCATGCTCCCTTTAGGCTGACGCGATCTGTAACCTTGAAGTGAATTGAGGTACGAGGTTCCCAGTACAGGTTCTCTGTTTGATCGTAGGACGAAGCTCGAACTCCCACGGTTAGATTGAACCGGTCAGAAGGCAGCCAACGATGTTGTGCGTACGCAGACGTGAGGGCTCCCGTGCCCCCCATATCTAGGCCACCACGAACTGAGTCTCCCTGGAGTCGCTGGAAGCTGTACGCCACTTCGGTATCGGTAAATTGGAAGCCCAGCTTTATGTCGGACGCCTGAAATGGGCGCCAAGTGTTGTCTAGCCTAACGGTAAAGTCACTGACCTCATTATCCTCACGGAAACCCCGAGCGAACCGGGTAGATGCCACGTCGAGCGCAGCTTCACTGAAGTATTCCGAATAAGCGACAAGCACATCGCTCGTGAAGCGACTACCCCAGGCACGTGACCAGCGACCACTGGCCCCTCGGTTGCCCCAGTCAGAAACATCCACCCGATCCGGGGTGAGCCTTGTTTGACCATTGGGGGTTGTGATCTCACTGCCCAGGGACGACTCATCCAACTTGTCCTCACCAGCGTACACCGAGAGCGCAACGACGTCGGAGTCAGTCGGTGAGTAACTCAGTTTCGAGTTCAGGTCGTAGAAAAAGAAATCAGGCTGAACCGTCTGCTGCTGAAAGTTGCCAAACCCACGGCCACCGGGACCTCCACCTCGCCCACCCTGAGGAGTCTGTTGAGGCTCCTCTTCTTCCTCACCTTCAAGCGTGTTGAAGATGCTATTGTAGAGTCCGGTCCGGATCACATCAGTATAGGAGCGCCGGGCCGACACGAGCCATGAGCCCTTCCCACCGAGAGGCACTTCTGTAACCGCACGGGCACTCAAAAGATTCACGCCCGCTGACATGTTGAAATTTTCGTTGTCTCCAGCCTTACCAATCATATCAACCACACTAGACGTACGACCACCGTACTGGGCAGGAAATCCACCCTTGAACAAACGGACATCCTTGATTGCATCAGCATTAAATGCGCTGAAGACACCAAAAAAGTGGTCGACATGGTAGACAGTCATACCATCGAGAAGTACAAGATTCTCGTCGGGTGTCCCTCCACGAATGAAGAGTCCCGAACTTGCGTCATTGGTCCCGCTCACTCCTGGGAGAAGTTGCAGGGTTCTAAAGATGTCAGTTTCTCCGAGCGAAGGCAGCGTAGCAAGCTTTCGAGGAGAAAGCTTGATGACACTGATCTCGCCCGTCGGCTGAATGATGTCGGTACTCGTCTCGACCGTAACGCCCTCTAGCTCAAAAGCATCTGGCTTCATGAGAATGGAGAGAGGAATTGCTGAATCCTCCGTGATCTCCAATTCAAGAGGTAGGTACCCCAGGTACTCTACCCGCAGAGTGTGTTCTCCGGTGGGGACGTTCACCAGCGTAAAGCGCCCAAACTCATCAGTGAGTGTTCTGAAGCGTTCTCCCACCAACATGACTGCCGCATTCGGGAGCGTCTCGTTGTTCAAAGAATCCCGGACGATTCCTGTTACGTCACCCGCTTGAGCGGACAAAGTGTTCCCAGATCCGTTTAGTGCCAATGCAATACACAGAACACCCAACCGCACGAGGGTAAATCCACAACGCAGAGAACACAGCATGTGCAAAAGAATCAATCTCAGCCCTCTCATATTTGAACTCTGAATTCTACTACGAGAGTTCCACGGACTATTATTCGTTAATAGCTGATCAGTGCAACAATACTTATACGGACACTAAGCCGTTCCAGTCGCCTGAGGTGCGACTATACCTGAGAGGCATTCCAGGCCTGAAGGATTTCTCTTTCTCGCTCCCGAGTCCAACCAAAACGTCGGTTCTCCCTTTCCTCCGCTGGCCTAGTCTTATCCCACTCCAACGTGTCGCGTGCTGTCACAGAAAGTGGCCTGAAGGTCAGACCTGCATCGACAGCCTTCTCATACGTCACAAACATCAAGGCATCGCCAGGGATCCAAGCTGGAAGATCGCTCCAGGGGGCTACTCCATTATTTTCCAAAAAGTCTTCCGGGACCCACGTCAGTTCGAACGGGGTTGATGCCACAGTACCAATCTGTTCAAGCATTTCTCCCATCGTGAGCCTGTAACCAGGCCCAACACCGTGGAAGTCTCCCGTGGTACCATTCTCAGCAAGACGCACAATCCATTCGGTTAGATCCCGCTGATCAATGACTTGGTTTGCATGCAGTGGATTTCCGGGCGCGAGTACTTCCCCTCCCTCATCTATACGCACCGGCCAGTAAGTGAACCGATCAGTTTGATCTCCAGGACCCACAATCAGGCCAGGCCGAACAACGGTGGCACGTCCGGGGAACGCTGAGTGCACAATGTCTTCACTTAATGTCTTCATCAACCCATAGGGTGCATCGTCGCCGTCCATCCAACCCTCTGGCGGAGAAATCCTGACGAAGCTTTCGTCAACGATCGGCTCCATGATGATGCGATCCTTGTACTCCCACCCGAAGCCCTCGATCTCATACGCGGAGATTGAAGACACAAACAGATAGTGATCGGTAGCATCTCGCAGGAGTTCCGTGCTCTTCTGTACCCAGCGATAGTCCTGGGCATTGTTGTCCAAGACAACGTCCCAAGTCCTCCCCTCCAGGGCAGTGTGGTCATCATTTCGATCACCGATTAGGTGCTCGACACCCGCTGGGATTTCAGTGTCGCTACGGCCTCGAGTGAAGATGCTGATCTCATGTCCTCGCTCTAGAGCATAGCGAACCGTGTGGGGACCAATAAATCCCGTCCCACCAAGAATCAGCAGTCGTTTGGGATTAAGGCCATCGCTGCATGCTGACGCGCCTCCGAGTGCAAAACCGGCACCTACCAAGCCAGCGGCCTTGAGGAAGTCTCTGCGGGTCGGGGTCATAGCTGTTTCTCCATCATGCTTCTGTCCTGTCAACGATTGGGTCCTTCACATTCGTAGCTGTAAGATCCGGAGGTCAAGGACCCTTGTAGAGATATTCTGTGCTCATATGCCTCAGCGGACCTCTACATAACGCGCCAGCCGATTCACTTCCTCATCATCAACGTACTTTCCGATCTCCCTCCTAAACTGGGCCATCGCTGTGTAGGGCCTGTACTCCTCGAACTCATGCTGCATGCGCGGGCCAACCCCCGGGACACTGAGTATATCTTCTTGCGATGCACTGTTGAGGTCTATCCGCACGTAGACGTACTGAGCTAAACGGGCCAATTCCTCATCGTCCACATACTTGCCAATTTCTCTGTGGAACTGAGGGAGAGCGATATAGGGGCGGTACTCCTCAAACTCATGGAGCATGCGATTCCCGACACCGGGGATCAAAAGGATCTCCTCGTTGCTCACATCATTAAGATCGATTGGGATCCATAAGGCACCGTAGACTTGGTCGTAAGCGCTCTCGGAAACATGCTCTTCTGCGATCTCATGGAACGCAAGCATCGAGAGGAATGGCCGGCCGGCTAAGATTTCCTCGACTGCAGCGCTGTTTAGCGCTGGTACCGCCGCCAACTCATCAGCACTCGCCAGATTCGGGTTGATTAGGCCGAGGTTCTCCCCGACCTGGGCTACGGAAGGCGCCGCCAGAAGCAAGAACCCCATAAAAGAAAATACCAGAATTCGGTATGCCAACACCATCATTATCCCTCCAGTAATTGATTTTCATATTCTTCCCGTTCGAGATCTGAGCGAGTTCCTATTAGCACTGGGTGTCGAAAGCAGGCTAGCAATCCCAGTAGCCCAAGTTGAACCATCTCACCCGGAGCCAGTGCAGGGATCGCCCCCATAAGTGTCTCAAGGATCAACTCGGCATTGGCCATCGTGGGCCGAAGTTCTAGTTCGAACTCGACATTTGCCTTCAAGTGTAGGTAAAGACCTACGACACCGGACAACAGGTAACCCATCATAAGAAGTTGGAGTGACCTTACGGCTGCCCTCGATGGCCGCACTGCCACAGTTGTACCCAATACGAGGCCCACCCCTAAGAGCGCTAACGGAGCCCATTGCCATGGATCCTCAAAATGCTCTAAGAAAATAAGCTCGGCACAGGTACCCAGGGTTGCGAATAGCAACAAATAGAAAGCAAGTCGGCGCCAGATCTCAATCATCACTAAGATTACATGATAATGAGTCTCATTACCATCCCCGGAAGCCAATCTCGTGGAATTGTTACACCAACAGGCATAAGAGCAGCCATACACAGTGAGTGGCTGCGAGATGGGCAGGCACGAACAGGCCTACAGAGGTCGAGATACCATGGTGAGGCTAATTCCTGTCTCCGAAGTCGGATGGACAGGGCGGGTAGGATGCGAGTGACTCATCCTCGAACCAGTCACCACACTTTTCTCCCATATTGAAAGTGCCCTTCTGCCTATACCGTCCGTCTTCGTGGAACCACTCGTACGAGCCGTGAGGTAGGCCATCTCGTAGTGTCGCCCGAAGTTGGACTTTCGCTTCGGTGCCTTCGAATAACCTGTAGACAGGTCCGTTGTAGGGATTCAAGGAACTTGATTCCAGAAATAACCCACCCGACTGAATCATCTCATCTAGATTCCGTCCCTCTAATTCCTGAGCCATCCCATCTGGAGGCTGGCAAAGCAGAACGACAATTAGAGGTAATGCGACTGAGAATCTCATCAGATAGTTCCTGCCTTGTAGGAGTTCAACTGCCACCGTTTTCAGGGTACAAGAACCTGAACATACCGCTATCTGCACCGGAAAACGGAGAGGCCAGCCTGATGTCATCCCAAGCGTCGAGTTGTTCCCGAAAGCGCATGAAGTAAGCAACAAAATCTCCGCCATATTGGAACGTGTACATAATGTCCGAGAAGGCACCGGTATGGGGTAACCCGAACGCATGGCCTAACTCATGAACACACGTCAGATAAACGACGGTATCCCTGAACAGCGGATCGATCCTCCCCCTCTGTGCAATATCGAGTCCGAGGCTTTCAGTATCCGGATGTACAAACACGTCAGCGGCCAGCCGCCCTTCGACCATCCTTGCCCTCATTTCACCGTACATACCCTCTCCCGCGGCTACCCAATAGACGCGAATCGTCGCCGACTCTTCCGGACCAGGCACCATTTCCAAAGAAGGATTGGTTTGCCGAGCCCACGCCTCGAGCGCCCATTCGGCCAAAACCCGATCTCCTGCCTTGAATCCGGACTCTTTTGAGCCTTCGGAAATGAAGTAAGTCAGGGGCTCCGACACATCCAGCTTCCAGACCCCTTGCTGGGAACTCACCGTGACCGGAGCGATAAGGGTTACGCCTGCAAACATCAGGGCGAGGTAAGAGAGCTTCACTTTAGACCTAGAGTACGGGATGCCGCTCGTGGAAGCCCGTAGCCTCCTGATATACCCTGGCAAACGCGAGCAGCGTATCCTCACCATAGATGGACCCCATGAACGCGATGCCCGTCGGAGTTACCTGCTCCGTAAACCCATTAGGCACCACCACGACCGGGTGACCTGTCATGCTGGTAAGCGGATTGATCGACCTCCAAGGAGCCACTAGGACATCGATTCCGTCCAGTGCCTGTGCCAGTTCTTCCATAAGCAGCATGCGAATGCGGTTGGCTTGCAGGTATTCGACCGCAGGCACGAGTTGTGACACACGTAACTCTCCACGGTGGTTTTGTCTCCGAAGCCCTTCGTCCTGGCCGGATCGTGTGAATTCAGCAAACCCGGCTGCCCGCTCGACATACTCGATGAAATAGGTCAGGTCGTTACGTGGAATCTCTACAGCCTCGAGCGAGAATCCCATCCCCCGCAGTGTACTGAGCGTAGCCGCGGCATTGGCCCTGTCCTCTTCACTCCGCCGTGACTGTTCTTCCTCGAAGGCAGATGCAAAGTAGCCGATACGAAGCGCGCTTAGATCCGCCTCTCCGTCCCAATTGAACGGCACACCACGCGGCACTGACATATCCTTTCCGTCTGGGCCAGCGATCGCGTGCAGCACGACTGCACAGCCCTCAGCCGTTCGACACATCGGCCCAATCTTGTCCAGGCTGTAGCCAGCTGCCATCACACCGTAGCGGCTCACACGCCCGAAGGTGGGACGGAGTCCAACTACACCGCAGCGCACCGCGGGAGAGAGGATAGATCCACCAGTATCGGTGCCGATAGCAAAGCCCACTAGCCCCGCGGCGGTCGCAGCACCTGACCCTGCAGAAGAGCCGCTCGAGCCCTGCTCAGGGTCCCAGGGGTTGTTCGTGCGTCCACCGAACCAGTTGTCCCCAAAAGCGAGTTCACCTGTAGTAAGCTTAGCTACCAGAATTGCACCCGCTTCATCCAAACGTTCAACCACAGTGGCATCCACATCGAATGATTGATTCTCAAAGGGTGCCGCTCCCCAGGTAGTAGGGTATCCACGCGCTGAGATAATGTCCTTCGCACCCCACGGAATCCCGTGCAACGGACCACGGTAGCCGCCTTCGGCAATTTCTGCATCCGCCTGTTCAGCCAGAGTCCGAGCACGACTCTCAGTGAGAGTTACTACACAGTTCAGTGTTGGGTTATAACGCTTCAATCGACTGATATACATCTCCGTCAGCTCGCTGGGTCGCACCTGGCGGGACTCAATCAACTGTGCAAGATCCGTCACCGACCAGAACGCTGCGTCTTCCAGGTCGGTGGGCCGGATCACAGGTGACCGTTCTCCCAAGCGTAAAGATCCCTCGACATACTCGACATCCATACCGGAGACCAATGGAATGAAGTGCAGTGGCGGCATGACAGAATTTTCTAAGGGTGTCGCACGAATCTCCTCGAAGCGCTCAAGGCTCTGATTCACCCCATCAACGATCATCTCGAGTTCTTCGTCGCTGAAATCAAGGCCTGCCACCTGCGCCGCCGTCCTCGTCATCGCCAGAGTGACTTCCTGTTCTTCGGCTTCCTGCATACATCCCCACAAGAGACCGGGCATGAGCGTGGAGGAGATTCCGATCCCAGAGAAATATGAGAGAAAGCTACGCCGAGATTGGGCGTCATCTTTAACTACGGGGTTTCGCTCCATACCCTAAGTCTGCTTTGGAGTCCTGTAGATCCGCAACTTAGCCGGTAGGACACGGTGGGTAACTGAGCGTCTCACCCTCTTCCAGCCACTCACCACACCGGTCTCCGTCCCTGAACTCTCCCTTACTGATCAACTGACCGGTCTCATCATGGTAAAGCTCATAAGGGCCATGCCACTTCCCATTTCTCAAGCTCGCCCAAAGCCCAACCATACTTGGGTTACGCATAATAAAGACTGGACCGGTGTACGGTTGAAATGTTTCCGGTGTCAGATATATGTCACCCTTCTGAACGAGCTCGTTGAGCTCCATCGGTTCCTGAGCCTCTAGGGTCAGTCGACCAACTGCCATAAAAGCGAGAACGAATAGTAGAGTTCTCTTCATTTCTTAATTCTGTAGGCAAAGGGGTCCTGGCCGGTTAACCGGCCAGGACCCCTTCAGCAGTTAGTGACCTATCGTGTGACAATAAAGCCTAGGCCGCGTCGGACAGTTTGTCGTACACGAATGCGACGGCCGTCCATATCACGAAGATTATGACAACGCTATACAAAGCTGGCTCCAGCTCTCGACGCCCAATAATCCAATAGTTGACGTCAACGAGTAGAATCTGCGATATCGCAATCACCCACGCCGTCTGCATCGCGTGTCCAGACTTCTGGACAGCCCAATCAAAGAAAAGAACTGCGATGATCTGGTAGAGGGCCGTACTGAGCATGAGGTTAGCCACGACAGGCTCGAATGCCGGAGCAGGCATCGCAGGGTTAAACAAATTTGTTACTGCGACATAGCCTACCAAACATCCAGTGGCCCACGCACCTATAATCGGTTTGAGTCTATCGCCCATCGTTGGATCTCCCTTGGGCAGCGGATCTGAGATCCACCGCTATCTTGTGGAAAGAACGAACTACTAGGCTAATTCTGACTCTGTACCCTTGAGATCCGCAACCTAAGCGGGTGTGCCAGACTAGATCAGAACAGCCCTCTTGAGAGGATTATTGGGCCTTGCTTTCTGTTAGGGTTAACTGATCTCTATGAGGCTAACCTAACGAGCCAGGTCAATAGCTCTCGTTCGATATACTCGGCGACACCGGGTACGAATAGAACGATCAGTACGACGACAATCATTATTCCACCGATAATCCACTGGTACTTTTTCATCTGAGGCTTCCGGTAACATCTGAATCTGGTGGGGCCAACTCGAAAAGCCACGTCGTCCCTGCTTCTATCGTAGCAGGTGTCAGTCCAGCCCTATACTTGCGGTTGAATTCTGCAGTTACACCCTCAACTTCGCTGCCAGTCATTATACGCACGAGTTGGCGCTCATACCTCTTGCCATCAATACGAACGATAGCCCGACCATCTCGTTCTGCTTGCGCAGGCCACCTTTTCCACAGACGTCCGATAGTGCTGCCCATGTATCCAGACACGACATAGATCTTCCCTTCGTGTTCGGCTACCCAGATCAAGCGGGACCGGGGGGGATCAAGGAGCTGGAGCTCGATGGTTCCTATATTGCGTACGAAAGTCCAATCCGGCTCTGGGTCTGTTACCAACTCACCAGCCACAAGGCGCCCACCAGCAAAGACTGCAGATGGTCCGTCAGAATTACGTGCTGAAACCGACAGAGTAGCCATCGCAACAACCGGAATCAGGATAAGTACTCCAATCACCATCAATAATTTTTGAACGATTTTCATAGTTCACATGCCCCCTGTGACCTGTGCGTCTCTAAACAGAACGGCTATGGGATAACTAGACCTGAGCCTTGGGCTAGACCATGAATTTCGCAATGGTTCGCACCTTCTGGGTTGGTGAAGTCAAAATTAATGAACGCCAAGCACTTCAGCTCCAATTCAGACTCTTCTAGATATTTCATCATAGCATTGTAATCGGGGCCATTGCTCGTTAAATGCTGATGAATACCATCGTTTGAGTAGACCTGTTCTTTTGGTGTGCCCGAAAGATCTTGCACTGTCTTGATGTTATTGAGACGTAAAATTGCTGTGAGTGTCTGCCATAATGTCAGGCTCGTTTCATCAAGATCACACATAATTGCATCACGAATTGGCATCATGTAGGAAGCAACTCGAGCATATTCACGTTTGTTGTGATCTGTGATCGATTCAGCTGACCGTCCTAGAGTCCAGCCTTCCTGGATCGGTCGGCCCTGCGGCGGTTGAATCTCTCCGGACTCTGAAAGAACTACGTTCTGACCCAAGCTCACGATGCTTGAATCAACGCGATGGCCACAGTCCGCTGTTTCTAAATCCGTCGGTGACGTCGAAGCACAAGCTAGTGAACCGAGAAGCCCTATCAAGAAAACTGAAGCGCGCGGAAATCTAGACAAAAGGTATCGGTTAGTTCCCGTTCAATAGGCCAGATGGTTCGCGCTCCGTCCCAACGGTCTGGAGTAGCTCCTTAGGCACCATCGCGTGAACGCCTACGTTTTGGTCCACCAACTCGGTAATCCTAAGATCTACTGCCATCGAGATCACCGAGTAAGCTTCACCGGAAGACAAATCCGTCCGCTCCATAAGAAACTCCACAGTCTCCCGAATAACGATCTCTGTAGCTTTTTCGAGATCTGGGTCAAATCCCATCAGTATGTGATGCGTCGGTGTTTCGGCACGTGGCCAGTCGAGAGTCCAGTCTCGATGGACCAAGAACTGCAAGCTGCCCTCAAGAGACGTCTCAAGCCCCGTTTGATTTACCTCACCGTCACCTTGTGCCGCATGGCCGTCACCAACTTCGAACAGAGCGCCCTCGACCCATACAGGGATATAGAGCGTCGTCCCTGCTACGAGTTCTTTCAAATCCATGTTGCCCGCATGACGGCCGGGAGGCACGCTGCTCACGCGGCCTGAGTCAGGCGGCGGTGCTACGCCCATGCTACCAAAAAAAGGTTTTAGCGGAACCACGATCCCAGGAGCGATCTCTGCCTGGTCATTCTCGGTGTCGATCCGGATCAGGCGCGAGCGGCGGTCAGCATCACACAGATCCCGTACGAAGCCACTGCAGCCGTTGTATCCGTAGTCTATAGAGTACCCTACGGACAGAATCCGGACCTCCAGGACATCTCCCGGCCGGGCACCGTCAACATGAATTGGCCCTGTGAGGATATGGCCGCCCGGCCCTCGATCAGTCACCTCATCATAGATTGCCGAGAGCTCGGGCTGAACCTCAGCTGCCGGGAGCCCCATCAGCTGAAGCCGCGCGGGACTGCTCGTAAGCATGGTCGTGACTTCGACCACGTCACCCGACTGGATTCGGAGCACACCGGGCTTGGTCGGATCATAGTAACCAAACGCAACAGTGGTGGGCCCGGCGACGAGTTCATGGGTCAACGGCAACTCTGCATCAACACACCCGAGAGTGATCAGCGCGAGAGGAAGTGACAGGGCTTTGTTCATCAGATAATCCTCAGTGTCTAAGGCTCTTTTCAAACAAAGTTCTTTCAGGGTCTAGGGGGCCCACCTGAGTGGTAACTGGCATACCAATAGTCTTGATGATATGCACCAGGAACTTAGCTGATTCTGTGTCACTGGCATTCTGAGAAACTACATGGATATCATCAGGGTCTTCATAGAACATTTCGCCTGGTGACAGGGTCACTAACTCCCCTCCCGCGACTTGCATGTTTACTCGACCTTCCAATACATAGACGAAAACATGGGCATTATGACGATGGGGTGAGGATTCCTGTCCGGGAACAAGGGTTATTTCAGAAACCAAGATCTCTTGGTTTTCTGGCAACTCAGGCAATGGCATATTTAGTAATTGCCCCTCAACACCATTAGATAGGGTGTTGGTTACTAGTAAGATCAGCAGTGTGTTTGCTTGGAACAGATATCTCATGGCGATACCTCACCCTCGAGTGATGTTATGAAGC
>Ga0310125_10000232_pt1 | contig 25061 bp, 16 predicted proteins | sample CB11b_Tmax_Bot8__FD_203508 | JGI IMG/M metagenome (GOLD analysis project Ga0310125, IMG submission 203508) | Marine microbial communities from Western Arctic Ocean, Canada - CB11b_Tmax_Bot8 | ecosystem: Environmental > Aquatic > Marine > Oceanic | place: Canada: Western Arctic Ocean | collected... | reverse complement strand
CCTGAAATGGCATTTGATTTGCCTGGACAAGAAATACCAACTGACGACTTTGTTAAAACCCTGGCCAGGATCGTCGATCAGGGCATAAAGAATATCTAGAGAGATTTATCAAAAGGACATATTAATGGACAGAATACTTTTAAGCCTTACCGACATATTTGCTAAAGGGCCGGACTATGTCCTGAATTTCAAAAAGCCGGTTCTGTTAGGGCTTGCAGTGATTTCCTCATTTTTTCTTTTCAGTATTATTTCCCTGACTTCGTTTGACCTATCCACAGATAGCTTTTTGGAAGAGGAAAATCCTGCCACTGTTGCGCTCGATGAATTCAGGCGGCAGTTCGGAGGCGATGATTCAGTCTTTATTATTTACACGCCCAGAGATGGTAATGTCTTTTCGAGCGCATCCCTGTCAACTGTTCAGCAAATTACCGATGACTTGACCAACTGGGAAGACCTTGATCGTGACAATTACCCGGATGTAGATTGGGAACAGCTCAACCACATCCGGCGGGTGCAGTCTCTTGCCAATATCCGTGTGCAGGAAAGTGTTGGTGATACCCTCAGATCCGACCGCCTGGTCCCACGAGAACTCCCGACCGATCAAGGTAGTCTAGAAACTCTTAAAGTACGTGCCCTGGATCAACAGGATTATGTTTCAGCATTCTATTCAGAAGACGGTAGATATGCTGCGATATTAGTTCAAACCGATTTCGGAACAATCCCGGTCGAAGGCTATGAACCGGTGGTCAATATTGAGGGCATTGAGCTGGACGATGGCTTCACCAATTTTGACTTGTCTTTTGACGAGAACGCGGTCGTACAGGAAGTAGAGTTTCAGGATACCGACCAGTTAGCTTATTTCTCTTTCGACACAGCACTGAGAGCAGTTTACGAAAACTACTCAGATGAATTTGAGTTTTATCCGGTAGGCACGCCATCCATGATGGGACAAATGCAGGATATCCTTAACCAGTTGGCTGTGTTGGGAACTTTAATGGTTTTAATTTTTTCAATGCTACTGTGGATCTTTTTTCGTTCCGCTAGCGCACTTTGGTGGCCAATGGTCACCATAGCCTTAAGTGTCGTCTGGATGTGGGGCATCACTGTATGGCTGGTAGATGCCATTTCCTCCATGATCGCCTTAACCGTGTTGCTGGTTTTTGCTGTAGGGATCGCCGATTGCGTTCACGTTATGAGCGCTTACTTTAGTTTCAGACGTGACGGAGAGGAGCATTATTCAGCTCTTTCGCACTCCTACAAAAAAGTGGGTATTGCCATATTATTGACCACTATAACCACCGCCGCAGGTGTTTCCGTGCTCGCGACCTCCAACCTCGAGCCAATCAAAGTCTTTGCGTGGATGTCTGCTTTTGGGGTCTTTCTTGCCTTCTTTTTCACTATAGTCCTTCTCCCTATACTACTGGATCTATGGCATCCAAAGGCAATTCACGAGAAGAACAGCTTCGCTGACAAATTAGGCGCCAGGTGGACTTCAATAAAAAATAAAAGAAAACTAATCATATCAATCGTTGTAGGGATTTTACTCCTTGCTTCTTTAGGAGTTTTAGTTGGCGCATTCATGATCTTTGTAATTGCGCTCACTTACTGGATAGTCAATTCGCAGCGGGAAATTCTTGCCAGGGTTCCCAGCCTGGTTCAAGGGAGCCCTTATTTAATTCTTGTCCTATTTGCATCCATGTTTGCGCTGTGTATTTATGGCGCAACGAAAATTAATATTGACACAAACATTGCTGAAATGTTCAAGGCAGACCACCCTTTGACGATCGCTGTTACAGTAGTCGATGAAAATATGTCGGGCGCACAAAATATGGAGATTATGATCGATACTAAAACCAGTGATGGCATGCTTGATTCTGATCTGCTTGTCGCCGTCGATCAGCTACAAACACGACTGGAAGAGGGCTATCCTGATATTGTGGGTCGGACCAATTCGCTGGCAAACATCGTCAAAGATACAAATCAAATCATGAATGATGACGATCCTCGTTACTATCGTATTCCTGATTCTGGTCAAGAAATATCTCAATTACTTTACCTATTCAATAGCGCTAATCCTGAAGATCGGAGGAATCTGGTTTCCGATGACTACAGCCGCTCCCACATTAGTGTTACAGCTCGCAACTTAGGCTCATATGAATACAAAGAGTTTTTTGACGATGTGGCTTTAGATGTAGAACAAACTTTCGGCGAACTTGAATCGACTTTTCCAGGACTGGACATCAATTTAACAGGGACTATGGCAACGTTAATGGTTATGGCTGATGAAATCGCCCAATCCCAATTTAACAGCTTTGCTCTGGCTCTGCTGATAGTTAGTTTGATCATGATCATCACTCTAGGTTCGTTCAAAGGAGGTATCATGGGTATGATCCCAAATGCCATCCCTGCGTTCCTGGCTTTCGGCCTGATGGGCTTGTTTGCCATACCTCTAGATACTGATACGCTGCTCATAGCGCCCATCATTTTGGGTATCGCCGTGGATGACACCATACACTTCATGACCCACTACAGGGTGGAACTGTCTCGTACTCGAAGCATCGCCGCTGCTCTTGAAAGCGCTATAAAAGAGGTTGGTCAAGCCGTAATGTTTACCACCATGGTGATAGGGCTTGGGTTTGCTGTCTTGAGCTTTTCTGACTATTTGGGAATGGCAAAGGTCGGGTTTTTCGGTTCTATGGCTATATTTGTCGCCTTGCTTTGTGACCTGTTTCTTATTCCTGCAATGATAATAATTTTTAAACCCACGTTTGGTGTAAAAAATGTAAACACCTCGATTAACTTTAGGGAGGCAATAGCATGAAACTTAAAAGCACCTTAGGAATAATTGGCACTGCTTTACTGGTCACTTTTTTCCCTCATGCATCAGGCCAAGAACTTACTGGTTTTGAGATTATGAAAAGGTCCGACGATGCCGTTCGCTCGACAAACGATTCATCATTTATCCGCATGCAACTATCAAGCTGTAAGTTTGGTGTAACACAGGGCCGTATTACTTGCGCAGAGCGGGCGAGAGTGAAATCACTCGAGTCAGTTGCTAAAAATTATGGCCCCGAACTTAAAGATACCAAGAGCGTTACCATTACGCTGGAGCCAGCTGCTGAAAGAGGAATCGGAATGCTTAGCTATGCTTATGAGGATTCAGAAAGGGACAACGAAACATGGCTATATCTATCTGCCATGGGTAGAGTAAAAAGGATCGCCGCCGGTAATTCGGAGGAAGAAACTGAACCTGCCTCTCTGTTCGGTTCTGAGTTCACTACAGAAGATACCGACACTGGTAAATTAGAAGAATATACAATCAATTTGCTAGGAGAGACGACTCAGGGAAATCGAGACGTATGGCAGGTGGAAATGATCCCCAGCGCCGAACGTGCGAGGAAAACACGTTATTCTCGAGTGGTCGAATATATAGACAAGGAACGCTTCGTCTCACTTCGTTCAGAAATGTATGATCAGTATGAAAGGGAAGTCAAAAGACTTATGGCGAGCCGAGTTGAGCTTGTTAACGATATATGGATGGCCCGGTCCCTTACTATGATGAATTTAGTTACGAACCGATTATCCAATATGGCCTTTGTCGAAATTTATACAGACCTCAACATTGAAGATGACTTTCTAACCCAGCGCACCCTGACAGATGCTGCCTATAGGGAAACTGAGCTAGAGAAATTAAGATCGCAACTAAATTAAAAACCTCGAGTTCCACATGTTGCGCTTTTGTCCGCTTATTATTCTTGCACAGCTTCTGCTAACGAAAACCTACGCGCAGCAGGAAGAGCCCTTGATTCTGGATGATTCGGTATCTTTTGATACCGAGCTGGCTATAGATGACGATATATTTGGCAACGTATTTGATGAAGATACGTCCTCGACTACCTCTTCCTGGTTTGAAGGTTTTACTGTCCGCATAAACCAACAGTTCTCAGGGCAGGTGAATAATCATGCCGTGGAGCCATTCCCCGGCTTCTCATTCCCTCGTGAATCTGAACTAGAAACAAATCGCCTGGGCATCAATGTTCGCTATCAGAATGCTTTCGCTCCAGGCTGGCTGTTGCAGGCTAGTGGACAAGGTCGAATCTATTTGAATAACGACTACGAGTATCGCGCCAACAAAGATCATATCGATACAGAGTTTCGAATAAACGAATTTTTCCTGCAGCGTAGCTTTGGTCAGGAAAGCATAAAATTTGGGCGACAAACTGTGGTGTGGGGGGAGACAGTAGGAAACTCAGTTCTCGATGTGATTAATCACAGCGAATTCCGTGATCTTACGATTATTGATATAGAGGATGCCCGACTTAATCAATGGATGGTGGTCTGGGATCATTTTGGTGAAAGCAGCAATCTGTCCAGCTTCATTAACCTCTATCCAGAATTTAATCCAGCTGCTGTTAGAGGTAGTCCATTCTTCTTCGAACCCCTCTTCAACCTCACCGACTATGATCGCGAAAGCAAGCTGTTGTTCGAAGCAGGCACACAATGGAAGAAATCATTTGAAGGCAGCGACATCGCCTTTATGGCAGCGTATCTGTACGAGAATCAATTGCTCTATGAAGATCCGGTTACCGGGATAGGGGATGCTGTTGCTGAAAAGAACGATTTTATTTTATTAGGGTTCAGTGCAAATAAAGCGATAGGGAAACTCTTACTGAATTTTGATTTTGCCTTCAGTCATGATGTTTTAGCCAACAGCTTTGATTTTCCTGGCACCTCCACACTCTCCTCTCCACTAAATCTGAAAAAAGATCAGATAGGAACCTCATTCGGTTTTGAATATGCCGTCGACAACGAACAAAGTGTCAGCCTGGGTATTCAAGTACAGAAAATTCTAGATGCTGAGGAAGGCTTATTGCCCGGACAGACTTTAGTCAATGATGGGACTTTCGGAAGTTGGTTGGTTCGTTACAGCAACACATTGCTCAATAGCGACTTGGTTCTTTCGTCTACTTTGCAGGGTGACCTTGAAGCAGATTCGCTACTGGCCTTGTTAGGAATAAATTACACAATAAATGATAACTGGGCCATCAGCGGGCAGATTATCAGTATTAATGCCAATGCCGACTCACCATTAGTGTTCTTCGCTGAAGACCTAAGAATAGGTACGACAATTACTTACTCTTTCTAATTCAGTCCATTCTCAGCAACCAAACTCGCCCTCGCCTCGAGCAAAGATCAGCTATCCCCTCCCAATTTCGTCGTGGAATGGCCCATTATTGAAGTTTGACTCTAACTCACGAGTTATTGAAATCATAGAACTCTGTGATCTTTGCGGCGGCCAGCCATATCAAAACTTAGAATTTCAGCGGCCGGTCGAAAACTTCCTTATCAAACTCATTTTCCCAATTGGCTACTGCAGTGGATACAGACAAATCACCACCAATATTGACGCTAGTTCGCAACATATCCAGAGGTCGATCGAAGGGAAAGATAAAGCCAATAACAATGGCAATTTGTTCAGGAGAAATACCAATTGTCTCCATCACAGCTGCCATTAAGAAGAGAGAAGCTCCAGGCACTGCTGCGGTTCCGACTGAAACCAGGGTCGTTGAGCCAGCCACTAATACGTAGTCAGCTAATGTCAGCTCGATGCCAAATGCTTGTGCTGCAAAGACAGAAACGATGCCCACATAGAGAGCTGTACCATCCATATTGATGGTGGCCCCAAGAGGTAAAACCGTTGAAGCGACTACTGGACTTATACCTAAATTTTCCTCAGCGACAGACATCGAGACAGGCAAGGTGGCGGAGCTTGAGGATGTTGAGAACGCTACGAGCATAGCGTCTCTCGCTCCTCGGAAAAACATAACAGGGGAAAGCTTGAGCGTGAATTTCATTATCAACAAGCCGTGTACCAATACCATATGAGCTACGCAGCCAAGAACCACAGCCATAGCGAGAGTAATTACATCTAATAATGCTGCCGCCCCCTGCGTACCTGAAACGTAAGCAATTAGAGCAAATACACCAAAAGGCGCGACCTCCATAACCCAATGGGTAATTTTCAGCATTGTTTCAGCACCAGCTTCCATTAGATCTGCCAGCGGCTTACCCCTATCACCAATAGTTAAAAGACTGATGCCGACCAAGAGAGCAAAAAAGATAATGGCCAGAATATTACCTTCAGCCATCGCAGCGAATGGATTTGACGGCACGATTGACATCAATCGGTCTGACAGTGGAATCGCTTCCTGAACTTCTCCAGGTACAGCCAGAGAAAGATCAACACCAACACCGGGCTGCAAGATAGCCGCTAGAAACAAACCGATGCTGATTGCAGCCAATGTGGTGAACATATAGATGGCGAGAGTTTTAACACCTAAGGATCCAAGTTTGCTTGGGTCACCCATGGCTACTACGCCGGACACCAAAGTAACGAAAACTAGAGGCACTACCACCATTCTAATCAGTCGGATAAATAGCTCACCAACCCAGGCAATATTCTCAGAACCAGGCCCCCAAATCACACCAACAATTACGCCAAGAACGAGAGCTCCGAAAATTCGCTTCCACAATGCTATTTCAAACCAGGTTCCTAACATGAAAGCTCCCATTAACTCTCAGTACTAAAAATAGCACTGCAAAATTCATCTTCTACGATCTTTATCGACTGTCGATCGCTAATGCTGTAGACGTGTAATTTATTGCTTGCTAGGAGACTATAGAAATTCATACCATAGTTCCAGCAATTAACCGCAAGGACCAAGGCACAAGATGGCGCAATGGGTAGAGGGAAGAGTTGTTGAGAATATTCACTGGAGTGAAAATCTCTTCACTCTAAAAATTGATGCTAATGTCGATAGTTTTACTGCTGGGCAATTCACAAGCCTGGCCCTGGACATCGATGGCAAACGCATTGCCAGACCCTATTCCTATCTGAGCTCTCCTCAACAAAGACCCTTAGAGTTTTTCTTTTACACAGCCACTGACGGTGTACTCTCTAATGTCTTAGTTAAATTAAAACCGAATGAATCGGTATGGGTGAAGCAACAAGCTAACGGCTTTTTTATCTTGGATGAGGTTCCCGAATCCAATGAACTTTGGATGTTGGGAACGGGAACTGGTGTTGCGCCCTTCTTTTCAATTTTAAATACTGATGAGCCTTGGGCCAGATTCAAAAAAATTGTATTGGTACACGCTGTGCGAACCAAAGTTGATTTGCGTTATCAAGAGCTCATTGACTTGTTGCGAGAGGAGCGCGGTGATCAATTTAAATTTCAGGCATTCGTCAGTAGAGAAAAGATACCTAATACTATAGAAGGCAGAATTCCAGCGGCAATTCTGGACGGTTCACTGGAGAAGGCAATTGGTTTACCGTTGTCAGCCGAAGATTCACACGTAATGCTTTGCGGGAATCCTGACATGGTGAAAGACACTGTAGAATTGTTAAAAGCACGCAACTTTCGCAAGAATCGTCGACGCACGCCCGGGCATATTACCGTGGAGAATTACTGGTAAAGCTCAGGTAGTCGCCTGGCCTCAGTTAACAATTCAAACTGAATACCAATATCGAACAAAGTCTGGTCTTCAAAGGAAGGAACGATCAGAGTTAAACCGATTGGCCTGCCATTCTCTTCATAACCCATTGGAATGGTAAGCGCAGGATAATTTGCCAGGGCGGCAATGCCGGCACTACGATTATTAACCGACAGTAACACATCGATCCCGTTTTCATTAAACACTGCTTCCAGCTGCGATCTTGCGCTTGCTTGTAATTCTTCTCTGATGGCGTCCAGTTCGCTGGGAGACAATTCCAACTCCGCCATCATATCAACCAAACCCTGACCATAAGGGGCGCGCAAGTCCATGTCTTCCAGGTTGTATTGCTGCAACTCGGCGATTGAGGAAATGTTAACTTCAGAGCCTGCATTGGCGGACAGATAAATCTGCAGATCGCGAACCATTTCACCGCCGAGAAGTTCAGAAAATCTTGAGCTGCGGGTGGGCTGAAAATCGATATCGATGGGTTGTGCACCGTTGGTCTTAAGTAATTCTACTGCTTTACTGTAAAAAGCATCATTGGTGAAGCTGCTCATTACGCCTATTCGCACTTCTCCCAAATCGATCTGCCGATTGATCAACCTAAAATCATCACTTAGCAGCGGCATTGCAAGGTCCTGCTGATCAAAGCCAGTCATGGCGTTAAACAATATTAGAGCGTCCGCTACAGATTTTGTGATGGGACCTGTGGTATCGAGAGTTGATGAAATCGGCACAACTCCCGATCTGCTCACTAACCCAGTAGTCGGTTTGTATCCCACCATGGAATTCGCACTGGCTGGAGATAAGATAGAACCTGAAGTCTCGGATCCAATTGTCAGACTTGCCAGATTGGCAGCACCAGCGGCTCCGCTTCCCGAACTGGAACCACCAGTCCCAAATAAAAACCGGCCATAAGGATTAAGAGTCTGCCCTCCCATTGCGCTATAGCCTGAAGGACAGTCATTGCAGAAAAAGTAAGCCCATTCACTCATATTGGCTTTACCCAGGATTATTGCGCCGTTTACCTCCAGCTTTTCAGTTAAAAAAGCACTAGCGGTGTAGTTGCTTTGCAAACTTAGTGATCCAGCTGTAGTGGCCAATCCTTCAAAACCTATATTGTCTTTTAGTAGCACCGGAATTCCGAAAATCGAATCCAACGCTATTTCATTGCCGGCATCGCGCAGCCGGTCTAGCCGCTGTGCGCGCCTAATAGCGTCTGGATTTAATGCGATCACTGCATTCAGACTAAGGTTTGAGTTTGTTTCAATTTCTCGAATTCGATAAATATAAAATGTTGTTAAAGCGGCATAACTTATCTGACCTGCAACTACGGCTTGCTGAATATCTGGGACGCTCTGTTCAAGAATCAACGGTTTCAGTCTTTGATAATCATTTTCCGAAAAAGCAGCAAGCTCGTCAGCGAAAGGGGCCCAAAGATTATTTTTATTTTGGATTTTTGACTGCAACAACTTGAATTGCATTTGGGCATTAGAGTGATCGGCCAAATTTTGGAGTACTACGGATTCGTCATAGGCTTGCCAAACAATAGCGTCACCATCTGCGGCAAATGATGTTGTAGTGAAAACTAATGAAACCGCAACCATTAGTCGAATTAGACGCACCGACTGCTTGCCCACAACACTAGTTGTAACATTGATAGCAATTTTCAGAACACCATTGAAAATATTAATCGATAAGTCGTTAGCCTCCGATGGTATTAATTGAGGGCGAATAGAAATTCTTCTCATTGATCACATGCCATAGTAAATCATATTAGTTTCACGAGTAAGCACACCAATTACAGAAGGTGCTCTGTTTGCGGCTGCTACCCATTAACTGGAGACTCTATAATAAGTAAGGCATCGGTACCACTTGCTGCGAATTGAAGCAGTGGCCTCATGTAAATTAGCTCGCCCGTCAATCTGCGCTACCTGCAGTGCAATTGTATCGATAGCTAATAAATCGAATTTATCCAAGTGATTTACTCGTGGCGTAAAGCTTCTACAGGATCCATATCTGCGGCACGCACCGAAGGGTATAAACCAAACACCACCCCAATCAGGGCTGAAATGGAAAATGCCAGAATAGGAGCTGTGGGCGTAACGATGGTCGTCATGCCCCAGAAAGCGGAGATAATAAATGGAATGATTATTCCTAATACCACACCAATTAGCCCACCAACGCCGGAGAGAATTACCGCTTCAATCAGAAACTGCGCGATGATATCTCTCTTCTTGGCTCCAAGAGCGCGCCTGATGCCAATCTCTCGGGTGCGTTCTGTCACACTGGCGAGCATAATATTCATAATGCCGATGCCTCCAACTAGCAATGATATTCCAGCAATTGCACCGGCGACTATTTGATCTCGCAATGCGCTCTCTTCTGCCTGTCGAAGCAAGGCTAATGGAACTTCGATCTCGTAATCCACATCTTTGTGTCGGCGCCGAAGAATCTGATCAATAATCTCACCCACTTGGATTACTGCTGCCTGTGATTCAACTTGAATAATTGCTTCATGTAGTTCCACAGTCTCAGATTCCATACCGCCCGCGGTTTGACGCGTAGTAGTCTCGCCGAAGCGACTTTTCGATGCGGTAAACGGAATGAAGATGCGACTCGGTGCTGAATTGGAACTGCCTGCCTGATTTTGACCGAGGTTTGAAAAGCCTTCCGACTCCATGATTCCAACGATGTTGTAATAATCGCTGTCGATCTTTATCGATTGCCCGAGAGGGTTATCGATGGGAAATAAAACATCTGCTACTTCATCGCTGAGCACAACAACATTGGAATGATCGCGCATTTCTGATTCACTAAAAAATCTTCCCGCGCGTAATTGGTAATTTCTGGAGATTGGGTAATCGATGGTTGTGCCAACAACATCGGTGTTTATGCTCATGCCCAAATTCCAGACATTTTTCTTAACAATCCTGGAAGCTATCACATTGGATATGCCAGGGATGGATTCTTGGATTGTCCTCACATCGGCGTTGGTGATCCCATAGACAATCGCTTGTGGCGGACCAAACCCTTGACTGCTACTCTCTTCCACTTCAGCCGGCTTAACACTCTTTAACAGAATATTGCTGGCGCCCAAATCACGAAACTGCTGTTGCGCTTCAAAGCTGGCCCCTTCACTAACTGCAAGCATTGCGATCACCGCAGCCACACCAATTACAATACCCAAAACCGTAAGCAGGGAGCGTAATCCGTGTGAATAAATACTCTTGATTCCTACCTGGGTAATTTTCTTCAGACGAATAAGGTTTAGTCCAAACAAGGACTCAGCATGTTTAGCACCCGACTGCCCTGGCGTCAGCACTGCAGACGGTGTCGGAGATTCAAGAATTGCGTCGGTCATCGCTCTCTACCAAGCCATCTCGTAATCTAACCCAACGCTGAGATCGCTCTGCTAATTCATCGGAGTGAGTTACCATAATCAAGGTTTTACCTTGGTCATGTAACTCATCAAACAACTTCAAAATTTCAGCACCTGACTTCGAATCTAAGTTACCAGTGGGTTCATCAGCCAGAATAATTAATGGATCTACCGCCAATGCCCGGGCTATTGCAACACGCTGCTGTTGACCCCCGGAAAGCTCAAAAGGTTTGTGGTCCACGCGATCAAGCAAGCCGACTCGTGAGGCCAAACCCATCGCGATTTCGTGACTGTCAGATTCCGAATAGCCTTGATAGAACAAAGGCATTTCAATATTCTCCAGCACATTTAATTGCTGAATGAGATTATAAGATTGGAATATGAAGCCAAGCCTGGCTCCACGAATACTAGATAGTTCGTCATCTTCCATCTCTGAGGTATCTTCGTTGCCGAGAAAATATTTACCGGCCGTAGGCTGATCTAGACAACCCAAAATATTCATCAAAGTTGATTTGCCACAACCGGAAGGGCCCATGATGCTAATGTAATCGCCGGCATAAAAATCTAACGATATACCATGGAGCACTTCAACTGAGAGAGAGCCCATGAAGTAGGTCTTGCGAATATCATCGAGACTAGCAACCAATACCTGCTTATCTAAGATTAGAGAGTCTGCTGATAGTGCTTCTGAATTTTTTTGTTCAAACATAATTGCTCAGTTCGGCGGACTGAAGAAAAGAGGTTCTAGCCACTCAAATCAGTGAGACTTTGTTGCGGTGGTAACAAGAGAACTCGTTCTCCTGCCTGTAAACCACTGGTAATTTCAATAAACGACTCAGAGAATGTTCCTACTTCTATCTCTCGTCGCTCCGAACTATTGCCATTGGAGACGTACACCACTCGTTTGTCATCGTAATAAGTCACCGCTTGAACTGGCACGTAGACAACATCGGAGAGTCTATCCACGAGTATCTCTACCTCTGCACTCATACCTGGTCGTAGCCAGTCATGGGTCCCATCAATTTTGATAGTAGTAGGATAAACTTTGAGATCTGGGTTCATAAAAGCGTTGGCAGAATCAGCCACCACTGCCACTTTTGTCACAATTCCGGTCAATTGCTGATCGGGAAAGGCGTCAATTGAAACGCTTACCGCTTGCCCAACAGCCACTCGCTGCACAGCTGATTCATGAATATTCACCTTTATCGCCATTTCTCGCATGTCGGGAATCGTCAATATTGCTTGCCGCTCGCGAACCGTAGCCCCTTCTTGAATTGCCTCTTGGCTACTGTTACCTCGATATCGTGAAGAATTTTGATCAGAGGCGCCGTAGACAACTAATCCCGGCCGTTCAGCTCGAATCGTCGCCAGGGTAATTTGCTCTTCGACATCAGCCAGTTTCACCCGTTCAAGATTGTATTTCCGCTCTGCTGAACTGAATCTAGCTTGTTCTTGTGCCTGCTCCGCAATATTTTCCTTAAGCTGACGTTGATAACCCATTACCGCGTTCTCAAAGTCCGACAACTTCTGTTCCGCGTCTTTAGGAAACGTGTATTGAATATAAAGTTTTAAAGCAGTTTCTTTTTCGGCTTCTTTGTTTCTCGCTTTGCTAACATTTAACTCTTCAGCTTCTAATTCTGTTGGTGTGATAAAACCTCTGGCTTCAAGACGTCGCTGCCCTTCTATTCGATCTTGTGCTAATAAATTTTCTTCCTGAGAAACTTGTAATTCATCTTGTAGACTGCGCATTTGCTGTTTGGCTTCACCATCTTCCAACTCGTCCATATTTGCATATTGAGTGAAGTCCAAGGTATCTCGGACGGCCATATAGCTGTCATCCATAAGCAACGTGGTAGTAGTATCGAAATTTTCCGACTCCAGCGGTTGTAAACTTAAAGCTGATGCAGTTCTCGAACCATCGGTAATACTGGTAGCTCGGCCACCCTGTCCTCCTCGTCCAGGTCCGCGTCCAGGACCGCCTCCCTGACCAAACTGCTGCATACGTTCCAACATTTCAGCAGGCAATTCACCACCATTCTCAGCTATCATTTGTTCAATTCGTTCACGCATTGGCGTTGGCATGGAGTCTAAGTCACTCGGATCAAAGCCGCCGCCATTTGCTTCCCGAAGTTGTCTCGCCGCGCGCTGGGCAGCCATTTCTTCTACTGGATTTCCACGAGAAACTGCTGAAACTGCAGCAAGGTCTGCAATTTCTGCTGTAGCCAGTCGCTCTTCGATTTCCAGTTGCCCAATAATTTGAGAAACTACGTCGCCTCCAAGGAATTTTTCGAAGTCTAGTCGAGAGAAACGCATTTCCTGTCTGGCATCATTCAACTCGGTCATGTTTTCATTCAGTTGAATTTCAAATTGCGCTTTCCTTTCGATAAAAGTCGCTTCAGCTGTTTCTACTGCGATGTCTTGATTCAACTGATTATCAATTAGCTGTGCCGCGTCCAACTCAACCAACACCAGACCATTGGCCACGTCTTCGGGGCTGACTTGATAGCCTTCTTCTACGATGTTCAAGATCTTTACGCCTTCTCGACCCTTAATACGAGACCGAATCTCTTGAGATTGCAATGCTTCCAATGCACCCCCTTCTAAAACCGTAATCTCGAGATCACCTCGGCGGGCTTCGAAAGTAATAGCAGTTTCAAAATCCGAGTTGCCATCACCTAAATTAAATACCACTAAGAGTATGACCATAGTGCCGCCAGCAATTGCATACTGTGTAGTTTTTTCAGCAGCAAGGAATTGCGTCTTCAATTCCAAAAATTTGGCTTTCACCCCCGGCGGTATTCTGTTTACCAGTTGTGAATTTGTGTTCTGGTTATCGGGGCTCATCAATACCTTCCTCCCATTGACCATTATCGTCGACATAGAGCAAACCTACGTCTCTCCAAAAATCGAGTTTTGCGATATTGTGCTGCACTATAGAGCTAATAAGCTCCGTTCGAGCAGCAGTTAAATCATTCTGCGAGTCTACCGTATCTTGAATATCACCAAGACCCAATTCGGCTCTTAATTCTGCTTCCTCGACCCGTCGTTCATTAATCTCCACGCTAGTCACGTTTATCTCGTAACTTTTACTGGCTTCGTTCATTCGTCGCCAGGTGTCCAACACACTTAACTTAATATCGTCCAGCGAGAGCAAATAATCACGAGTCGATGCTTCGTAGTCGATAAGAGCGCGGCGGTAATTATTTCGATTCAGCGTAGTCTCAAGCGGCAACTCTAGATCTAGGCCTGCAGTGTAGATTGCATTCTCGAAATCAAGCTCCCCTAAATTACTGCTATTCGAGCTAGGAACAGAGGCCACCACACTAAAACCTAAGGCTGGGTAGAGCGCGTTGGCCGCGACATCAATGCGGCGGGCACTGTCTTGCACACGATCAAGCTGAGTGTATAAATCCAGCCTTGTCTGCATCGCCATTTCAGTAGCCTGATCCAAACTAATGTCTGGACTTTCCATACCGGTCTCTGTGATGAGAGTCATCTCGTCATCATCAAGAACAATATTCTCATCTGCATCCAAGCCAATAAGTATCTTAAAATTATCCAGACTGCGTTTGTAACGAGTTATAGAAGAAGTCCAACGCAGATCTGCCTGCAGCGAGGATTGCTCAAGCCGGCCCACCTCTAGAAGGGTAGTAAGGCCCTCAGCTTGAAAAGCCTGTTCTCTTTCCAAAGATAAGTTGTTAGCTAACAGGCCAGCGTAGTTGTTTTCCGCAGTTGCTCGGCTAAGCAGAACTGAGTAATAATCTGAAGCGACCCTAACAGCGAAGGTTTTTCGAAAACGAGTGAAATCTCGCAACTGATAAAGTAGATCACGTTCTGCTTGCATTAGGGTTTCAGTTGCAATATCGCTGCCGAAACCCCGAAGCAGCGGTTGAGTAAAAGAACCAATTAGAGCACCTGTCCCAAACTCAGAAATATCGCCGGTAAGAAAGCGAGTAAAATTATTAGTGAGATTTATCGCAATGGCTCCGCCGCTCTTCAATAAATACTTAGCTCCCAAACTGGTGTTGGCATCAACGCTCTCACTAGTACTTAACAAATCACTATTTCTCAGGTTTTCCATACCGGTGAGGTCTTGCATGTCTGAAACAAATTCATCAGTAGCGTCCCACTGGTATTCGCCTCGGCTAATAGATGAAAAAGTTGGGCTGTAGCGATCTCTGTCTAAGGTGAGAGCAAGAGCTTCCAAATAGAGCCTTTCTTTCTGCGACTGAAAGTCGCGACTGTGCTTAAAAGCGAGATCAAGAGCATCATTTAAGCCCAGAATATGCGCTCCCATTTCGCTGTCTGCTTCATTGTCGAGGAATTCGAAACTGTCGCTATTCAGAGAAAGAGAAGTCAATTCCACCAATTTTTCTTCATCCACGATGATCTGGTCGTTCATTCCCGGAACGAGTTCTGATTTCTCGGCGATAGCATCATAGCTTTCATCATCAGCGCTGCGTTTATAGCTGGCATTAGTGCAGGCCAGCAAGGCTAGACAGGAAAGCCCTATGAATAAAGTTTTACCAAAGTGCGTCATTGATATTGCCAAGAATATTGCTTAAATAGGATGGTTCAATTGTTGATTATACGCTCTATTAGCAAATTTCAGTCTATATTTAGTGACCAATTCATTGCAGTACTATATTTTAAAACTATTGATTTTATTGATTTTTTATGAAATTCAACAACTAAGCTAATTTAGACTATTGAGAATTGAGCAAATCAGAGCATTCGAAGGCCAAAATGCTTTTATGTATCTACTGTTCTCACTATTTTCTCCTTACTCTAAATCATTACGCTTTTCGGCCTGAAAGATGCACATACAGAGGCTTTGGAGTCATGTGAAGGTTCACCTAGGATCGATTCACGCTTGAGACTGTAGCGATGGAAACAGCGAGTCAATAAAGACATGTCTGTGACTTGTCTGTCAGCTAATAACTAGAAAAAGAAAGAATAAAATAATGGGCGACTATCGTTTATTTCGTATCAAACTAATCTAATTATTATCTAGACCAGCAAAATATTTATATTAAAGTATAAATTCATATATCCTAACTAACTCGAAAATAATAATACCCATTTAACTGAGAGTCTGTTTTTCACAATTGAATTAAGATCTTAGTTAAAACCAATGTAAGTGTTGTGAAAAAAATACAGAATAGCTCGGTTAAAGTTTGTGAGGAATTAAAATGAACCCCTTTAAAATAGGACTAGCTATCGTTTTTATGGGAGGATTTGCCTATGGCATCACAAGCCTAAGCTTTCAAAATTCTAAATTGGAATCACAATTAGATGTCGCGAGGAACTATCAGAGCCAACTCAATGAACAAACTAACGTTAACATACGCCGACTTCTTGAGTTTGAAGAGCAATTAGGAAAGCTAAAAAGCCAACTATTATCCGCCACTAGCCAGCTAACTAGTTTGAGCGCTGAACTTGAAGAGGCAAAGCAACAGTCAAACCCAAGCTATGAAGCGCTTTTAGAGAAAGCGCGCATGGAGATAGCCTCTGGAACTCCTCGACAACGCCGACACAGTACTTCGCCAATGCGTTCGTTTTCAAATCCCGACACAGCTCGAGCTATGGCGGCAGACTATGTTCCAAAAATGTATGAGAATTTTATCAACACTTTGGGACTACCAGGTACGGAGCGTCAGGAAATCATTGTTGCGATGATTGAATATCGCTCCAAACGCTACCAAATGTTTGGGTCTCTCATGGAAGGCTCTCTATCTACCAATGATGCCATTGCGATTTTCGGCTCAGAAGGATTAACCGATAGTGTGGGCAATTTATTGACCGAAGACCAACTCCGAGGTCTCTCTCAGTACAATGCATTAGTACAACAAGATTCTGCCCGACATGTTTTTGCTGAGGGCCTGTCCCGTCTGGGGAATACCATGAACGAAGACACTCAGAGTCATGTGCTCGATGTGCTACTGGATGAAATCTACTCACCCCAGAACAATTACGGCGCAATCGTGGCGGAAGATGGCAGCATGATCAGTGCTTACAACAACCAGCTTGATGCCTACGATCGGGCACGAGCCAATCTTTTAGAAGAGATAAATGGCGATCAGCTGCAACAGTTCGATCGCTTTGTGGAAGAGCGGAGCAGCGGCGTAGATATCATGCTCGAAGCTACTACTGATGGCAGCGGTCGCGTTGCCGTTAGAAATTTCCGAGTTGGAGTGGATGATCTACCGCAATAAGCCGGTCTTCAAACTCAATCTGACTTACATTTTCTCCGTGAATGCCCTACATTAGCGGCATTCTGTCTGTTTCAACTGAATTTTATGGAGTACTGAAATGAACAACCTACAGACTGCACAGCGCTGGCTGCAAATATTGCTTGCCCCTCTGGCCCTCATGCTCTTGGTCTCGTGCAGCGAAGAAACCACACCCTCAAGTAATGATATGGCAAATTCGGTACCTAACGCCCCAGCTCTGGGATACCTGCGCATCAATGCTATGGACGACAACGATCCCCTCGACGCCCAGATTTTTGAATTAGATAACGGCCTGAAAGTCTACTTGACCGAAAATCATGAAGAACCCAGATTCTATGCTGAGATCGCTGTTCGGGCAGGTAGCAAACATGACCCTGCTGACGCGACCGGGTTAGCCCACTATCTAGAACACCTATTATTCAAAGGAAATCAGAATCTCGGAACTTTAGATTATGCCGCTGAAAAACCTCTCCTGGCACAAATCGTCAACCTCTATGAGCAACACTTCAATGAAACAGATGATACTGTCCGAGCTGAAATCTACGCAGAGATCAATCGCGCGGCCCAAGAAGCCGCAAGTTTTGCAGTCCCCAATGAAATAGACAAGTTATACAACGCGATGGGGGGCAGCGGACTAAATGCTCACACCTCAAACGAAGAAACTGTTTATAAGGTGAGTCTGCCTTCAAATCGCTTGGAACAATGGGCAGAGGTTGAATCTGACCGCTTTGTAGATCCAGTGTTCAGAATTTTTCACACTGAACTTGAAACTGTGTACGAAGAGAAAAATCGTTCGCTGGATAACCGTGGATTCATAATCTATACCGCGCTTAATGAACAACTATTCAAAAACCATCCCTACGGTCAACAACCTACTATTGGCACAGTCAATCATCTCAAGAATCCATCATTAGTTTATATTCAGAATTATTTTGATACCTATTATGTGCCCAACAATATGGCCATTTTTATTTCTGGAGACATAAATATTGATGAAACTATCACCTTAATTGCTGATAAGTTTTCGCATTGGGAAGCGAAGCCCATTCCAGCTATTGGCCCATGGGAAGAAGATCCATTACAAGGTGTCGAACGACAAACGGTACAATACCCTGGTGAGGAACAAGTCCAACTTGCCTTCCGCACTGTGCCTAATGGAAATACTGAAAAAGAAGCGCTTATTCTTCTCGATATGATTCTCGACAACCGCACCGCTGGTTTAATCAATTTAAACTTGAACCAGCAACAGTTGGTATCTAACGCTGGTTCTTCTCCACAATTCCTCAACGATGGTGGCTTTCAGACTCTTTATGGAGTGCCTAAGCAAGAACAAACGCTGGCGGAAGTCGAACAATTACTGCTAGATCAACTTCAGCTGATCAAAAATGGTGAATTTGAAGATTGGATAATCGCCGCCATCATCAATGACTTCAAAAAGAACCAGAAAGCCAGCCAGGAATTCAATACCGCAAGAGTTTCTATGATGCGCCAGTCCTTTATTGAAGGGGCAGATTGGGCAGATTATGTAGGCGAAATAGAACGCATGGAACAATTGGGCAAGCAAGATGTGATTGCTGTCGCTAACAAATATTTCGGCGATGATTACGTTGCTATTTATCAAGTAAATGAACAACACGAAATTCCACCGGTCGAAAAACCTCAAATCGACCCAGTCAATATCGACCCCACCAGTCAATCTAAATTTGCGCAAAACATACTCGCCATGGATTTCGATCCTATCGAACCAGTTTTTGTTGAAGCAGATATAGATTACCGTCTCATTGAATTTGTCGATGGAGTAAACCTCTATTACGCCCCCAACCCTCTGAACGATTTATTTTCATTTTCAATCAATGTTGATGTAGGCACCGAAGAAAATGAAAAACTAAATCTTGCGGCATCCCTAATGGATGTTGCGGGCACTCAGACTATGAGTAATGAGGAGTTACAAAAAGAGTGGTATCGAATGGGCAGTGAATTCCGCTTTGGTGCTGGCGAGAATTCGTCAGGATTTTCGTTAAGCGGCTTAGATGAACAATTCGAAAACAGCCTAAAGCTAATGATGGATTTGATAAAAAGCCCATCGGCGGAAGAACAAACCCTGGAGCAAATGAAAGGGATCATGTTGAAATCGAGAGAGGATCAGAAGAGCTCACCACCGGCTATAGCCCGTGCACTTTATTTGTATAACCGTTATGGCGAAGAGTCACCGATGCTTGAAGCCCTGACCGCTGATCAAATCCAGAAAACCTCCTTGGATGAGTTAATGACTCTGCCAGCTGATCTCTTGGGCTATAAACATACGCTCTCCTACACGGGCTCTTTGCAACTGGAAGATTTAGTGGGCGCACTCAGGCGTCACCACGCACTCGAAGGCGAGCTCAAAGACACACCAGAATTTCGTTTCCGTACAGCTCGAGAAATCATTGGAAGTGAAGTTTATGTTGTAGATCAGCAAACAGCCCAGGCCCAGGTGCGTATCGAATTCGCTGACGATGAATATGCTGAGTCAGATAGTGTTATGTCTTCAATTTATACCAATTATTTTGGTAGTGGCATGTCCAGCGTAGTTTTTCAAGAGTTGCGCGAAGCCAGAGCCCTAGCCTATTCGGCCTCCGCTCGGTACGCCCAGGGTGGGAGAGAAAACGCTGAAAACCTCATGTTGGGAGTAATTGGCACTCAAACCGATAAGACTGTGGATGCCCTGAACGCTTTCATTCATTTGATTGATAACATGCCCGAGTCCAACGAACGGTTTGATGAGTCAGTGAACTCATTACTTAATCGCTACCGCACTTCAAAAATTAACTTTCGTGAAGTTATTGGCGCAGTGCGAAGTTGGGAGCGCCTCGGTTTGGAAGGTGATCCTCGTCGACAACGATACGAACAGCTGCAAACTGCAAGCATGGGTGATCTACTCTCGTTTCAACGAGACCATGTGAAGGAAAGACCAAAACTAATATCTGTCGTTGGTGATCTGTCAATTATCGAGGCCGAGGAACTTGAACAATTCGGTACAGTCAAAGAAATTCAAGTTGATGATCTCTTTGTCGATTAAAAACAAGCGAATAATATTTGTTGATTAAGGCTCGTTGATTACAGACTTTATAAAGTTTGTGCTCCTCGCATTGCGAGGCATTACTACTACATCCGTTAAACTCATTTGTCTCATTCCAATTACCGACACCTAATCTTATAACCCAGTATAGAAGTATTGAGTAAAAACCATGAGTAACAAAGGTACAGCGCTTTCCGTTTCCGGGTTGAAAAAAAGCTACGGCATCCACGAAGTTATTAGCAATCTTGATTTGCAAATTCAACAGGAATCTATTCATGGACTGGTTGGATTAAATGGGTCCGGCAAAACGACAAGCCTGGAATGCATGCTTGGTTTGCAATCCGTAAATGGCGGCGACATTTCGATATTAAACTACTCTCCTCAGCAGCTACATCGAGCCAATGGAGATATCGTAGCAATCTTCGATTCCCCTAGCCTGCTTCCTAACCTCACTGTACGGCAATGCATGCAACACGCTTCGCTCCTTTGTGAAACACCAAAGAGAAGCCCTGAGACGGTTGAGCAACTGTTAAGTATTGAGCGCTTTTCCAATTTTAAAATTAAGCATCTATCTTTGGGTAATAAACGGCGGGCCTCCATCGCCCACGCTCTCATTGGTAATCCCAAAATGATTATTTTGGATGAACCCTTCAACGGCCTTGATGCCGAAGGAGTGGATGACGTTCTGCAATTGATCAAAAAATTGAATAAAGAAGAAGGTACGACATTTTTATTGTCCAGCCACCAATTGCCTTATCTCGAGCAGATTTGTTCACATATTGCGATATTAGACAAAGGCTCGATAGCTTTAAATGATAAAATAGAGACTCTACTCGCTCAAAGCTCTAGTGGCGTACTTCTGCAAACAGACCAACAAGAGAAAGTCATTGAGTTTCTCGAAAACAGCACCACCGCTCAAGTAGTTACTACAGCAGACCCAAATTATTTACAGGTCACCCTCACCTCCATCGATTCAAGTCAGTTGAATAAAATGCTCGTGGAGCAAAACATTGGCATTAATGAATTAATTCTCAATCGTGCTTCTCTTGGAAGTTTATTTCGAGAAATAACTAGTGAGGCTGCCCGATGAATGGCCTGATGGTATCACTACGCGCTGAATTATTTGTATCACTGCGAAGCTTTGCCGCCAAACTTATCGTCTTTGGCCCTGCTCTACTCGTAGCACTGCAGTTCTTTCTGGTGAAACTTTCCGAGACAGGAGAAGCAACTCGGAATAGCTTATTAGGTAGCGATAGCTTTGATGAGGCAGCGGCTAACAATGCCTACGGTTACTATGTAGATGGATTGAGTACTGGTTTGACCATGCTGGCGCTGTTGCTAGTGGGATTGGCAGCCTATGGTTTTAGTTTTGAGCGAGATACAGGTGCTATTCGCCACCTGCTTATTCGGCGTATCAGCCGCATCAACTTAATTGCTGCCAAACTCATTCATTTGCATTTACTTGCTGTGTTATCAATCATTTTGTTGTTAAGTAGCGCTTATCTCTTAAGTGATTTCTTGTGGGAATTCGGTCCTATAGTGGAAGATGGATTTGAATTGATAAGCGAAAGCGAAATTCGTTTTGAAATCGCCTTGGGGCTGGAGCTCGCATTGATACCGCTTCCCGCTGCTATTGCATTTGGATTGTTAGTTTCTATTTGCGCACAATCTGCTACTCAGGCGGTTACTACAGCACTGGGAATCACTATTGCTATTGATATCTTCAAGGGCATGATGGGAGACTTTGCACAATATGTCTACGCCAGTTTTCAGCCCTCATTATTAGATCAGTCTTACCTACAGGATGTAAGCAGACTGGTTAGAGGCTACTCAGATGTTTTGATTGATGACAGGATGGTACAGTTGAATACTTGGGTCCCATGGCCAACATTGTTCTTGTTTATTGTGGTTTCGATGTTGCTGATCAGACAAAAGAAAATGTAATGAGAAAATTTAATCATAAAGCTTCTGTTAAATGTTGCTTAATTGTTACGCTCAGTATGAGTGTGATTGCTTGTATCAATTACGAGCCAGCTGTGTTGATTCCTGCGATAACTCTCTCTGCTGAGGATATTTCTCTTAAGTCTGATCAGCCTGGGTCGGGCGTAGATTTTGGTCTCGATGTTAGTCTGAATGAAAGTGACTCACTCGCTAATGTAGAAATTCTGCCTGGCATTCGTGTGCGTAGTGTATCCAACAATAGTGTTGCAGATTCAGCAGGAATTCAGGTTGGAGATATAATCCTTTCTATCGATGGCATTGCAAGCAACAACCCGGATATTCTCCTCGCTGCGCAAGAAAACACCGATGCTGATACAGAATTAAATTTTCGCGTGCGCCGCAATACCACCGTATTCGAAACAGGGCTCACTGGCAGGTTAAGAGGCAGCAACTCAGCTCCTATTGAATTATTTCGCATAGACCCCCTGGCAAGTAGAGCAGCTTATCAAACACAACTAATCAACATAGCTGGTAGAAGTGGAATGGCAGCAGCGCGGATAGTTGAAATTTATCCAAAGAGTCCGCTACTAGCAGCGGAAATTGGAATCGATGATATCGTTGTAGCGCTAAATGAAGTAGAAGTAAATTCTGCCCAGGGATTAGTAAACGATCTCAATCAGAACAAAGCCCTGGGTGAATCTGTGATCTTCAGTATTTTTGATGGCGAAACGATTAGCAATAAGACAGTAAAACTTTGGGATCCCGGCAGAAGGATTAGCCGACTCTCTCTGGGGCCAGTATTGCAATACAACTCTTCCTTAAGTCCTAAGAGAAGTAATTTGAACATCTTAGATTTTTGGCTTTTTTCTCTCTATGAATATAATCAAATTGAAGAAGAGAAATCACATAGCCTCTTTGGAATATTTAACTTCATCAGTGACTATGGTGAGTTAACGGAAGAGCAAAATTGAATCTAATCATCCTCAACGAAAATCATTCCACTGCAGGATTTTCCCGCCACTATTGGTTCGGCTATCCCTTTGCTTTTCGACTGATTTTAGTTGCCTTCGGTAGTTTACTAAGCTCAATCTCTCTCGCTCAGACAAACTATGTCGCTTACGAAGTTGCCAGAGAAAATAATTGGACAGCACTAATTACGGAAGATCTTAATGGTGATGGTTTAAAAGACGTTATTTTTCCCCACTACGACCCAACCATCGGGCGTGAAATACACATTCATCACCAGCAAGCCGATGGCAGTTTTTCAAAAAATCCTCAAAAAGTGGAAATCAAATCTGAAATTATCGCAGTAGGCTTTGCTGACTTACGTGAGGAACCTGGAAAAGAACTGCTGCTATTTGCCAGCAATGGTGTCTTTAGTCTTTCCACCGCTGCGGAAGGCTACGCTGGCAACATTAAACAGTTAATTCAATGGGATTTGATCGCCGCCGTACCTGATCTTGAGCGAGTTCAGTTCATCGAAACAATCCATGATATGAACAATGATGGCTATGTTGATTTATTGTTACCAGGCGATGAAGAATTTGCCGTTTATCGTGGCAGTAACAATGAATCATTTGAGCTTGCTGCAACATTTACCACTCTAAACCTTGAGACCAGGGCCGCAGAAAGAAATAACAAGAGCGCCAATGCGAGCGCTAGCATTGGTATCAATGCCGAGGAAGGTATTGTGCTTGATATTACTGCTGAAGTACCAACACCGTTTGCGAATTTTATCGAACAATGGTCTGCGGAAGCCAATTCTGAACGAACTCTGATGCGTGCAGAAAGCTGGGTACCTTCAGCCATTATGGCCCAACTCAATGATGACGATTTAGAAGATATTCTCTATTTAAATGTTGGTAGCGATGACCTAGGGCAGCTGAATATTCATTACCAGCAAGACAATCTAACTTTCAATGAAAGTGCTGACTGGGTTGGCGCCACTGATACGCAAGGTGATATTAAACTCGCCCATTTAAATGGCGACGATAAAATTGATCTCTTCCACTTGAGTTCCGATGGCGGTGAATGGAACGCCCGCTTCTTCATAAACAAAGGTGGAACTTTCGAATTGAGCAAGCCTGATCAGATCATGCGTTTCTCAGGTTACGATGTGAAATTGAGTGTTATCCCACTAGCCGGCTCCGAGCAGCCGGCACTAAATGTCAGCTACTACACCATTCCAGTAATAGACGCCATTCGTAATGCCAGCATCAATAGAGTGCAGCTTCTTTATGGTAATTCTGAGGCAAGCCAGGGCCAACTATTTAATCGAAGACCTGACTCTTCTCTGGAAGAAAGTTTTTCAGCAGCAAATGTTCGTGGATTATCTGAACAAATGTCTTTGCAATACGATGTGGACGGAGATGGCAATCGTGATGCCTTATATATAACCGATAATGGCACGCTTGCCGCCAAAAGAATTGATAATGATTTAGTTATAGCAAATGAACCATTCTGGGAATATGTCTCACCGCGCACAGTGTTTCAATTTGAAGTACTGCTACTGAACGAGGACGAATTGCCCGACCTCTTACTTCGACATGGGGTTAGTACGACTCTGTTGGTGACCAACCCATGAATTTATTTGGACTTCGAGGCAGAGGCCGTCTTATTGTTGGCTTGATAGTCCTCGGGCTGGTGTCTTCAGCACAATCAGCTGAGTTAGAATTTTCATCTCAATCATTCCAGTTTCCTGCCAAGCTAGAAGGCTTAGTAATTGCTGATACCAATGGCGACAATCTTAGTGAAATAATTACAGTAATTGATAAAACTCTCCGAATTTACTTTCAATCCGCAGCAGGCTTTGATTTTCAATCAGGCTTCGATGAAATTGTTTTCCCCGGACAAGCAGTAGGATGGGACCTAAGTAGTAACTATTCAAACTCTGATCAAGCCTCAATCATAGCGGTTATCGACGGCAATGAAGTTCTGGTCTGGCACATAG
>Ga0310125_10000231_pt1 | contig 25073 bp, 24 predicted proteins | sample CB11b_Tmax_Bot8__FD_203508 | JGI IMG/M metagenome (GOLD analysis project Ga0310125, IMG submission 203508) | Marine microbial communities from Western Arctic Ocean, Canada - CB11b_Tmax_Bot8 | ecosystem: Environmental > Aquatic > Marine > Oceanic | place: Canada: Western Arctic Ocean | collected... | reverse complement strand
CAACTTGCGTCAACCCTAGATGAAAAACATAGTCCTTCTCGAAGCGCAAACAAGGCGGACCGGACTGGGCGAAACGCGCATACGACTTTTCACTGCGGCCCGAGAAAGTCTCGTGCCACCTGCCATACGTTGCCGGCACCCATGGTGACCAGAAGATCGCCGTCACCCCAAGTAATTAACTCCAACTGCTCAACGATGGCCTTGAGCGGATGCAGGTGCATGGCCTTCTTGCCTCCTTGGCGCAACCTGTCAACCAAGTCTGCCGCCCGAACCTTGTGGCGCTCCTGTTCACTGTCGCGCACGAAAAAAATTTCCGGCACGATCACCTGGTCGGCCTCGCTGAAACTGGCGGCGAACTGCTCCAACAGAAACAGCGTGCGACTGTGCTGGTGGGGTTGGAACACGCAGACCAGTTGTCGCGGCTGGTAATGTTGCCGCAAAGCCCGCAACGTGGTGTCTATCTCCGTCGGGTGGTGGCCGTAGTCATCCACGACAACCACCCGGCCGCCCTTGAGCGTTCGCTGGCCCAACCGTTGCATGCGTCTGTCCAGCCCCTCGAATGTTCCGATCGCCTGGCTTATGCCATCCCATGTCACGCCCAACCGATGTGCCGTAACCGCTGCGACGGCGGCGTTGTAAGCCATGTGCTCGCCCGGCAACGTGCTAGCCCAGGCCGCCACGAGTTTGCCCTTGTTGTACAGCAGCGCCGGCGTGGACCGGCCGGTTGGCGAATCCATCTGCACCCGCCAGTCAGCCTGGGGTGCGAACCCGATCGTCTCCACCACGCAATGCAACGCCCCGCTGACGGCCAGTCGATGCGGCATCTCGTGATTGACCAGAAGCGACCCGTCACGCGGCAACAGCCGGGTGAAGTCCGCGAACGCTTCCACGATATCGTCTATTCCCTTGTACATGTCCAGGTGGTCCTCCTCAATGTTGAGGATCACCGCGTGCTCGGGATGAAAATAACAAAATGACCGATCGTATTCGCACGCTTCAGCCACCAGCAGGTCTCCTGCGCCTACCCGCCAGCCACCACCGATCTGTTTGCACTCTGCGCCCACGATCAGCGATGGGTCCAGCCCGCACGAGATAAGCACGTGGCTCAAAAGTGAAGTTGTCGTGCTCTTGCCGTGTGTACCCGCTATCGCCACGCCCGTGCACCCGATCATCAGACGGCCCAAAAGCTGGGCGTACTTGACGATGGACACGCCCCGCCTATCGGCCTCGGCCAGTTCCGGGTGATCGGCCTTGATCGCCGCTGAAATCACCATCAGGTCGCAATCGTCTGGCACGCTTTGGCTCGTCTGATCCAGCGATACCGCGATACCGCTGTCGCGCAGCGCCGCCACTGTCAAGCTGTCAGCCCGGTCCGTACCCGTGCATATCGCCCCGCGTTGTTGCGCCAGACGTGCCAGTCCGGACATGCCGCAACCGCCAATACCTACAAAGTGCACACGCTGTCCGACCAGATCGATCGCCGCCAGTTCTTCCCGTGATCCGTCAGCCAACTGTTGCGGTGAAGCGGTCATCGACATTGCTATCTACTCTAAACAACCAGATCGTCAAACCGCCGCGCAACGCTTGACAAGCCGCCAGCAGCAACAACAGCATCCTTATCCATCAACCCGTTCGATTACCACTTTTGCTGACGGTGAACATGACATCCTGTGGTTTACCCGACGCCGGATTTGCGCAAATATTCGCGGGTGCGTTTAGCGACCGGCAGCGGATAGTCGTGCGGCGGCTCGAACAAACCCTGCTCAACTGTGGCCCATCCGTCGAAACCAACATCCCGCAGGACCTGACCCAGCGCCTCGAAGTCCACGACCCCGTCATTTTGCTCACAAAACACGCCCATCTGGCACGCCTGCACCATCGGTATTCGCTGGGCCTTGACCTGCTTAAGCTTTTGCTCATCAACGTCCTTGAGATGCAGGTAGATGATCCGCTCGTGGTGTTTTCGTATAAACGCAACTGGGTCGCCAGCGGCGTAGGCATGATGTCCCGTGTCGAGACAAAGCGACACGAGACCCGGTTCGGTCTGATCCAGCAGTTGCTCGATCTGCTCTTGGGTCTCCACGTGGCCGTCACAGTGCGGATGGAAGGCGAACTGAAGGCCAAGGCGGTCGCGAGTGACCCGGGCAGCTTTGTTCGTCGTCTCGATCAGCCGCCTCCATCCTTCATCGTCCAACTTGAAGGTGGGGCCGAAATAGTGTTCGGATGCCAATTCCGAGAGCACGAGGTAATCAGCGCCCAAAGTGGCCAGAAGCTCGCCGGTCCGCAGCACACTATCTTCGATCGCAGGCCAGTGGGCTGAATCATCGATATGACCGTTCAAGACCGTGGCCCCGACCATGCTCAGTCCGCGACCGTCAAGCTCTCGGCCCAGTGTCTTCGCGTCAGTAGGGAGGTAGCCTAGGGGGCCCAACTCGATGGCGTCGTATCCCGACTCCACGACCTCATCCAGAAAGCGGCGCCAGGGCACTTGATTCGGTTGGCCGACAAACCAGATACCCCACGAGTCCGGCGCGATGCCAATCTTGACCATTGCGATGCCATTCCTTTCAAGTTCCCCCAGGCCGTGTTCACCTGGTCTCTTTCCCGTCGAATGGCCTGACCATGGCGACCTCACCGACAAATGCAGTACCATCATACCCCACCATCAACGCGTACTGCTGAGATCGAAATTCCTTGCCATTATCGCCTTGTGCTGGCCAAAAAAGCGGGTCGGGAACATCGCCGGCTTCGGGAAATAATGCTTGAATGCCAATATGCCACTGGATAGAATATTACTGTTTTCGCTGGCCTTAGCACACGTTGCCCGGCAACGCTCAGGCAGAGTTGGCCCTACTGCTCAAAACCGCTGGAGACGGAGGGAGTATTTCATCTTGAAGTCGCTAAATACCTACCGGATATTCCATGTGGCCGTCACTCTGGCGGCGACAGGCGCCCTGCTCCTGGGCCAAGCCGCCAACGCGAGTGCAATCACCACAATCTACACCGCTGATTTCTCATTAGATTCGGGAAGCAATTACAACCACTCCAGCGGGGACTGGCAGATTGAAGCGGTGGCGAAAATCACCGACATGACGGACCTGCAACAACCCGACGGGGTCGGCGAAAATCAAACTTTTTTATTTCGTTCTCTAACGTTCCCTGACGGGCACTGGAAAATCACCGAAGCCACATTGGTCCCCTATACCGGCAGCTCTAGCGGCGAAGCCAACTTCAACAACAACTGGAGCAGCATGGAAAGTTACGACGGGGGAGGGACCAATCGGCATACGATCCTAGCTACTCGGAACGATTCTTGGGATTCCGATGCCTCCTCGCAGTTTACTGCCGTAAACGAACTGGCGACCGGCGAGGTTCTTGTTGGCGTGATATATGACTTGAACCACTACAACATCCTTAATCATGACTTTGGCATCACCTCGTTCACCATCGAGCACACGATCGTTCCCGAGCCCGCAACCCTGTCGCTGCTCGTCGCCGGCGTCTTGTGGATATACCGCAGGCAACGGCCGGCCAGGGCCGCGGCGGCTACATGGTCTGTTCCCCGGGCCAGGCGCAATGCGCCTGCCAACCACACGAGATAAACAGGCGCAGGATAGAAATCGTAATCCTTCGCACGGCGCTTTACGCCAACCTCGGTGGCAAAGCCAATCCGAGCGAACCGCTAATCATTATCATGTATGGCATGATGCGGTATCACGACATCAGTTAAAGAGGCGCCTCCATGTTACGTATAGCGGCGATCGGCTTGGGCGCGCGATTGAGTTTAATCACCAGCCAGTTGTGCACGAACCACGAAGACGTTCGCCTCGTGGCCGTGGCCGATCCCGACCAGCAGTCCGTCCTCGCCCACATGAAGCACCACAAGCTGTCTGAAGATGATGTCAAGTTCTACGATAGCGCCAATCAGATGCTCGAGTACGCTGACCAGTTCGACGGCATCATGATCGGCACACAGTGTCACCTACACACGCCCATGGCCATCAAGATACCGCCCACGAACCTACCGCTGTTTCTGGAAAAGCCGGTGGCCATCAGCCACGATCAGGCGCATCAACTTGCCAACGCCTATCGCGGAAATGAACACCGCGTCATCGTCTCCTTTCCCTTGCGGGTTACGCCCGTCTTCAACACGGCCATGGATATCATCCGGAGCGGCCGGTTGGGCACCATCAATCAGCTTCAAGCCTACAACAACGTTTCCTACGGCGGCGCTTATTACGGCCAGTGGTACCGCGAGTATGACCGCACTGGCGGCTTGTGGCTGCAAAAGGCCACCCACGATTTCGATTACCTAACCCAGATCGTCGCTTGCCCACCCAGGTCGGTCACCGCCATGATGACCCAAAAAATCTACGGTGGCGACAAACCGCACGACCTACGCTGCTCAGCGTGCGATGAAACCGCCACCTGCCCCGAAAGCCCACAGGCCCACAAGCGCCGCGATGACACGGCCGGCATGGACTCCGACGATCACTGGTGCGTCTATGGCAGCAAAATTAAAAACCAGGACGCCGGTTCGGCCATCATCCGCTACGAAGACGACACCATCGTGTCATACGACCAGAACTTCGCCAGCCGCCGCACTGCCGCTAAACGCGGCGTCATTGTCACCGGCTACGATGCGACCATGGAGTTCGGCTGGTACCCGTCGCAGGTGCACGTGATCGACCACCACAGCTCCCGCGTAGACCACATCGAATGTCCGGCCTACGGTAGCCATGGCGGCGGCGATGACCCGCTGATCCACGCTTTTGTCAACATGATGCGCGACAAACAACCCGGCGTCGCCGACCTTAAGGACGGGCTGCTGAGCGTCGCCATGTGCTTAGCCGCCCGCGATTCCTGTGAAAATCAATCGGTGGAAAAAATAAGCTGTCCCTGATCCGGCTTCGCCGGCTCAACCCTACTCGGTCGATACTGCCAAGCCCGCCAGAGACCTGATCCCAAACGCCCGTCGCCACTGCACGTTCGAATCCGTCAGTTGCAAGCCGGGCAACTGCTTGAAGATCATCGGCAGCCCTATCCGCGATTCCAGCCTCGCCAGTTCTGCACCGATGCAAAAGTGGCGACCGAATCCGAATGCCAGGTGCTTGTTGGCCGCACGTGTTATGTCAAACCGCCCCGCGCCCTCGAACTGGCCCGGGTCACGGTTGGCCGCCCCTAGCAAAAAAGTCACCGAATCGCCCTTGCGGATCAACTGGCCGCGCAGCGTCATGTCTTCGCCCGCCACCCGGGGGGCCCTCGTCACCGGCGATTCGTAACGCAGGCACTCTTCGATCGCCATATCCACCGCCACCGCATCGTCCGGATCAAAATGCGTCCTCTGGTCCGGGTGGGTAAGCAATAGGTACGTAGCGCTACCAAACAGGCTCATCGTCGTTTCGTGGCCGGCCACGAACAGAAACACGCACATGCCGAACAGTTCTTCATCACTGAGTCGGTCCCCATCCACTTCCGCCGCCACCAGAGCGCTGATCAGGTCCTCGCCCGGCTGCCGCCGCCGCTTCGCAATGATCTTTTCAAAATAATCGATCAACTGCGACAACCCGTCATATGCTCCGTCAATGGCCTCGTACAAATATGGTCCTGCGCCGGCCGTGAACGGCATCAAGTTCCCCACCCAATCGCGAAATTGATCGTGATCGTCCTGCGGCAGCGCCAGCATATCGCAGATCACCGTGGCCGGCACCCAGTAACAAAACTCCTCAACGAAATCGCATTGCCCTTTCTGCCGCACTAAGTCCAACCGGTCAACCACGATCTGCTCGATGCGCGGAATCATGTTTCGGATCATCCGCGGCGTAAACGCCATCCCCGCCAACTTGCGCAGCCGCGTATGACGCGGCGGATTGATGCTCTGCAGCCACATGTTCAAGTGGCCAATCAACGGCTCGACCTTGTCCCGGTTACCGTCATTGACAATCCGTTCGTATACCGGTCCTCGCCCGGAAATGAGCCGTGGGTCCTTCACCGCCGCCATGGTGTCGTCGTATCGAAACCCCAACCAGGTATTCAACGGCGAGCACCAGTGCACCGGCTGTTTCTGTCGCAGTTCATCGAAAAGCGGATACGGATCCTGCAGGACCAGGTCGCAGAACTGCTCATAGTCCGCCTGCCGCTCCAGTTGTAACTCCATGTCTTGCTTCACGGCTCTTTGCTTACCCGTACAAGTGATGATCCAACCACTCTACCATGAACCACTGGCCCCCGACCATGCAACTACGTTGCCTGCATGACGTTGGCATAACTCCACTGGCCAATACCTGCCCCAGGCGCGCAACGGCAATGCTTTTGGTGTTCTGTGTGTACATTGCCGCGGGCGTGCAAGTGGTTACCTGCGGGATCATGAATCGCAAATTAGCAGGACCGTACATGCACCGGCTCTTAATTGAGCCACCGCTCTTTCTGCCGTTGAACGCGATGGGATTCTGAGGTTACTCGATTCCGGTTCACGCCCAGAGCGTGGGGGCAGGGACCGGACATGAGCAAACGGGGCCCCTCATAGCGTGGTCCATGGCACTTCCTGGGGCCGAAATGCTACCTTGGTATCCGCAAATTGCTTGTCCAGTTCTTCGGCTAGGCGACGCATGCCCATGTCCTCTGTAGGGGAGTGGCCACCTTCGAACAGGACAATATCGCTGTCCATGGCCATGCGCTGGGTAAAGTCGTTGGTTTCGCCGACGATCACGGCCTCGATGCCGCGAGGCAACAGGTGCTGGACGATCAGGTGCATATTACGGTCAAGTCCCCCGCCGCCCCAGGCAGTACCGAGCTGGGTGACACGCCGCATGGGGTCGCCGGTAACGCGCACGTGGGTGAGGCCGAGGCCTTGCCTCATGCGGGCGGCGAGATCAGCGACGCTGGCCAGTTCTATTTGATGGTGAGAATAGGCCCAGCCGGCAAACACGGGCGACGGCAACTGCAACGATTCCCATAACGCCGGGCCTACATGAGTGGGGTCCACGGTGGAGTGGGCGCGCAGCACGGTGAGCTTGTGTTTTTCAATCAGGTCGAGCCGTGCACGATCACAGGCCCATGGTTCTTTGATTGGCGAGCGATCGATCCAGACGGGGTAATCGAAAAAAGTAACCGCCTCGTGACAGACGACGAGATTACAGTTCTGCTGAGCGGCATAAGCAAGGGCGGGCGCCGTGGCCATCCAGCAGACGCAGATGCCGCGTACCGGTTCGTCGCCGCATCCGAAAAGAAAGCCCTCTTCCTCATTGAGGCGTTTTTGTTCGTTGAATGTGGCCAAGTACGCTTCGACCTGATGGGCAATTAACACGGCTGTTACTCGTCCGCCTATCGGGCATAAAAACGACGGGCCATCCCTTCCCTGGCGAAATCAGACGCTGTACAATAACGCTTCGTCAAAGTACCAATTTCGCTCTATCGACGATAGACCATACCACAGAAGAATGGGATCATGTGTACGACCACAATATTTCTGCCGACAAGAAACTCCCTGGCACTTCTGCTGAGCATTGCTTTGCTGTCTGGTTGCGTCGCACAGCGTACCAACGCCCAGTCGAGCTAGTCCAACCCAGCATCCAAACTGTCGCAACTGGGCAAAACAACAGAAGATTCGTTTCTCATGAGCAAATCAGCAGCAACGGGTAGCCCCAAGCGGGGCAAGGCGAAACCACACTCGGTCGATCGGCGTCGCCACCAGCCTGTTTACAACAATAAAGACCACCCGGCGGTGGCATTTCCACTTGGCGGAATAGGGGCCGGCAGCCTCAGCATCGGTGCCGATGCACAACTGGGCCAGTGGCAAATATTTAATGCGGTCAATCAGCAAGCCATTGTGCCCGACAGTGGATTCAGCCTCTGGGCGCAGACCGAGGGAAAACCGCCCATCGCCCGACAACTACATGGGCCTCCATCCAATCCATGGAAGCCACACCCCCCCTGCTTGGGCCAAGTTCACATGCGGGGGCAGTACCCGATAGCGGAACTGGATTTCCCTGGCTCACCGTTGCCCCTGCAAACGCGTTTGACAGCCTACTCCCCGTTTATCCCACACAACGAAAAAGATTCTGGGCTACCGGTGGCGGTGTTCACCTTTACGCTAACCAACCGAACTAAGCGGGCCGTGCGGGCAACACTGCTAAGTACATTGCAAAACGCGGTAGGGTTCAGTGGAATCGGCCTGATTATGGGCGCTGCCAATGCCGGCTACGGCGGCAACCGCAACCGGCAGATGACCCTTGCCGGGACCACGGCGCTGCGCATGGACAACCGGTCACTGGCTGAGAACAGTCCATTGCACGGATCGATGGCCATGGCGGCGCTGGCCCCGCGAGCACAGGTGCTGGCTCAATACGACGACCACTGGGCCATGTGGCATGCCTTTGCCAAGGCCGGGCGATTACCCAAAATCAAAACCGAACGGCCCAGTCCGCCGGGGCGCACCTGGTATGGCGCTCTGGCCGTACCTATGAACCTCAAGCCTGGCCAACAACGGCAGGTGACTTTTTTAATCGCGTGGCATTTCCCCAATCGGATGAACGAAGCCGTGCTCGACCAGCACGCGCCCGGCGGTCGGGCCGGCCCTCGTGTAGGCAACATGTACAACAACTGGTTCGACAATGCCGGCGGCGTGGTGCGGTACGTGCATCGGCATTTCGATCGGCTCGAACAACAGACGATGCTGTTTCGAAAGTGCTTTTACGACGCCACCCTGCCCGAGGCAGTGCTGGACCGCGTGGGCAGCCAGATCTCGACCATCCGATCGCAGACCTGCCAATGGCATGAGGGCGGATTCTTCGGCGGCTACGAGGGTTGCGGCGAACTGGCCGGTTGCTGCCCAATGAACTGCACACATGTATGGAACTACGAACACACACTGGCATTTTTATTCCCGCAACTTGAACGGCAAATGCGGCATACCGACCTGACCGACCAGATGGAACCGAATGGCTTGCAACATTTCCGCACCGTGCTGCCGCTTTGTGAACCACGAGAATCAGGCCTGGCAGTGGACGGCCAACTGGGTGCGGTGCTCAAAACTTATCGGGAGTATCTTCTGGGCGGTGACGACAGTTGGCTCAGTCAGTATTACCCTGCCGCGCGAAACGCCCTGGAATTTATCATCCGGCAGCTCGACCCCCACGGCGAAGGCGTTCTAGAAGGGCCTCAACACAACACCTATGACGCCACATTGTATGGTGTCAACTCCTACATAAGCAGTTTGTACCTAGCGGCCCTGCTCGCTGCCGAGCAAATGGCCGACGCACTCGGCCGACAAGCGGACACCAAACGCTATCGCAACCTTTTCCAACGAGGTAATAAAACACTAGATCAGCTGACATTCAACGGCGAGTATTACCAGGAAGTTTTTCGAAGCAACAAGATGTCAGCCAGCAACCGCCGCCTGACTGGCCAGTGGTGGGCGCGGCCGGAATTCCACGTCAGTATCGGTGACGGTTGCTGGTCGGACCAATTGATAGGCCAATGGTGGGCCCATGTGCTGGGACTGGGCTACCTGCTCCCCCGCGCCCATGTTCGCAGGGCCTTGGCAACCGTGTTCAAGCACAACTGGCGGCGTCACATTGGACGGTTCAGCGGCGCTATCCCGCGCGTGGTGTACGGCATACCGGTCGCTTCCCCACAGGATGCAGCCATGGTGATCGGCACCTGGCCAAAGGGTAAACGACCAAAAAAACCCCTGACTTACTACAGGGATGTTTTCTCCGGCGTAGAGTACCAAGTCGCCGCCCACCTGATCATGGAAGGGCATGTCGACAAAGGCATAACCGTTGCCGATGGCGTGCACCGCCGTTACGACGGAACGATTCGCAATCCCTACAGCGAAGTAGAGTGCGGCACAAACTACATCAGGCCGATGAGCAACTGGACACTCCTGACAGCGCTAAGCGGTCAATACTTTCACGGGCCCAAGGGTATTTACCAATTTGCGCCGCGAATCAGCCCCGAGCGCTTCAAGAGTTTTTTTGCCGGGCCCGGTGCATGGGGACAGTTTTACCAAGACCACACGGCGCGGAAACAAGTCTGTCGAATCCACATCGCCCACGGCAAGGCGGTGCTGCGACAGTTGTGGCTGGAAGCCATTGACAAGCGTCGCACGCCAAAATCATTAACGGCTCAAATCGACAAGCAGGCTGTAGACGCTGAGTTTTCCGTGACGAATGGGCAGGTCCAGATTCGTTTTCGCAAAAGGCTTACGGTGCGGACAGGCCAGACTCTGACAACGCGCATGCAGTGGTAGGGCTTGCGTTTATTACACGTGCAAATTGGGATTGTAGCTCAGCGCGTCGCGGTAGCGGTTGCGGATGGGCTGGACGATTTGCTCGATGAATTGATCGACTTGCTGGGGTGCACGGCCGATGAATTTTGACGCGTCCAGTTCGGCTTGCAGGTCGAGGCCGGCAAATGCCTTTTCACCCTTCAAACGATCGAGCAGATCGTTGGGCTTACCCTGTTCCTTGACTTGCCGGGCCGCTTCCTGGCTGTGACGGCGGACGATCTCGTGCACCTGCTGGCGATCGGCGCCAGATTTATTGACCGCCGCCATCATGATGTTTTCACTAGCCAGGAAGGGCATTTCGGCGTCTAGGTGGGCGGCGATGGTTTTTTCGTAGACGGCCAAGCCAGTAGCGACATTGATCAGCAGGTCGAGCAGACCGTCGGTGGCCAGGAACGGTTCGGGCAACGAAAGGCGCCGGGCGCTGGAATCGTCGAGGGTACGCTCTAGCCACTGCTCGGCGGCGGTGGTATAGGGCAGGGCAGTCTGGCCGATGACGAACCGGGCCAAGCCACAGATGCGCTCGCTGCGCATGGGATTACGCTTGTAAGCCATGGCAGACGAGCCGACTTGTTCAGACTCGAACGGCTCTTCGATTTCCTTGCGATTGGCCAGCAGGCGCAGGTCGGTGGCAAACTTGGCAGCGGTGGCGGCGGTGGCGGCGAGCGTGGACGTCACCAAGGCGTCCACCACGCGTGGGTAGGTTTGGCCGGTAATGAAAAAACGCTTGTCCACCGGCCAATCCATTTTTTCGGTCACCAATTGATCGAGTTGCTCTACTTTGTCGTGATCTCCATCGAACAGTGCCAGAAACGATGCCTGCGTGCCGGTGGTGCCCTTAACTCCGCGAAAGCGAAGTGAAGCCAAGCGATGCTCGACTTCGTCGAGCGTGATGGCAAGATCATGCCCCCACATGGCGGCGCGCTTGCCTACGGTGGTGGGTTGGGCCGGTTGAAAATGCGTAAAAGCGAGCGTCGGCAATGCGCGATAGCGGACGGCGAAGTCGCCCAGCGCGTTGATGCCGCAGGCCAGTTTCCGGGCCACTAGTCGCAGGCCTTCACGAATCTGGAGCATTTCAGTGTTGCAATTGACAAATTGGCTGGTGGCGCCCAGATGGATAATGGCCGCCGCCGCGGGCGCCGCTTCAGCATAGGCGTGGACATGAGCCATCACATCGTGACGCGTCTGCTTTTCATGGCGGTCCGCCGACACGTAATCTATGTCGTCCACCGCAGCTCGCAGTTCGTCGAGTTGGGCGTCGGTGATGGCCAGACCCAATTGCTGCTGCGACTCGGCCAGCGCCAGCCAGAGCCTGCGCCATGTGGTGAACTTGCGATGCGGCGACCAGACCGCCTGCATGGCCTGCGACGCGTTGCGCGTTGCCAGTGCCGACTCATACCCCTGACGCTCATTCATGGTTTTACAGGATAACAAGAGCCGGGACCTCGTGTTATCTGAATCTGCTGCATCCTGTTATCCTTATCAAAAAACATGCGTGCTGACGGCAATGATGAGCAACGACTGGTTGAGGCGGCCATCGGCGGTGATGGCCCGGCCTTGGGCGAACTGCTGAGCCGGTACCGGCACCGGCTTTACAACGTTGTGCTGCGCATGGTCAGCCACCGCGACGATGCGGCCGAGTTGACGCAGGAGGCGATGCTGCGGATTCTCGAGCACATCAGCGATTTCCGCGGCGGCAGCAATATTTACACGTGGATGGTGAGAATCGCAATGAACTTGTCGATCTCGCATCTGCGCAAGCGGCAGGTACGCCGGACGGTCAGCCTTGACGCCGAGACTGGGCACGCGGACCAGACAGGGCCACTGCGAGACAAACTGGCCGATGCGCGGGAACCGGGCCCGGCCCAAAACGTCCAAAAGAAGCAGATGATCGAACAGCTTTATGCGGCACTGGATCGGCTAGACGGAACGTTTCGCGGCGTACTGGTGCTGCGCGACATTGAGCAGATGAGCTATCAGCAGATCGCCAAGGTATTGGACACGGCCGAGGGCACGGTCAAGAGCCGGCTGTTTCGGGCTCGCTTGGCACTGCGCAAAGAGATGAAGAAACTGGATGGCGAGCCTGAGAACGGAATCAACTTGGTAGATCGGCGCGGTAGTGGAGAGTTGACTGATGGCTGAACGCTACGATCCGAACAAGATGCTGGGCTATCTCGAAGGCGATCTATCGCCAGCACAGCGGGCGATGTTCGAGCGCCAACTACGCAATGACCCGCCACTAACGGCGCTGGCTGAGCAGATGCGGCAGGATCGACAACTGCTGCGCGGACTGGAGCCACAACCGGCGCCCGATGACCTGATGGACCCGGTAAACGAACGCACTGTGCGGCAAATGCTGCTGGAACCGTCGACGTCGGATACGGCGAAGAGGGTTGGGCCAAGATCATTTCGACTAAGACGGCTGATGACGTGGTCGGCGGTGGCGGCGCTGTTGGTGCTGTCGGCCAGTGCCGTGTGGATGACGAGCGGGAGCAAGGATTTGTGGTGGCCTCACCACCGTGAGCAATACGCCTTCGACCAGCCGGACACGCCTCCAGCCTTGGAACATCGTGCAGCGGCCGACAGCACGTCACGTGTAAAACAACAGGCTGCCCAGGCAGATGCGACTGAAACAGCGGAAACGGGGCAAGCCAGCATCAGTCGCAGCAGGCTTGCTGATGACGCATGGATCGACAAGGAACCGCCTGCCGTCGCATCGACGGTTACCGCGAACCATCAACTGCAGCAGACAGAGCCGGCCGAGCCGGTCCACCTGCAGATCAAGGTGACCACCGACGACGCCGAAGCGTGTACCGCCATGCTGCTGGAGTACGCGGCCAAAACCAACCTCACGGTGCATACGCCGACATCGGACGGCCAGATCGATCTGGAATGTTCCGGCGATCAACTGGCGCCACTGCTTGTTCAGCTCAATGCACCTGCCCATCAGTCGGCACAATTGGTGCGTCGCGACCATGAACGGCAAGTGCCGGATATCCATGGGGCGCAGGCCATCGTACAAAAGCCAGTTGACATGAAGCTCGAGGAAGCGGATACGTTTGTTGAAATGCGACGGCAATGGCGCACTCTGCTGGATCAGCAAGTTCCTTTGATACCGGTCAAGCCGGTGTACGATTTTGAACCGACGTTGAAGTTACAGGTAACCGTGCGTCAGACGACAACGCTACTAGATGTACCGACGGAGGCTGACGTGCCCCAGGTGCCGCAGCCATGATCAGTTTCCGCGGCGGCGATCGGCTTCGATCATCCTCGCCGCCAGCGCCCACCAGGGGATCACTGCAGCCAGAACGGCAACCAGTGCCAGACCTGGCCGCCAGCCGGCCAAAAACCCAAGCGCCGCACAGGCCAGGCACGCGCCGGTGGTGATCACGGCCAACATCACCAACGTCGACCAGACGGCGGCCCGCCCCATGCGCTGCAGTTCGGCCATAAACCCTGTTTTGACCGGCAAATCCTTCACGGTGAGGGCTATGGTACCGGGGCAGATGATGGGTTGCGAAAGACCTGGTGGCTCTGATGTGGCTGACGCAGTGCTACTGACTCGACTGGGCGATGCCGATAACACCGATGGCGATGCGCGGGCCGGCGTTACCGCTGGCGCCCGTGAACTGGTCCTCGCCGGCGTGGATAATCACGCCTCGACCGAGGATACGATTGCGAAATCCGAAAATGGTGATGCGATCGTCAACGCGATCATAATGCGCCTTGCCGTGGTTGTCTGCTCGTAAATTGCCCAGGTCGCCAGCGTGCCTTTCAACAGCTTCGGGCCGGTCGTGCTTGCTGTTGCTGGGGTTGTAATGGCCACCGGCGCTCTTGCCGTGCGCGTCGCGGGCATCGCCAAACTGGTGAATGTGAAACGCGTGCTTGGCGTCGGGGGCCAGGCCGGTCACGTCGGCGACGATTCTGACGCCACCTTTCTGCTGCGAGAAAGTCACCACGCCACGCACCGCTTGGCCCTGCGTGGGATACAGCACGGCGACGGCTTCAGGCACAGCTGTTGCACAGCCCGCCAGGGAAAACATCATTACGCCCACGCCAACCATCGCCGAGATCCTGATGATTCGCATCGTCAACTCGCTTTCGTGTAACGGGCTAACCCATGTAGATCAACTCAAAATATGGCGGGGGACCGAATCAGTCAAGGACCCGGCCGGCGATCAGGCTAACGACCTGATTCCTCTTCCTCATCCTCTTCTGCATCTTCATCTTCATCTTGAGAGTCGTCGGACTCCTCGTACTCGTATTCTTCTTCTTCCTGCGAGTCCTCTGCCTCCTGGTCTTCCTCTACCGTTTCGTATTCCACACCCTCCTCGTCTTTGACCAGTTCATCCTGCTCGGTCACTTCTTCCGACTGCTCGTCACCTTGCACCGTTTCACTATCGGCAGCGGCATCGGCCTGGGCTTGGGCGCGGAGAGCATCCCATTCTTCTATGCTGATCTGCACCTCGCGAGCCTGAGACCCCTTGTATTCGCCCAGTATTCCCGCACCTGCCATCTGCTCGATGAGGCGAGACGCACGACTGTAGCCGATGGTCAGGCGTCGTTGCAGCAACGACACGCTGCCGCGGTTGGATTCGAGCACGATACGCACGGCATCTTCGAAAAGCGGATCGCGCTCGACAGGATCGCCGCTGGCCCCGGGCGACTTGATCTGCACCAGCGCCGGCTCAAAACTGGGACCGGCCACCTGCTTGAGGAAACGCACGGTGCGGCGGATTTCCGAATCGTCCACGAGCGTGCCCTGGGCCCGTGTGATCTTGCTGGTCCGCGGCGACAGGTAAAGCATATCGCCCTGCCCCAGCAACAACTCGGCGCCCTTTTGGTCAAGCACTATCCTGCTGTCCATGCCCGAGGCGACCTTGAAAGACACGCGGCAGGGCATGTTGGATTTGATCAGGCCGGTCACCACGTTGGCCTGGGGGCGTTGCGTGGCTAGGATCAGGTGCAGGCCGACGGCCCGTGATTTCTGGGCCAGGCGAACGATGAACCCTTCCACCTCCTTGGTGGTCATCATCAGGTCGGCCAGTTCGTCGACGACGAACACGAGATACGGCAGTTTTCGGGGGATGCGTGCCTCTTCAGCTTCATTGGCCGGTTCCATACGCTCGACGATCTGTTCCCACGTCAGATCGTTGTAACCGACGATATCGCGCACACCTACCTCAGCCAGCAATTCATAGCGCTCATCCATCTTGGTCGTGGCCCATTCGAGAATGGCCGCGGCCTTGGACATTTCTGTCACCACTGGACACATCAAGTGAGGAATCTCGCGAAAGAGTGCCATCTCGACCATCTTGGGGTCGACCAGCACCAGTTTCATTTCGTCGGGCCGCTTGGTGAACAGGAAGGACATGATGATGCTGTTCATGCACACACTCTTGCCCGATCCGGTGGTACCGGCGATGAGCATGTGCGGCATGGCAGCAAGGTCGGCGATCAGTGGGTTGCCCGACGCGTCCTTGCCCAGCCACATGGGTAGCTTCATCCGCTCAGCGGTGTCGCCTTGGCTGGTCATCAGTTCCTTGAGTCGCACCAGTTGCTTCTTGAGATTGGGCACCTCGATACCCACGGTGTCCTTGCCTGCCATGTTGGGCACGATACGCACATTGTGGGCCTTGAGGACACGAGCGATGTCGCTGGAGAGGTTGCTGAGCTGCGCAACCTTGGTGCCCGGAGCCAGGCGTACCTCGAAGAGGGTAATCACCGGACCAGAGTCGATGCCCACAACCTGGCCATCGATGCGGTATTGTTGCAGCGCTGCTTCCAATTGCACCGCCTGATCACGCACCAGCCGTTCCATGTCCTGGGTAAAATCACCTTCCGGCTCATCGAGCATGGCAATTTCAGGGAACCGGTATCCAGACAGGTCCACTTCACGCGGCGGCGGGGTCTTGGGCGCAGCGTTGGGACCAGCCAAATTGATCGGAAGCTTCCTTATCTTGGCCCGCAACTGCTCAGTGGTCAACGGCGGATTGAACGACGCTTGCGGCTGGTCGTCGAGGCTGTCGACGGGATCGTTTTTATCCTCATCCTCATCGGGTTGGCTAATGGGGGCGGTGTTTTTCGCCCCGCCTTTGCCAAATGCTTCGGTGGCGCCCAAGCCACCGGCATCGGGATCGATCTGGTCATCGTCGTCGACCGGTGATCGCAAGGACCGGCCGTTTCGGCGAAGTGGAATGTTGGGTTTTAGTGAAGTTGCCGTGCCGGACAAACCCAACAGTGCACCCCAACCCAGTGATCGACCTGCCAGCACGGGGCGGGGAAGATGAACGTGGTTGCCCAGCAGGTGGCAGCCCCACAGCACGATACGGCCCAATCCAGCCACCACCTGGTCCATGGCCACGATGGCACCTACCCAGAACACGGTCAGCAGGATCAGCAGCGTGCCGAACCCACTGAACACAAACACGGTTCTGCGATTGATGTAGTCAGCCAGAAGACCGCCGGCGCTTAATATGTGACTGCGACCAGCAGACATGGTCAGCCCAATCAGGGCGCTGGCCGCCAAACTCATGAGTATCAGCCCGATGCTGCGCAGCACCGGTTGTGTGATCGGCTTGCGCCGCGCAGTAGTGACCAAGCCCGCCAACGCCCCAGCCATCATGATCCACACGCCCGGGCCGATCATATCGTACAACTCGGCGGCGACCCACGCGCCGGCTCGACCAACCCAGTTGCTGGCATGCTCGTTGTGCGGCGCCACATATCGGTTGGGCCAGTCGCCCGGGTCGTAACTGACCAGTGCCGCCGCTATCATCAGCCAGACACCGGCCATCGCCGCCCAGATCAAATAACGGCGAACCTTGCGTGGCTGCGCATCCTCGTCATCAATATATTCTTCTTCGTCTGACATCAATTACCCATTATCGGACACCGCGCACCCATCGCGCGGCAAGAGGGCGTATCGGCTAGGTATGGGCAAAGGCAACAAAGAATTGGTTCACAGCAGCTCGTGAAAATCATCCGTGCTGATGCCACATCGCCAATGAGACTGCCAAGCGCGCCACGCCTCAATTCGGCGTTATCCACCCGCCGACCTAGGGCCCAGGCCCACTGCGCGGGGGCACTTTGGCCGCTGGAACCACCTATAGGTCACTGCGGTGCACCAATCATTGTCCGGTGTGCCCGAAGCCACCTTCACCGCGAACGGTGGCGTCCAGCGCTTGCACCTGCACCCACTGTGCCCGGTGCACCGGGCTGATGATCATCTGGGCGATACGCATGCCACGGGTGACTTCAAATGGCTGCGAACCGTGATTGATCAGGGCCGCCTTGACCTGTCCACGGTAGTCGGCATCGATAGTGCCAGGACTGTTGATCAGCGTCACACTGCTACGCACAGACAGACCGGAGCGGGGGCGAATCTGGGCCTCGTAACCGCTGGGCAGAGCCATGGCAAAACCGCAGGGGATCAACTCCACCTGGCCTGGACCGATCATCACCGGTCGATCCTCATCTACGGCGGCGTGTAAGTCCATCCCTGCGGCGTGCGGCGACTGGTAGGTCGGCAGGGGCAGACCTTGGCTGCTAGGCAGGCGGTGAATCTGCACCTTGATTAGGTGTGGATCGGTCACAAGCACCATCTTATCAGGACTTGGACATGTGGCGATGCTGGGGCCTGTCTGCCGATAACTAACGATTGGAACCACTCGATCCGGTCATAGACGGAGTCCGGCGATGAAAATCCTTGCGAGCCTCCTGATCTTGTGGGCACTGGCGGCCTTGTGCCTACCCGGCTGCAACACGATCAAAGGTGTGGCCAAAGACATTCACGACGTGGCGCAGCACACGCAGGACTTGTTAGAAGGCGATGGCTCGGCCGGGTCCCAATAGCGGTCCGGTTTCTCGCCTGCGTTCATTTCCATCTGCCTGTCAGTAATTGTCCAATGGCGTGAGCCACGCCGGCGGCATCATGATCTAGCGTCACGTAATCAGACTGCGCCTTGACCTGTTCGATGGCGTTGCCCATGGCAATACCGCAGCCCGTGTTGGCCAGCATGGCCAGGTCGTTGATCTGGTCACCGATGGCGGCAATCTGTGACGCATCGATACCATGATTGAAGGCCAACCACTTAAGCCCCCGCCACTTGTCCACGCCGGCGGCGAACATTTCCAACACGTAGACGGGTTGGCCGTTCTCCGGCGGGCCAATACTACCGAAGTAATGCAAAAACATCCGCTGGCTAAAACGCTCCCGGAGATCGTTGGTAACCTGCTGCATGCGTTTGCGCGAGGCGACGATGGCGATACGCAGGGTATGGCGCAAATCATCAGCCGTCGGGTGATGGGCATAGACCACGGTCGACTCGCAGGTCTGGAACCACCAGCGGGTGTTGGCCGACAATTCACCGTTACCGGTTACCAGGTAATCGTGGCCGGCCAGGTTGGATTCGCGAAACACCAGAATCGCTTCGGGCAGGTCATAGAGAAAATCGACAATCTCGGCGACCAAATACGGTTCCATCACCGCAAGGTCTAGCGGCCGACCGGTGGCCATGTCTGCCACCACGGCGCCTGTGACGAACACGCCCGAACCGATATCAGCCATGCCGGCCAGTGCCGTTTTTGACTCCCGCCACGCCCGCCCGGTGCAAGGCACCACCATGGCTCCGGCCGCATGGGCCGCGGCAACCGCGTCTAGATTTTCGCGGCTGACTTGGCCGGATTCATCCAGCAGGGTGCCGTCGAGGTCGATGGCAATCATGCGATAACGCATGGTGCTACTGTAGCGAGTTGCAAAAGGTGCAGACAGTGTCGCTGCAGCACCACCTCTTGCCGCCCAAGTCAGACCAGCATCTGCTGCGATGACAAGGCACGGTACAGCAGCGACACGAGATGATCGGTAGCCAAGTTCAAAAGAACGTTGCCTGCCAACTCTTTTTCAGTACGGTGCAAGCTATCGATAGCTGCCAGCCAGGGCTGCAAAACAGCCTCGGCAGATTGCAGGTCGTGGCCATCACAATCGGGCGCCAGTTGGGCTATCTTCTGCTGCGCGTGGCAGGCGACCAGCGACCACATCAGGGCCGCAGCTTGGCGGTTGGCGGCGGATTTGGAGGCATTGGGATGTTCGTCCACCCAGCGCTTGGCAAAATTTTCGATATGCTCGGCCATGCAACCGCCCAATTGTACCGGGTACTGGCCGTCGACCATGGCATCGATCGGCTCCAGTACATCTCGGGCCCAGGACGACAAATCGTATTGAACGGCCAACTGGACGCGACCAAGGCTGCCACAGGCAAACCCGACCAGCCAGAGCCGTTGCGCCTCGTCGAGTTGAACCTCCTGCCCATCAAGCCAACGGGACACTATGTCATCGGCCAGCGGCACGAACGCCACCCGCTGGCACCGACTTCGCACCGTGGGCAGCAGTTTATCTTCGTTGGTGGTGACAAGAATGATATACGTCTGCGCCGGTGGCTCTTCCAGAGTTTTGAGTAAAGCGTTTTGTCCCACCTGCTCCAACAATTCAGCTTCATCAATGATGAACACCTTGTTGTACCCAAGCAGGGGCTTGTTGCCGACGACCGGTTCTACATACTTTTTCGCTGGACCGGTGCCGATGTTGCCGCCGATCATATGCTCTCGCAGCAGGTCAACGGGGATGTTGTGCTGTTTGCGCTTGCGCAGATGGGAAAACTGAGAAACCGCGGCTAACTCCTTGCGCAACACATGTAGATCGGGATGAGCAGGAGTTTCAATATCGCCAAGCAACCGACATGATTCACACGAGGTGCAGGCGGTCACCTGCTGCGCGAGGTCAAGCTGTACGTCGTGACACAGCAACACACGGGCAAAGGCTATGGCAGTAGTAAATTTACCGACACCGGCCGGACCGTGAAAAATATAGGCATGGTGCAACCGTTCTGCCCGCAGTGCTGATTGCAAGACATGGACAGCCCCACCTTGACCGAGTATTTCCTGCATCGGCTCGTATGTTACCACGGGTCGCCGCTATGATGCCGCCATGACCGGGTCGAACGAATCTGTCCGCGCCGGGCGCAGCAATCGGCTGTTATTGATGTTCATGGCGATCGTCATTTTCGCAGCGGGGCTGATCGCCGGCATGATGCTGGCTGGAGTCGTGGGGACCAACAATCAACGCCCAACTGAAAGCGAACCGCCCGCCGCCAAAGACCGGCCCATGGGCTACCGGGTACCTGCCGGCCGCAGCCCTATCCCGCAGCCGGGCGAAACATTGGGCACAGCGATCAAGCCGGGCGAGTTCCTCGACAGACAAGCCGCAGCCGCGCATCCACCGACCGGGATTGTGCCCTGGCACCAGGCGAACCGTTACATGGGGCAAACCATTACCGTCGAAGGGACTGTCATCAATACACACAACACGGGCAAGGTCTGCTTCCTCAACTTCACCCGCGATTGGCATGGCCAGTTCCACATCGTCATCTTCGCCAAAGCGATGGGCGACTGGGATCAGCCGCCTCAGGTTTATTTCCTCAACCGCAAGATACGGGCCACCGGCAAGGTGCACCGATACGAGGGCCGGCCACAGATCCGCGTCAACAACTCCAGCCAGATCACGATAGCCGCCGCTGATTAGACGCGATGGTAAAAGTGCAGGCTCATCGATCCATAGGCATGGGTTTGCGGTCCCTGCCAGCCGGATATCGTGTTTGGCAGACAACTGCCCTCGGTGCGCAACATCAACACGCCGCCGCTGACGGTCACGGCCGCCAGTTCACTGATCAATTTTTCGATCCGCATACGCAACTTAGCCTGCCGGGTCATGGCGTAGGGCGGATCGCAAAAGATCAATCCCGCGTTCGCGTCGCCAAGCTTACCCTCGGTCGCCAGCATGCCTTGCCAGCTACCGCTGACGCCGTGCATCACATCAATGGGCAAAACCGCGGCCTGTTCGCCCAGCCGCATCGCCTGCAGATTCTGCCCCAGCAATTCAACTGCTGAGCGATCCTTTTCTACAAATGTACAATACTCCGCTCCGCGTGAGAGGGCTTCAAGACCGAGGCTGCCCGTGCCGCAGAACAGGTCCAGTACCCGGCTGGCAGGAGCGCCTGTGCCGACAACGCCGAGCGACCATAGTCGGTCGAATAGACTTTGCTTGACCCGGTCGGTGATGGGGCGGGTCGCACTGCTTTGCGGCGCCAGAATCTGCCGACTGCGATGTATACCGCCGATGATGCGCATCGACATATTGGAAACCAAATCTCCGCCAATGCAAAATGCGCCTCTGCGTTTAACATGTTGATGAGGATCAATAGATGGACCGCCACAACAAAATCAAGAGCCTCAAGAGCAAGGCCGATCGTTACGATCTTTACTTGAAATCGGTGCAGGCACCCGATGTCGAGATCCCGTTTTTCAATCGCGTGTATCGCAAAGAGTACGGCCGGTCGCCCGTGGTGTTGCGGGAGGACTTCTGCGGAACGTTCGCCGTCTGCTGCGAATGGGTTAAGAGCCGGACCGACCGATTGGCGGTAGGCGTTGACATCGATCCAGAGCCGCTGCAATGGGGACGGCAAAACAACCTGGTGGCGGTCAAGCCCGCCCAGCAAAAACGCATCGAGTTGTTGCAACTTGACGTGCGCAAGATTATGGGCCGCAAGGCCGACGTGCTGTCGGCACAGAACTTTTCATTTTGGATCTTCAAGTCACGCAAGGAACTGTTAAAATACTTCCACGCGGCCTACGCGAACATGGCCCCGCACGGCGTCTTTGTCCTGGACATGATGGGCGGCAGCGAAACAATCGAAGAGGGCCATATCGACACCACCTCCTACAAGGACTTCGATTACCTCTGGGAGCAGGCCCGTTTCGACCCCATAACCCACGACTGCACTTTTTATATCCATTTTCACTTCAAGGACGGCAGCGAAATGAACCGGGCATTCGTTTACCATTGGCGGTTCTGGACCATCCCCGAGGTGCGGGAGGTACTGCTAGAGGCCGGCTTCAAGCGGGCGGACGTGTACTGGGAAGGCACCGACCTGGAAACAGAGGAAGGCAACGGCGTGTACACTCGCCGGAAACAGGCACCCAGCGAGCCGGCATGGATCAGTTACATTGTCGCCGTGAAGTAGATCGTGGCGATTGAGGTGAAACCGTCAGCAGACCCATGAAATTCCAGGCCCCCAAAGGCACGCGCGATTATTACCCCAAGCAAATGGCTTGGCGCAATCACCTGCTGGACGCTTGGCGGCGGGTATCGATCCGCAACGGGTTCGAGCAGGTGGACGGCCCGATCTTCGAGTCGCTGGACCTTTACGCGGTCAAGAGTGGCGAGGGGCTGGTCGGCGAATTGTTTCACTTCGAGGACCGTGGCGGACGTGAGTTGGCGATCCGCCCCGAGTTTACGCCCACGCTGGCCCGCATGGTGGCTGAACAGGCCAATGCACTGCCCAAGCCGATCAAATGGTTCGCCACGTCGAATTTCTGCCGAGCCGAGCGACCCCAGCGTGGCCGGCTACGTGAATTCTGGCAGTGGAACGTGGATATCCTCGGCCTCGATTCGGCGGTTGCCGATGCCGAGTGCATCTTTGTCGCCGTCGATCTGTTCCGCGAGATGGGGCTGGGCCCCGACCAGATACGCGTCAAGATCAGCCACCGGGAAACAGTTCGCCATATCTTGAACAAGATGGGCGTACCCGAGGACAAAATACTGACCGCATTCGACCTGCTCGACCGGCGGGACAAACTCGAGGCCGACCAGTTCGCCAAGGGGGCCGCGGAACTGGGCTTGGACAGCCAGACGGTGGCGCGATTCGACCAGACGTGCCGGCTTAAGTACCCAGCAGGCCAACTCGACCTGTTACGCCAGCAGATTGGTATTCAACAGAACTTGCGCGACTTGGCAGCGCTCGACGAGCAGTTACAGGCGTTCGGCATCGCAGACTGGTGCGAGTACGACCTGGGTATCGTGCGCGGCTTGGCCTATTACACGGGCACCGTCTTTGAAATACACGAAAGCACGGGGCTGGAACGGGCGATCGTCGGTGGCGGGCGGTACGACCAGTTGATTGAGCTGTTCGGCGGGCCGAAGATGCCGGCCATCGGGTTTGGCATGGGCGACGTGGTGCTTTCCAACGTGCTGATGGACAAGGGGTTGGTGCCCGACGATGTCAGCCCGCGTCCGGACGCTTTTATTATTGCCGCAACGGATACGGGCGCTGCCCAGACGGCGACCCTGGCAGCGAAGCTGCGTAGCAAGGGGCTGCACGTACGCTTCAGCTACAAGACAACACGTAACGTGGCCAAGCTACTGAAGGAAGCCGACGCCACCCGGGCCCGCTACGCCGTGATCCTCGACGACAAGATTGAACGCAATCTGGCCGACCTCAAGGACTTTTCCACCGGCAAGCAAATTGAACTGCCTGCCACCCAGCTGGCTGAAAAAATCACGGACCACGAGAACTAACGGCCCTTCATGCCACAGGTCCACGCGACACGTGCCGACTTGCCACCACCTATTGATATACGCAGAGGTTAGGTATACGCTGCAGGTGAATGGTTATTCCTCTAAACGACAACATTCGCAGTAAACGGGGATTTACCCTGATTGAGCTGCTGGTCGTCATTTCCATCATTGCTATTTTGATCTCGATCCTGCTGCCCGCCTTGAAAGGCGCCAAACGGACGGCCATGGTCATCAGCTGCGCGAGCAACCTCAGGCAGCTGGGTATCGGCCTGAAGGTGTACACGGACCAATTTAATCACAAGTATCCGCCTGCCCCGATCGGCGCAGGTTCGGACGGACATATCTACGACACGCGATTCGGTGACAGCGGCGTCCCAGACGGGCGGAAAAATTTCCTGGAGATCGCCGGCGGCCGGGCCGGCGACCTGCTCTGGTGTCCGCTGATGATCCCTCAGGGCCCCAATTACAACGGTGTCGATGAGTGGTCGCGACATTACCAGTCTTGCTCGGGAAACGTCTGCTGGCAGCCGGCCGGCTACCTCATCTACTTTCTGATACCCGACTCGTGGAATTGGGCCCACAGCGGCAACCCGGACAGGAATGGCGACGGCATCCCAGACCGACCCGATGAGCCGGGCGATCCAGAAGCGGCGATCATAAGTGACCACAGTTGGTGGTCTCCAAGTCAATGCTCGGCCGACGGCGTCACCACGGTCTGCTGGTCGGTGCACACCAGCCAACCTTGGCCGCCGGGTTCATCGCAACGGGTTATAGACACCAACATCCTCTATGGTGACGGACACGTCGTCACCCGAATCCGGGTCCAGAACTGGGTCTCACGCTGGGACGGCAACCTGAGTATGTATTGATCCGGCCGGCAACCTGACCCGGTCGCCACGCACGATGTGGTTGGCCAATACTATTACGCCTGTAACTATGCCACCCTGCGGTCGGTATTAACCGAAGGCTTGTTGACCCGTGAGGCGAGCCCGCACACCTGGAGCAGCAAAATGGTCAGGTAGGTGACATCCAGCTCCCACCACCTTCGGCCATGGGCGGCGCAACGCTGATCGGCGTGATGGTTGTTGTGCCAGCCCTCACCCATACCCAGGTAGCCGAACAACCAATTGTTGCGGCTGTTGTCAGATGTTTCGAAACTGCGGTAACCCCATAGGTGGGTGATGGAATTTATGGCCCAGGTGAGGTGCCACACGAACACCAGTCGCACGGCCACAGCCCAGACCAGCCAGCTTAAACCCAACTGCACCCCGGCCATGATGTTGCCAGCCAAGGCCCAGCCGATGGCCATGCCCGCACCGTAGATCAGCAGCATGTGCGCCAAGCAGACCCAAATCCAACGTTGTTTGCGTTCCA
>Ga0310125_10000229_pt1 | contig 25137 bp, 23 predicted proteins | sample CB11b_Tmax_Bot8__FD_203508 | JGI IMG/M metagenome (GOLD analysis project Ga0310125, IMG submission 203508) | Marine microbial communities from Western Arctic Ocean, Canada - CB11b_Tmax_Bot8 | ecosystem: Environmental > Aquatic > Marine > Oceanic | place: Canada: Western Arctic Ocean | collected... | reverse complement strand
ACTGCCACGTGGACCGGATACATCCGAACTACCCGAACCGTCCGAAACAACTGCTTTCGAAGCCGCAATCTCCCTGCTTGAGAACTCGGCCGACCTACCTCACGCAGGCTCAAGACAGGCCGCAAAGGCGGCCCCCTGATCAGTCACTCAGGTCAGAGAGCAGATCCAACTTATCCAACGCCGACAGGGTGTCCTCCCGCGGCCCTGGTTTGACTGGGGTGGTTGTGGCGGGCTCGACTCCCGGTTGCAACCCCGGAGGTGGTAAAGGAGCAGGTGGTGGGGCACCAGCAGAGAATCCCATCGGGTCCACGGGTGGCGGTGGAGGTGGTGGTGGAATGTCCGCGCCGAGGGGGGGTGGAGGCGGGGGCATATCAGTTCTGGAAACGGGCGGCAACGGCAGGTCGTCGGCAATCGAACCAGGAGGTGGTGGGGGTGGTGCAGGCAGCGCCGCGCTGGATGATGGAGCCGGCGACGGAGTGTAGACCGGTGTGCTCGGGGCCGGCTCGGATGGAGGGGGTGGTGGCGGAGGAAGGTCAGCCGCCGACGGCACCGGTTCTGGTTCCTGCACAGCAGGGGGAGCGGGTTCTACCTCCGGCTCAGGCTCAGGCTCAGGCTCAGGCTCAGGTTCGGGTTCGGGTTCTGGCGCGGGCTCGGCTTCGGCTTCGGCTTCGGCTTGAGGTTCTGGCTCTGGCTTTGATTCAGCTGCTGGAGGCTCAGGCTCAGGTTCAGGCTCAACCTCGGCTGGTGGTTCAGGATCTGGATTCCATTCAAACTCGGGTTCAGGCTCTGAATCGGTCACCGCTGGTGATTCGGGATCGGGTTCTGACTCTGTCTCCGGTGTAGCGGCTTGGTCCACGACAACTTCAGGAGCGGCAGGAGTCGCTTCCGGCTCTGGGACTGGGGACGCGGGTTCAATCTCTGTCAAGGTGGGAGCAAGTGAGGGTGCGGCTTCTGGCTCAGAAGGTGTCTCCCTCGACCCCTCTATCTGCTCTGCACGTTCATTCAGGGCGCTTGCATCCAACACACCCTCACTGACCAGGCGATTCATGACATCATCGAACATGTCCATGCTGGCGTTTGTCAACTCCCTGTTCGAGCCGAGGCGATACAGCAGGATGCGATGACGACTGGCGGAGGTCTCGAGCGTCAAGAACTCGGGGTCTGCGAACTGCGCCAGAGATAACAGTGCCCCGGAGATGAGGACCAGTCCCCCAATGAACGGTACGATGAACAGCAGGACGACGCCCATACCGGCGGTCACCCACCAGAGGAAGCGGTAGGTATCCAGCCAGTCGTAGCGCTCGTGGCTGAATCCGGACAGCGCCTCGCGGCGTGTCATGAAGCGGTCCTCAACCTTGGTCTCGTCCTCGGAACGCTCGACATTCACCAAGCGTAGCAGGTCATCAGCCAATATCATCGACAGAGAATGGTCACCAGTCATGGATTCGCGTATGACGAATTCCTTGTCTCGCTCTCCCTCTGTCAATGCACGCGCACCGATTCCTGGTACTCTATCGCTGGGAAAGTAGAGACTTTGCAGTGTCGATGACGCGCCGGCAATCAGAGCCAGCGCACCGGCTGTGATGGCTATCCATGCACTCCATCCTAGTTTTTCGTCGACCGGATCTGGGAGGAGAATCCACCAGACGACCACTCCCACGAGTCCGAGCACACCACCCGCGAGCGGTGACAAATCGCTGAATGGGAACGAGCGTCCGAATTGTTTCATCACCAGCAGCGTTCCTGCGCCCAGCAGCGCGACCACTGCGAGTGAGGTTAGAATGATTCCAACGAAACCTGCATGAGCCACCTCACCGAGTTTGCCACACAGCTCATTCTTCTGTTCAGAATCAAACTCCAATTCATCGCCGAGTTCCATGCACTCGTCGTATGAGTCGCTGATGTCAAATTCCTTCGACTTACACGCACCATCTGAGCAGTCCTGAACGACCATGTCATCCAACCCTATGCTCTCTTCAGTGGCATCGCTCACTATCCAAGAGTCTGTGAGCATGCTGGTGGCGGCGAGGATGATGGCGATGACGACGAGGCCGAGATTGATCCACCCGAGTGTCGTGGGTCCCTTCTGCACCACCGTGGTGTGATGCACATCACCGGTGTGGATGGTTGTGTCACCGGACACGACCGAGTCGGTGAGTTTCATGGCAGCGCTCTGCTCAGCGGGGGTGGTCATCGCCGCTGGAGGTGGGGGGGATGGGGGCTGCATGCCTGCCCGCAGGGCAGGCCGTGTTTATCACACGCGCTGAGGCTGAACCGGGCTTGAACCGGGCTTCAGTTGAGTTCGTTGACGCCGTAGACCTCGACCTCTCCGGTCCCGCCACCACTCTTGGTGGCGACGACTACAGGGATGCCGGCTGTGTTGGCGATCTCGACGACTCTTGCGCTCGCTGAACTGTTGATCACAAGCGCTTGGACGCCTTCGGATTCTTCTGCGGTCGCAGCCAATTTTGCTGCTCCAACCGCTTCAGTCACCTCGCCGCTATCGAGTACGAACACACCCTGGTTCTTCTTCTCCGGCATGTGTTCGGCGTAGCCCTTGACCTCATCAGGGATGTCGCGAGGGGCGGCCTTGGCCTTGCCTCGCGAGTTGTCCCTGTCGACCTCAGCTTGCAGTCGGCGCACGATCTTGGTCGCGGCCTCGGCTTGGCCGAGATGCTTGCCTACCAACTTCTTCTCAAGGTGCTCGACCTCGCGCCCGGCGGGTGCGAAGGCGATGCGGGTCAGGCTCTTGTCAAGTGCTCCGGCGAGTTCGAGGGCGATCATCTTGCCACCGCGGTCTCCGTCGAGGAAGGCAGTCACCTGCGACTTACCCGAGGCGAGTTCAACTAGGGCGTCAGGCACTCCCGAACCCATCACCGCGATGGCGTTCTTGATGCCGCTCTTAGCGAGGTTGAGCACGTCGTTGCGCCCCTCCACGATGATGAGGGCATCAGAGTCCACTACGTTGGGTCCGCAGGTCATTCCGGAATCTCCCAAAACGGTCACCTCTGAGGTCGTCAGCACGCTGCGAACCTCTTCGATGAGGTTCCCGCTCTCCGCGTCACGCATGTTCACGATGTCCAGCAGCAGGTCCTTCGCCCGCTCGACCATCTCCAGCCGCTTGTCCGAGCGGATGTTGATGATCTCGGTCACCTTGAGGCTCGCCTTCGCAGGCCCGATGCGCTCGATGGTCTCCAAGGAAGCACCGATGATGGCGCTCTCCACGTTCTCCAAGGTTGAGGGTATCTCGATGATTCCGCTCACCTTGCCTTTCTTGCTCTCCAGCGTCACGTCAATGTGGCCGATGCGCCCACTGCGTTGCAGTTTGCGCAGGTCGAGTGCTTCGGGCATCAGCCCTTCGGTCTGTCCGAAGATGGCTCCGATGATGTCCTTGCGCTGACCTTGGCCGTCGAGTTTGACGCTGACGCGAATCATATACTTCGCATTTCCAATATCTGTCATTTCTGTATCTCCTTCGGTCTCCTAGCCACCCCCTTGGGGCCGGCGTACACTGGATGAGCGCACGTGGCGCCCGGTGAGCGTGACAGGGATTCCTGTGATTCGGCCGAATCTGATACCCTTGATGAACCCATCGGATAAGATGAAACAGAGAAAAAGAGCGGCCGCGCTGCCGGAGGTATGCCCGACGACGATGAGGCCGTGACGGCGCGGCCTGTGTTCCACGCAGTCATCACCGTGATGCTCTCAGATGGAGAGTTGACGATGGAGGAACGGAGGCTGGCAATCAAACTCGGCAGCCTGTTGTTCAAGGGGGACAATCTGGATACAGAACCGAAGCTGATCTACGACGCGGTGGTCGCCGGTGAGCCTGTCGAAGGTGGGCGGGTGATCGACAAGCAGGAGCGGTTGGAAATATGCCGCAAGATGATCGAGACCGCCTACGTCAACTCGTCGCTCAGCCAAGATGAACTGGCGGCGATCGCCATGCTGCGCTCGGCGATGGCGATTACCGAAGGTGAGATTCTGGAGGTGAGGGCCGATATCTATCGCGACCTCGAGGAAGAGGTGGAGCCGAAGTTGCTCGGAAAGGTGAGAAAGGACATACGCGAGATATTCCAGAAAGTGGAAGAGTTCATTCTACCGAAAAGCGACTGAGGGGGGCCCATGGACTCCAACGACCCCCTCGATGACTTCCTTGCAGCGAAGCCGGAGCGGACTTGGTGTAAGCCGAAGCGGGTGCTGAAGGCACTGCGAGAGGCGTACACGTACGGCGTCCCTGTGTTGCAGATGAAGGGGCACATCGACCAGATGGTCGAGCATTCCGGTTACTCATTCGTATGCGGAACCCCTGATGAGACGCTCAGGCGCGTCGTCGCTTTCCTGCTGACGAACTGTGAATCCGATACCTTGGCCAGCATATTTCCACTGCTGTGGGCGCGCGGGGGAAGGGAAGACATCATCACAACTGGAATCCTGCTCGCCAACATCGACCGTGCCTCCCTCGATTCCGATGTATGGGGTGTGCTCGCCGGGCTCGTGCGGGCGACGGAGCCGTTGGAGGGACTGTTGTCCGTCGTCGAGGAACTGTACCGCGCGGAGCATGGCTCTCCAGATGATGATCTGTTGCTCGACTGGTTCGGCGGCTCTCCGATTCATTCCTGCCTGGCCCTGCTATGCCTCCACGCTGGCTGGGTACGGAGCGGACGTGCTCCGTTGACTGGCCACCTGAGAGAGGCTGTCGACGAGGTGGATGTCGGCGATTCCGACGGGTTGCTGAAAAGGGTGCGCGACCAGTTGCTGGAAGCGCAATGATTCTCAATCAGACCCACCCCGCACACCCAATGCGCTTCCTAGAGGCGGCCGACCCGATTGCGCTGGCGGCGCTGGAGCATGTACTCGAGCGGGACGCGCAGGACGTGCGCAAACTGCTCGAATGGCTACCAGCAGCGCAGACACGGCGGGACCGACGAGCGATCATCGCCCGCGCTCGCGACCTGCTCGCCGAAATCGAGTTTGCCATCCAGCGTATCGCCGAAGTCGAGTGAGGTGCGAACTTGCCTGTCGGTCTCATCCTCGCTGGTGGTGAAGGGAGGAGATTAGGGTGGATACCCAAGAGCCAGCTAAATATCGGACAGGGGGGGCGCAAGATCACCAATATTTCCCTCAGTTGGTGGGAGCAGGGAGTTCCGATGATTGACCTCGTGGTCGATGCCCTGCGTCGCGGTGGATGCGAACGCATCATCGTGGCTACTCGTGATGGTGATTCACCACAGCCGGGCTCTCTTCCACCTCACGTAGACGATATCGTTGCTGACGCTGATGGTTGGACGGGGCCTCAAGCCGGCCTGATGGCGGGCCTGCGCCGTGTCGATGATTTGGGGAGCGGATGGGTCCAGTTGGCACCCTGCGACGTTCCATTCCTCGACCCTCTGCTGCTGAGGGTATTGGAAAGCCTGCGAACTGATGGAGTGGATGCCATCATCCCGGTCAGCGCCAGCGGCGACGAGAACCTGCTGGCGCTCGTGCGCACGGAAGCGATGCTGTCGGCTCTGCAGCAGGCCAAGGTCGATGGTGAGCGAAGCGTGCAATCACTCTACCGCGGGCTTCGCTGCCTGAGAATCGAAGGTGAGGCACTCAGCGGTGCGGGCATCGATGAAGTCTGCTTCCACAACGTGAACTCGCCGGAGGACCTTGAGTTCGCTGAAGGGCTCATGGCCCGCCGCCGTGAACTCGAACGCGGTCGCCGTCGAACGTGACTCGGCCCGCGGCGATGGCATCGATGACCGTTGGATATAGTCGGTGCTCGATCTCGGCCCTGACTCGGGCTCCCAGTGCATCCTCATCCTCATCTGGTCCAACAGGTGTCTCCTCGGTGGCGATCAGAGGCCCATCGTCGATCCCTGGAGTGACGAAGTGGACTGAAGCGCCGGCGGTGGGGTGTCCGGCGACCAGCAGGTCGCGAACCCCGTGCGCACCAGGGAACAGCGCTCCATCAGGACCCCACGGACTCGGATGGATGTTGATCACTCTGCCCAACCTAGGTATGAGGAACCTTGCCGTCAGAATGCGCATGTAGCCGCTGCATACAACCAGTTCCACATCGTGTGCATCGAGCACGGTGTCAATCTCTTCCTCGTGCGCATGCCTCCAAGCGGTCGCATCATCGAAGTCGGCCCGGGGAGGAAGTGGAGCCACTTCGGCTGAAACATCGAAGTTAGCGGCGCGCACGAGTCCTTTGACACCGGGTTTGTCTGATATCACAATGACCGTTTCATGACAGCAGTGGCCCGCTTCAACAGCAACCTGCTGGTGTCGCAGTAGTGCTTCAAGACCGGATCCCGAGCCGGAGATGAGCACACCCAACCTGAGTGGGTCGGTTGCATCGGCAGTGCGCGGCAAGAGGTAACCCTCAGACATCAGTTCACCCCGTTGGTGAAGGGGAGTGGACTATCCAGCATGAGCGTTGGCACCACCGATTCAGCAAAGAGGGGTGAGGAGCGCGTTTATCATCGAAAGGCCGGGCGCTGGTTTCAGTGTTCATGATGGAGTTGGAAAGGTTGGATTCCGTTGATGCCATCGTCGAGCATTACTGCGTCAGCAGCAGTCCCGTGAAGAGTCGTGTCTACGTCGGGTTCGGCTGCTTGTTCACAGTGTTCTCACTCATCGGAATAGTGCTCCCCGGCTGGCCCACCGTCTCCTGGGCTGTACCCGCGGCATTCCTATTCTCACTCTCCTCTGAGAGGCTGTTCCGTTGGACACTGACCAACCGCTTCTTTGGTTCGGCGATGTACGATTATTATGCGACAGGAAAGACGCTGCCGAAGCATGTCAAGCGATTCACGATGCTGATGATCGCACTGATGGTCTCCATATCCTCATACTTCGTGTGGGAGGTTTCTGTGCGCGGCGAAGGAGTTCTGACGGACCCGAGCACCTGGAATGGTGCGGACCCTGGATTCGGGCCGGCGACGATACTACTCGTCGGATTGATCGGAATCTGGTATGTTTCCACTAAGGTCCCCACTAGAGATTGATTGGTTGCCTCGACTCTTGTAATAGCTCCAAAGAGCAAACGGGGTACTCCAGAAGGTACCTCCAATAGCACCTAGCATAACGATAGTTGCCAATGTTTCCAAGTTACTGTTCGGTGCTCCCATAGAGGGGAATAATACCGGTATCAGAAAAGTGAGGTATGCTACTGGAATCAAATGCTTCAAACTAGGTTTACAACACCCGCTCATCTTCGATATTATATTGACACCAAATGCTGACACCAACGGAATTCCAATTACAACTGGCAATGCTGTCGACCAATGGTACATTACAGTGATTTTATATCCATCAGAATCATTACCAAGTGGAATCTGAGTAATAACCGTCATTAACAATCCAACAAATGTTCCAGTTGATGCCCCTGCCAGAAAAATAATTTTCCAATTCATGTTGACCACTAATGCCTGAACAGACGAACTCCCGTGAAGAGCATTGCCATACCATGCTCGTTGGCGGCCTCGATGACCTCGGCGTCCCTTATCGAGCCACCTGGGTGAACTACCGTGGTGATACCGATCTCGTGAGCCGTGTCGATGCCATCACGGAACGGGAAGAATGCATCTGAGACGAGCAGCGCTCCACGCGCTCGGTCTCCGGCACGGCGAGCGGCAATCCTCACCGCTTCGACTCGGCTGGTCTGTCCTGGGCCGATGCCGATGGTGGCAAAACCGGTCTCTATGGGGTGGACGAACACGATGCTGTTGCTCTTCACCTGCGCACATACAGCGACTCCGAAAGCAGCCAATTCGCGAACCTGCGCATCGACCTGTGCTTCCGTCACACACTCGACTGCCCCCCAATCCACCACGGGCGCGCCCTCGGTCTGCGAGAGCCAGCCGCCGTCCACCTGTCGCCAGCGAAGTTCTTCGGGAAGCGGGGTGAACGGGCTCAGAGTGAGCAGACGGCGGTTCTTCTTGCGCGCCAGCATCTCCAGCGCCTCGGGCTGGAACCCGGGTGCGATGATGCACTCGACGAAATGGTCGCCGATTGCCTCGGCGGTGGTGGACGTGACGATCTGGTTGAAGGCGATGACACAGCCGAACGCTGATTCTGGATCGGAAGCCAGCGCGGCATCCCAAGCACTCACCTGTTCGCTGGTGACGGCCACCCCACACGCATTGGTGTGCTTGATGATCACACAGCAGTGCGGCCACTGTTCCCAGGCAGAGCCTGTCAACGAGCGGGCGAACCTGAGCGCGGCGTCAAGGTCGAGGTAGTTGTTGAATGATAGTTCCTTTCCGTGGTGCTGCACGGCGGCAGCGAGTCCTGTAGGCGGCTCCCCGGACCGAGCTCCGTCGTAGAATCCGGCTCGCTGGTGAGGGTTTTCTCCGTAGCGCAGGTTCTGCAGCACCCCACCTGATATCAGCAATTTCGGAGGCAGTTCGTCGGCCCCTTCGTCAGCCCCGTTGAAGCGGGTGGCAAGGGTGTTGGCCAGCGCGATGTCGTAGGCGGCAGTGCGTTGGAAGGCGGTGATAGCCAATCGCTGGCGAACATCAAGGGGGACTGAAGCGGGGTCTCCATCTGTCTCCTGCAGGATCTGCAGCACCTCGTCATATTGGCTGGCATCAGCGAGCACAAGCATGTCGGCATGGTTCTTGGCGGCTGCGCGCACGAGCGTCGGGCCACCGATGTCGACCATCTCGATGAGTTCGGCCATCTCCACTGGAGGGTCGCGGGCGGCCACCTGCTCGAAGGGGTAGAGGTTGACGACGACCATGTCTATTCGTGGGTATCCAAGCTTGTCCAGTGTATCCAGATCGTCAGGATTGTCACCGCGGGCGAGGATCGGGCCATGAATAGCCGGGTGCAGGGTCTTGACCCGTCCATCGAATATCTCAGGATGTTCAGTCACCGAACTGACGTCAGTCACTTCCACTCCAGACTCCCTGAGCAGACGTGCGGTCCCCCCCGTGCTGAGGATGCTCCAACCCATCGCCTCGAGTGCGACTGCGAGCGCGCTGACGCCGGTCTTATCGTAGACGCTGATGAGCGCTCGGGGGGCGTCCTTGCCGCTACGCTCAGGAACTTCGGAACTTGTTCCGGGCTGCTCGGACGAACCCATCAACAGGACCCATTGTAACTCCATGACGATTATGCCTTTGAATCAACCGGCAACGTTCGGAGTGACTCGCATTCGCGTTCAATCACCGCGGGCGCTGATCACCTGGTCGCAGCGCAGCAGGCTGCAGGCAGTCTCCGTAGCTGTGGTCAGTGAATGGATGATGCTCTCTGCAGGTTCGAGCACATCACTGACATCGCCAACTGTCCCGTCGGCGCGTATTCCGATAGCCGGACCTGCCTCGCGTTGGCTGGCACGCAGTTCCAGTAGAGCATCGAGCGCATCTGCACCGGCGTTCGATGCCAGTGTCCACGGAATCGCCTCTAAAGCGCGTGAGAACGCCTCGATGCCCAGTCTGGTTCTATCCCCTACCGCTTCGGCGGCCTCGATGACTGAGAGTGATGCTGCCATGTGCGCGCTGCCGGCTCCTGTGAGTACCGCTCCTTCACGAATGGTCAGGCTGGTCGCTCGCAAAGCATCGTAAAGGCCGCGGATGACCTCGTCAGCAGAGGCCGTTCCTGCGATCAAGCAGGTTACGAGCGGTCCCTCACAGCCATCGATGATGATGCGGTCCTGCACCTTGTCTGTCGCTTGGCGCGATTCCGCGTTGACGCTGGCTGCCCTGCCGAGGTCGTCTTTACCAAGGTCGGTGATGTGCTCGACCACATTGGCGCCACTCGCCTGAGCGACCTGACGTAATTGCTGCTCGTCAAGGTCAGCGATGACCAGAGCGTCGGCGGCATCCAGTTTGTGCAGCACGCTGCGGTCGACTTCACCCGAACAACAGAACAGGTCGGCACCGCTGGCGAGCAGACTCTCTGCAAGCTGTTCACGGGCCTGCTCTTGGACGGCGATGAACTCCTCGTAGGCGGATACCTCGCTGAACTCTATCTCCGCATCGCGCCTGATCTCAGGCGGCTTCAGGTCAGCGTGCAGCACTGCGATGCGCACATCGGCGCGCTCGCCGGCCATGCGCTCCAGCGGGATGCGCTTCTTCCAGACCACACCGCGTATGAGGTATGAATCGGACAAGATGCCCTTCTCCGACTTTTCGAACAGAACATCCTCCGCCTCACAGCGGGTGGAGTCTCCCTGTTGCTGGGTGACGGTGTCGAGAGCATCGGCAATCATCGTGCTGAACATCTCGCTCTCAGCGGCGGCGACTCGCCCGGACAGGGCTGTGCAAGCCACCTGAGTCAACAGATCTCGATCATCTCCTGCAACCGTGATCTCCAACTCGTCAAGGCGTGTGAGCGCATGAGACAGAGCGGCTTGATATCCATCTACGATGACAAGTGGGTTCACGCCTGTGCGCAGGAGCCTGCTCGCTTCATCGAGCAGCGCGCCGGCGAACAGCACGGTCGAGGTGACCCCATCCCCAATGACGCTCTCCTGTGACTTGCCTAGGGAGACGAGCAGTTTCGCTCCTGGATTCTTGATGAGCAGGTCGTTGATGATACGAGCTCCGTCAGAGGTGACGGCGAATTCACCGTTCGACTTGTACAGTCCTTTGTCGAGCCCGCGTGGACCCAGCGTTCCCCTGAGGATGGATGCGAGGGCCCGGCAGGCGTGGATGATCTTCTGCTGGACCTCTGGCCCTGACGTCACGCGGGTCTGCTCGCGTACTATGACTACGGGGGCGTCCGACGATGGCTCCATTCACCTCACTCCAGCGATGCGCCGACTCCAATCCCCTTGAAGAACCTTTGAGGCAGTTGAAAATCACATATCAGGCCCTGACATCACGCGATAGGAGGGTGAGAGTGCGACACTCAGGCGCGTGCGCCTTCCAACCAGCGATAGCACCAGAGCACGAACAGAGCGCTCGAGAGACTGGTGACCACCGCGCCGCCGAGAGGAAAACCGAACAAACTGTTGCACACCAATGTGAGGGCAACGAATGAACCAACGAACACCAGCGCCCCGCTGATGGTACGCGGCCTCAAGTCAAGGTTGGTGATCACGTCGTGGCGATTCTTCAACACCCAGACGACGAGTACGACGATGGCCAGCAACGTCAGGTGACCGAGTGCCCAGGCGGCTGTGTCGCCCAGCGCAGCGATGTAGAGGTCGTAGAGTGGGCCGAGCAGGGGGTCAGCCAGATTCGGCGCCATCAGGTCGCCGATTCAAGGCCGATTCTTGAATGCTGCTCAGTCGTCCTGCTGGTCGAAGGCGACGGATGACCCTGAAGCAGCGGACGCCAATGCGGCTTCGACGAGTCGCACTCCCGCCACGCCGACAGAACCGGGAGTGAGCAACGGCTCGTCAGTGAACCCCTTGGAGGCGTGGATGAATCTGCGCAGTTCGGCGGTCAGGCTCGGCTCGCCGAGAGGAAGTTCCACACGGTCACGGGGTGCGGCATCGAATCCCCCCCATTGCTGGCCGTGTGCGTTACCTGGGTGACGATGGACCCACATTCCCCCATGGTCGAGGTAATCGAGGTGCAGACTGGCATCGCGGCCTATGATGCGCAGGTCGCGGACCTTTCCTTGGATGCGACTCCTCCACGAAACAGAGATTACGCATGGTACTCCCCTTGGGTTGTCCCCAGAGCCCTTTGGGAACCTCAGATGAACCACCGCATGATCCTCGATTCCTTCTTCGTCCGATGGAAGGGCGATAGCTGTTACCGATGTCGGTGAAACGTCTCCGAGCAGATCACAACAGATGTCCATGTCATGGATGCCGAGCGCGGCGATGACCCCTATGTCGGGCCGGGGGGCGCGTACTGAGAGGCGGTCGGATTCGATGTGTAGAATCGGCCCGAGTTCCCCACGCGCAATCATCTCGCACGCCTCACGGATGGATGCGTGGTGGCGGAACAGATGGCCGACCATCAGTACACGGTCGTTGGCGGCGGCGGCGGCAACTACCTCTTCGGCCTCGACTTCATTCATGGCCAGCGGTTTCTCTACGAGCACGTGCACTCCCTGCTCCATGAGTGCGATAGCGAGAGGTGCGTGCTGAGGTGTAGGGGTGGCGATGGTGGCGGCATCGATACGGAAGCGCTTCTTGAGGGCGAGGGCATCTGTGTGCCAGTCGCAGCCGAACTCTTCGGCCATCTCTCTTGCACGCGCTTCATCCACATCACAGACGATGAGCCGGTCGAGCAGCCCCTCGGTCTGCAGCGCGGCGAGCGTGCGCAGGTGATTCCTACCCCAGTAGCCGGTGCCGACGACCGCAATACTGAACCCCATGCGCCAGCGGCGTGCCGACGTCTTGCTATGATGCTGCCGGAACGCGTTCAGAAGGCACGCTTGAGCGGTGATGTGATGAGCGCATGGCGATGAGCGGGTGGCATGTCAGGTATGCTCATCGCAGCGGTGCGCGACCTCGACCCTCCGGCAGGTGGCGCAGAGATGAGCCTGGCAACACTGCTCAAGGGAGTGGGAATTCCCGGGCCGCTGGCAGATGTCGCTCCAGAGTACGTGCCACTTGAGCCGAGCCGGGATACTGCGGACTCGATGCTCACACAGGGTTGGTCGGTCAGCGCGCTGCAGAGCGGTGCGCGAGGTACACCCACGGAGTTGACTGAGGATTCCCAAATCGCCCGCTGGGCGCTCGATCTACCTGTGGAGGATCTCTGGTCAGGTTTGGCGTGGAGACTGTCCGAGAAGAGTGGGCAACCACGCAAGTCGTTGCAGCGTAGGCATTTGAGAAAGACGAATGCAGGATTCGCCAAGGCGATTGATGCACACATCTCAACCATCTTGAGCAGCCGGAGGGGTGCGGGCACCCCAGTGGTAGGTGTGACGCAGTTACACTGGTCAGCCGGTGCTGCACAGAGATTCTCAGCGCATGGGATTCCCTACGTGGTATTCGTGCGCGATGAACTGCAATTCCGCCATCCAAGCATCTACAGAGCAAGTCTCGAAGGGGCAGCGGCAGTCTGTTGCGCGGGTGCTGGCCTAGGCAAGCAGGTGGCGGAGACATTCGATGTCAAGTCGATCAGGAACGTCCGGCTCCCGGTCGATTTCGCCGGTAGGTTCGGCAGCAGCGACGGAGTCAACGAGATGCGGGAGAAAGGAATGGCTGCACGCTCTGAAGATGGTGGTCTGGATGTGCCGCGCATCGCAATCATAGGAGTGACTCCAGAGAAGGGTGCTGAATTCTACACACGCTTGCTTCCCCGTCTAGCAGAATCATGGCCAGAAGCGCGCGTAGATGTCCATGGTGGTGGGTCGTACGCCGAGGCGTTGGGTAAGTTCTCCAACACTACCTGGCACGGACACACGCCTGTCGAGGAGGTGTTCAGTCGCTGCGACGTACACCTGCTGACCGTTGCCAGCACCGGCTCATGGGGGCGGGTGGTCAACGAGGCTGGGCTGTTCGGCGTCCCGACCGTGTCGGTTGCGACCGGTTCCCAGCCTGAAGCGGTCGGTGAGGGTGGAATCGTGGTGTCCGCTGATTCCGGACTCGACGATTGGGTGAGTGCTCTCAAACAGGCACATGCAGACCGAGATTCCCTGGGTGAGATGGCTAGAGAACACTGTGGAATCGTCGACCATCGCAGATCGATCGCCGCCTTCCGCTCAGTGCTCAACGAAGTCGCATGAGGTGAGTGAATGGCCTACACGCAGGTCAGCGTCGAGGATGCCGCTGAACTGCTCGATGCTGCCGGTATGGCTGGCCTCGTGGGCATCTCATCTCTGGATGGTGGTTGGGCCAACTCAAACTTCCTGCTGCAACTGACCGATGGTACGCGACTGGTGCTCAAGGTCTGGAACGAACGAACTCCTGAACAGGTCGAGGAGTTGATCGGTCACACCTGTTGGATCGCTGAGCATGGATTCCCGACGCCCGTTCCGTTACAGTTGAGCGGGGGTGGACGAATATTGACCAAGGATGGACTCGCTTGGATGCTGCTGCCATACGTGGATGCGGGCTGGCTTGCCTCCGATTCTGATTCACTGTATTCATTGGGTAAAGTAATGGCTCAACTGCACGCGGTACCTGTTTGTGATGGACTCAGTTCATCCTATTACATGGGATTTAGACTGTGGGAGGACATGTTCGAACACGCTGATACTGAAGGCGCTTGGACCCCTTTTCTGCGCCAGTTGGAACATGAAGCTGTGCGGTTGAAGGAAGACATCCCTGATGACCTGCCGAATGGCATCATCCACGGTGACCTGTTTCCTGACAACGTTCTCGGCACGTCTGGAAAAGTGCTCGCAGTGCTCGACTTCGAGGAGATATGCGCGGGAGCAATCGCACTCGATCTGGTGATGGCTTTCGTCGGCTTCGGCTGGCAGGATGGTGAGCCGGTCACAGAACGCTGGCAAGCGATATTGTCCGGTTATGAATCTGTACGAAAATTATCCGTAACCGAGCGCGCCGCACTGCCTATTCTGCATCGCTTCGCTACATTGTCGGTTGCCGCCTGGCGCTACTGGCAGTTCGTGATGAACATCCCCGATACCGAGCACGCTGACCGCTATCTCGAGATGACTGCTCGCCTGGACAAGACGCTCCCATTCTGACCCTAAAGCAGTCTGGCCGGGTTTCCGACATAGGTCCCAGGATCTGGGATATCCTTGGTGACAACCGCTCCCGCCCCGATGACCACGTCATCGCAGATGCTGACGGGCATGATGGTGGCATTCGTGCCGATGCTGACCCTATCTCCAATGGTGGTCTCCTTCCACTGTGTCTTGTCGCCTCTGGCCGGTCCGCCGGTGCTGAATGTGTCGTTGATGAACTTGGCACCGTGACTGATGAAGCAATCCTCCCCGATACTCACGAGTTCACAGATGAAGGCGTGGCTCTGCACTCTCGTGCGCGCGCCGACGCTCACCCCCTTCTGGATCTCGACGAACGGGCCGACGAACACGTCGTTACCGAGCGTGCACCCGTAGAGATTGGCCGGTTCGACAACGGTTACATCGTCACCGAACTCGACGTCGACGATACCTGATTGCAGCCGTCTCGGCTCTCCCATGTCTGGCGCTCGCGCCCGGCGCTCTTGAAGGGAAGGGTTCTCGCCTACATCCTCCCTCGGTGGCACATGGCAGGGGGTGGGGTGGAGATTGAACGACGCTTCCTCGTGCCCCTGATTCCGGATGGGCTAGATGATGGCGAGGATATCGTGCAGTGCTACCTTGAGCCGAAAGGAGTACACATCAGCGATGGTTCGTTGGTACTCGATGATGAAATGCTGGTAGAGGGGCTCTCCGCGAGCGAGCGACGGGCAGTGGCGGTTCTACTCGACTCTGACGAGCACGTAGCCGTCCGGCTGCGGCTGCGCGGCGAGAAAGCGTGGGTGACAGTGAAGGGACGTGACCTCGGTGGAATACGCCCTGAATATGAGTGGGAGGTCCCTCCTGACTGGATTCTCGAATTGGTAGAGACAGGGAGTTGGCCATCCATCAGCAAGCGGCGGTACCTGTTGTCCGCGGGTGATGGATTGGTGTGGGAGGTCGACTGCTTCGAGGGCGGCAACGCCGGCCTAATCATCGCCGAGATCGAACTGCCCGCAATAGACGCTGAAATCGATCTGCCCGACTGGTTGGGTCAGGAAGTGACCGGTGATCCCTCGTGGTCGAACGCATGTCTGGCGTTGGAGCCCCGTCCTCAGGACTCGTAGGAACAAACAGCCGAGATTACCCGCCCCACCTCTGAGTCGGACAGGTGCGGATGCACAGGAATGGATACGATGTCGGCGCAGATGGCCTCAGTGACTGGCAGTGAGCCAGCGTGGTTCTGTGGATGTGTGGAATAGACCGGCTGCAGATGACATGGAATCGGATAGTGGATCCCGGTGGCAATTCCGTGGCTGTCGAGGTGCTCCATGAAGCGGTCGCGGTCGGATACCCGCAGCACGTACTGGTGCCAGGCGTGACCGGCTCCGGGGCGAGTGGCCGGTGCTGTGATGCCATCCAAGTCGGCGAACGCTGCGTCGTAGAGGGCTGCAATCCGCTGGCGGCTCGATATCCAGTCAGGCAGGTGCCTCAACTGGATGCGGCCGAGCGCACACTGAATCTCCGAAAGACGGAAGTTGCTGCCGAGGAAATCGTGACGGTACTTGTCCTGCCTACCGTGGTCTACGGCTTGGCCCACTCGGGCCGCTAGGTCCTCTCGGTTAGCGAGGATGGCTCCCCCATCGCCTCCGACAGCCATGTTTTTCGACGGGAAGAAGGAGAAGGTTGCTAACTCCCCGATGCTGCCAATCGTCCGTCCATCCAAGGTGGCTCCGTGCGCCTGCGCGCTATCCTCAATGATTGGAATCCCGTGCTGCTCGCTGATCTTGAACACACGTGCTGAAGCCGGCTGTCCATACAGGTGGACCACGATGATCGCCTTCGTGTTCTCAGTGATGGCCGCCTCCAATCCGTCCGGGTCGAGGGTGTGGTACGCCTCCTCGACATCGACGAAAACGGGGGTCGCCCCGACCTGGTCGATGCATGTGGCGCTGGCGATGAAGGTGTGCGATGGGACGATGACCTCGTCCCCAGGACCGACATCGAGCAGGCGCAGGGCTGCGATCAGCGCTACAGAGCCGTTGGAACAGGGCGTGCCGGCCATAGCACCGCAGAACTCGGCCCACTCTGCGCCGAACGCCTTGCTGTGCGCACCTTTGATCCATTGGCCCGAGTCGAGCACTTCGATTACGGCGGCGCGCATCTCGTCGTCAACATGCATCTTCGCCAACTGCACCCGCTCGTCACTCATCCTCAACCCTCGGTGGGGGGCCGTCTGAACTCGCCTACTTGAGTGCGCTGGAAAGTGTCGGAAGGCGGCGAATGAGTGGTTCGCTGCGTTGATAAGAACGGGACCAATCCGTCCTCACACCCATGAGCAGGGGTTGCCAAGCTTGGTCAACGGCGCTGGGATGAGGTCCCAGTCCTCAGCGGTTCGCAGGTTCAAATCCTGCCCTCTGCATCAACGATTGGGAATGTGTTCGGGCAGTGCTAATCGGATTGCATTCCGTATTCAGGGGAACGGGGAGTTTCTTCCGGATTCCGAACTGTTAAGGTGCTATCCATGAGCGGCATGACTGATGAGGGACTGGAGCAGGCGGTGCCGAACCAAGGCGCTGGTGCGTGAAATATCGCCACGCTTCACTGACGCACTCGCTCACTATTTCGGAAACGGCCCAACGGACCTTGCTGCATCTGAATTGGCGCACCAACAGTATGTGGCTGCGCTGATCGACCATGGAGTCGAGGTGAAGTCCCTCTCTGGGACCCCTGACCATCCCGACTGTTGCTTCATCGAGGATACGGCTGTGGTCATCGATGGAACGGTGGTCATCTGCAACATGGGCCACCCCAGCAGAGCAGGTGAGGTGGAAGTCGTGCGTGACGCCTTGAACGGACATCTAGAGGTTGTCAGGATGCCGAAAGATGCCAAACTCGATGGCGGGGACGTTCTGTTCTTCGACGACGTGTTCCTTGTCGGCCGCTCGGTCCGTTCCAACACCGCGGGGGTGGATTTTCTCACATCTGCGATTCGTGACTGTGGCTTTGAGGCGGTTGTCATCGACGTTCCTGAGAGCACCCTGCACTTGTCCACCATCTGTTCTTCACCCGCCCCTGGTCTGCTCGTCACTGCCGAAGGACATCTGACGCCTGAACAACTCGCACCCCTCAAAGCGGAGGGGCATGAGGTGATCTGGACTCCTAACGAGGAATCGTATGGTGCGAACACCATTGGATTCGAAGGCGACCGGGTCATCGTGTCATCCGACTATCCAGCCACTTCAGCTGCGTTGGAGGAGCGAGGTTTCACACTCACAGAGGTGGATATGGAGCACATCCGCGCTGGAGATGGCTCTCTCACCTGCCTCAGGCTCTTCTACGCCTGAAATCTGGTTCCGGCAGCCGGTGTGTTGAACTGACTGTTGATTCTCCCACTGCACATGCGCGGGCGGGCTCTGCTGCTGACGTTGCTGTTCTGCGCCTCGATGCTGAGTGGTTGCTTCGGCAACGAAGAAGACGGTTCACCGACCGCTTCGGATCTCGATGTGGGAGCATCGACTCTAGTTGGGGGGGTGTTCCAATACGTGGAACTGAGGGCTGACGTCGACTTGGCAGTCTACGCCCCGTACCTCCTTCAATCCCCTGAATCAGGATTCATCCAGAATTCCACGGTTGTGGACATCGATGCGGGAGATTCAGTCGAGTTGCTGCTGCTCGCTCCGCCGCGAATCGATTCGATGTTCTTCTTCATCGGCGAGCAGGGGCGCAAGCATTGGCCGGTGCGCGACGCCAACGAGTCGTGGGCGACGTGGGTAGGCCGAGGCGCAGCGCTCAGTCCGGATGCTGGTGGAATCGAGCGAATGGTGATGGAGAACACGACGATCGATGCAGTCAACACCAGTGCAGAGGATGGAGGGCGAGTCGCCTGGGCGTCACTCAAGGTGGTTCGGCCAGTGGCAGCGGCTTTCGGCGAAGATGAAGGGGGGCGACACGCGACAGGTCTCATTCACGGCCGGACCGTCTACGACCGACTGCACGAGATTACCGACCCGGCATACGATCTGACCGACATCGATCGACGTGCCGGCTACTGGGACCGTTGGGCGGGCCAAGGCAACGCCGCCTACGAGGATGCTGCGCAGTACCTCATCCGCGAACTGGAGTCGTTCGGGCTGGAGGTGATGACGCATCGCTTCGAGTTCACTGACATCTTCAACAAACAGAATCCGGAGGCGTACAACATCTGCGGCTACCGCTGGGGAGAGGTCGTACCCGACGAGTGGCTGGTGTTCGGTGCCCACTTCGATGTCGCTCCTCCCGCCAACTCCGCACTGCCGTTCGTCGACCCACACATCACCGGCACCCGCACCTACGGCACCCGTGTCGGGGCCTACGACAACACCGCGGGAACGAGTATGGTGCTCGAGACAGCGAAGGCGATGTCCGAGTTCAAGTCGCGGCGCACGATGGTGTTCTGCCTGTGGTCCGGTGAGGAAGGAGGAAAGCGTGGGTCGGATTACTGGACGGAATACTGGGTCGCCGAGGACAATCCGCAGGTCACGGTGACCAACTACGTCAACCTCGACATGGCGGGCGTGAACTGGCCCGGAGGAGGGGGTGCACCACACGGTGACCCAGACCCACAGCCGTCGGAGAGCGGCTATCCGAAGGACGAGGAGGTGTGGCCGATGCGCGTCTACATCGGTCCGACCGCCTCGCATGAGAACAACAGCCAGCAGGGCATGGTGAGTCTTTCAGAGTGGATCGGCGCTGATGCACTCGGTCTGGAGGAACAGCTCGGGAGTCTGGTAGGCGCCGGATTCGATGAGAGCACCTGGAAGTACGATGCGTGGGTCGAAGGTGGACGCAAGGAGATGATCGTCTATGAGGATACGACGGCCCGTTCTGACCACGCTGCCTTCCAAGATAACCTCGGAACCGTCACTCTGGGATTCGGTGGCCTGGTGGATGGCTACTGGTGCTACCATCATACGTGTGACACACTCGCTGAGATGGAGGCATGGATGGATACCAGCAACAAGGACTACGGAGAGGACAACACCGGTGTGACGAACCTCGTCAATTCACTCGACCTGATCACCTGGTGGGCGATTTACTCGTTCTTCCATCTCGACGAGCAGCCGATACTGAACCAACTCGAGTGAGCGCGTTGTATCATGCGATCAAACCGGCGATGGTTTCGACCCACCCCATCTGCATGCCTGTGAATAAAGCGTAGACTGCAAAGGCGAAGATGGAGATGGTCGCCCAGAAAACCGGCTCGGACCATGTCTTGATTTTACGACCGTCCAGTGGTCCGAACGGGAGCATGTTGAACGCCCCGAGGATAGAATTCGCCGCCAACCAGTAGAAGACAACCTCCCCGAGCAACCAGTTGTTGCCAAACACTCCGAACAACACTCCACCCACCCCTATGCCTATGATGAGCAAGGTCAGATTCACCAAGGGGCCGGCGATGGCGATGTGCCCATTCTGCTTACGGCTGACGTTTCCCGCCACCATCACAGCCCCCGGAGCCATGAACACGATTCCGAGTAGGAGCGCCAGAATCACCCCGAAGCGCAGACCTGACGGGTCGGCGCGGAACTCTGCCCAACACCCGTAGTACTTGGCTGCGAACTTGTGGCCCAACTCGTGAATGATGAACGCAGGGGCGAAGGCCACGAGCATAATCGGAGCGAGCAGCACGATGCCCAGCAGCGCTGGGCCTATACCCAGCGACATGATTCCGAACACACCACCGACACGCATCAACGCCAGAGCCAAAGTGAATGCTCCCGTGGCTAATGCGAGATCCTTCAACTCCCGTGGGGAGAAATGGAAGAAGCTGCCATGGTGGTGCTCGACGCGGTAGGCGTCACCGAAGTCCATGAAACCGCGCAGGAACGGTTGGAACTGCTGGTTCGGGTCTGTGTGCACGACCACGCGCACGTGAGTGGGTGCGTGACTTGGTGGGGCCTGTCTCGTGGGCTGCGCCCGCTCGAAAGGGTCATCCTCCAGACGTGAGGCCCGCGGGTCCCGCACCATGTTTCTCCTCTGCCCGCTGACTGGCACCCTCCTTAGATGCTCGCAGGGCGGGAGCATTGATGAGTGGCGGGCGCAGGCCTGCTCGCTGATGTCCGGTGTACGTAGGGCGATGCAGGAGATGGGGCTGGCTATCTGCTGCCTCATTTGTGACGCACCTGACGACCCGAGTTCGTCTCGCTGCCGCGCCTGCATCGGGAAGCACAGGGACTCACGCGACCGCCTCCAACAACTTCCTTCCGAGCGCTTGGCGTCGCAATGGGCGCGCGAACTGTTCCAGATGAACGCGCGGCCGAATGGCTACGAACATGATCCCAAACACGGTGTCTGGATGCGGACCTATGCGTGGCTGCTCGCCGGACCTCCTGAACTGCAGCGGAAAATCACCCAAGCCGATGTCGAGGCTGCGTTCGCCGCTTCCCGAGCTGAGCGTGATGTGAATCCCCTGCGAGACATCGCCAACCAGAGCCCATGGAAGGATTCGCCCCCTAGTGATGAAGAAGTGCGGCGATTCGGGGAACAACTCCCTGATGATGTCGAATACCCAGGGGGGAGACCAACTGTTCCCAGTAGAGTGATTCCTGAGGTGGACCGCTCATCTCGCTCGGGCGAGGACCATGAGTTAGGGGACCGTGTGCTCGGGGAGGCAGCCGCACAAACGGCACCGAGTGACCTACGCGATCTGACTCCTGAATTAACCGCTGGCGAGCGCAGGCTGACCCGGCGGCGTTGGAAGGATCTAGTCGACGAGATTGATTCCTTGATTGAAGAGTGATAAGTCAATTGGAAAGAGTTATTTTCAATTGTATTTTCAGAGGTTGTTTCTTGCGTATTTGACGCCATTGTGGAAGATGGCCATCCCCTCACCCTCCCAGTCAGATTGTTCGCCCTCCCGGGTCCAGGTCGCACCAAGCCACTTGGTGAAGTTCGCCTCCGGATGAGGCATCAATCCGAACACCAGCCCTGACGGGTCGCACACACCAGCGATGTTGCGCATGCTGGCATTGGGGCAGAGTGGGTAGGCTACCGGCTCATCGGAAGCGCTGGGATACTTGGTCGAGGGATCCACATAACGACAGACGACCTGTTCCTGCTCGAAGTAACGCTGCAGCAACTCCGCGTCGGGAACAACGAACTTCCCCTCTCCATGGCGCACCGGTACGCGCATCCTCTCCAAGCCATCAGTCCAAACACATGGACTGGCGTCGTTGAACTCGAGCGTGACCCAGCGATCCTCGTAATGCCCGGAATCGTTCAAAGTCAGGGACGCAGTCTGGGACAGGCTCACATCATCATCACCAGGCAGCAGCCCCATCTTCACTAGAACCTGGAATCCGTTGCAGATGCCGATGACCGGTTTGCCAGAGGTGACGAAGTCACACACCTGTTCACGGATGGCAAAACGTAGACGGTTGCCAAGAAGGCGGCCGCTGCCGAGGTGATCACCGAATGAGAAGCCACCGGGAACCGCGAGGATATGGAAATCCTCCAATGAATCTGCACCTGTCACTAGTTGGTTGACGTGCACCCGTTGTGCTTCGGCGCCTGCCATCTTGAACACGGCCATCGTCTCGACATCGCAATTGATGCCGAAGCCGGTGAGTACTGCTGCTTTAGGGGTGTCAACCATCATGGAGCACCCCCATCAAGTGTGGCCTTCCATCCTTCGCGTAAGATGGCGAGATTGGCCCTGAGTAGGTTCTCTTCGCCGCTGTCGATTACAATCTGGTCGCCTTCCCCGACCATACCGAGATAGTGACATGCGTGGCCGTCCATGGCCGCCTCGAAGGCTTCGCTGTCCTTCGAATCAATACTTACGAGGATGCGCCCGAGACTCTCCCCGAACAGCGCGCCCCAACCATCCAGCTCCTCGTCATCCGCGAACAGGCGTTCGATGTCGACGGTGCATCCGGAATCCGCGCCGAAGCATGACTCTGCAAGCGCGGTGGCGAAACCTCCGTCACTGCAGTCGTGGGCGCTGGCGACCAATCCGGCGGACATCGCGGCTGTAAGTGCCCGATAGAGCCCTATGTTGCGCTCAGCATCGATATTCGGTACCTGTCCTCCTATACCACCGCCATGAGATTCGCTGAGCATGCAGAAGAGTTCGCTCGCGCCCAGTTCCTGGTGAGTCTCACCGAGCAGGTAGATGGCATCGCCGGCCTGCTTGAAGTCACTCGAGACCGCTTTACGCACGTCGTGGTGATTGCCAATCAGGCTGTAGAGCAGAGTGGGTGGTACGCTGATCTTCTCACCATCGAAGGTGACATCGTTCTTCATCGAGTCCTTACCGGAGATGCACGGCAGGCGGTAGGCACGACACACATCATCCAGGGCACGATTAGCGCGCACCAACTGCGCCAGTTTGTACTTCCCATCGGGAGTCTTCTCGCTGACGATGGCGTCGGGCCAGCAGAAGTTGTCCAGGCCAGCCATCTTGTCGAGGTCGACGCCGACGCACACCGCGTTGCGCACCGCCTCATCGACGCTCGCCGCCACCATCGCATAGGTGTCGATGTCCGAATAGCGCGGTGTGATGCCGCACGATATGACAGCCCCCCTCGTGTCACCATGCAGCGGGGCGATGACCGCAGCATCACCGGGCGCGTCGTGGTTGACGCCGCAGAACGGCTTGATGACAGTCTGTCCGATGACCTCGTGATCGTACGAGCGTACCCACCACTCCTTACTCGCCACATTGGGGCGGGCCATCAGGCTCGCCAGCACATCACCCATTCCCTCAGCATCCACATCGGGGAAGTTAGGAGACTCATGCTCGGGCGGAACCCACTCGCTCACCAGTTCCAATTGCGGCAACCCATCATGCAGGAACTCGATGGGGAGCGACGCCACTGTCAGATCTCCGTATGTTACATGGAAATCGCCACTGTCGGTGAACTCACCCACCGCCGTCGCCTCCACCTCATGCAACTCTGCAAGCGCTTCGAATTCGGCGCAGTCCTCTGGTTTTACACCGATAGTCATCCGCTCTTGTGATTCAGATACGAGAATCTCCCAAGGGGAGAGGCCCGCCTGTTTCAACGGCACGACAGACAGGTCGATAGTCGCCCCGCCGGTCAGTTCAGCCATCTCTCCGACGCTGCTTGAAAGTCCCCCGGCGCCGTTGTCCGTGGTCACCTGCACGATGCCCGCATCGCGCGCTTCGATGAGCATGTCGACCATCTTCTTCTGCGTGATCGGGTCGCCAATCTGCACCGCGGAGGACGGGCTGTCCTCAGTCAGTTCGATGCTGCTGAAGGTAGCCCCATGAATCCCATCGCTGCCAACCTTGCCGCCAGTCATGTAGATCACATCACCAGAGCTGGGTGTCTTCACGTGGCTCTCCCGCCCGTCAGCCAGACGGCGAGGCATGATGCCGACGGTGCCGCAGTAGACCAGTGGCTTGCCGAGATAACGCTCGTCGAACACCATCGCCCCGTTCACCGTCGGTATGCCCGATTCGTTGCCGCCCGCGCGCACGCCCGCGTGAACCCCACGCATCACTCGGGATGGATGGAACAGCCCCTTGGGGATGTGACCACTCCAGTCCGGCGGACCGAAGCAGAAAACGTCGGTGTTGGCAATTGGGCGAGCACCTAGGCCAGTGCCGAGTATGTCACGGTTGACGCCGACGATGCCGGTCATGGCGCCACCATAGGGGTCGAGAGCGCTGGGTGAATTGTGCGTCTCCGCCTTCATACACAAGCTCCAGTCGTCATTCCAGGCGATGACTCCAGAGTTATCGTGGAACACACTCAACAGCCAGTCGACCTCTTCGGCGATATCGAGGGTGGGCTGCACGATGTGTGTCTTGAACAGCGAATCAATCGTCGAATCCTCGCCTGTCTCCGTATCCTTGTGGTGGATTAGTGCTGCGAACGTCTTGTGCTTGCAGTGCTCCGACCAGGTCTGCGCAAGACACTCCAGTTCCACATCCGTGGGAGCCTCGGGCGGCAAGCCTTGTTCCTCTCTCAGAGCTCGCACCCCAAGGTCGCGATAGTGTGCTTGGATGGCCTGCATCTCAGCGAGGTTGAGAGCCAGCAGACCGGTCACGCTGATGCGTTCCAACTCGTCGTCGGATACCTCGAGGTCGACGACCGCCGGTTCCTCGAACTGAATCGGGGGGCGGTCTGGAAACGGCAGTTGCGGCCAGATGGCGGAGTGGCAATGGATTCTTGTGGCAATCGCCGCCCGCTCGATCATCGGGTTGTGCAACTGGTCAGCCAGCCACTTTTCCTCCACATCCTCTGGAACCCCCCAGAACAGGTAGGTCATCGTCGTGGCCACATCACCGGCTGCGCAGGCGTCTGGGTAGAGTGTGGCCAGTCCATCGAGGGCGGCTTGGGCGGGGTTGTCGGTGACACCGGGTTTGAAGCCGACCTGGATCGCGATCTCGGGTAGTGGAGTGAACATGATGTCATCGTCAAGCAGGTTCTGGTTGGCTACACCGTGTTCGATTACTGGATCCGTGAACAGGTCGCGGAGAGAATCGAGTAACTGGGCGCTGGTCAGTGGGGCGCGCACCATGTATCCAGTGATACTGCGCACGCTCTCAATCTCGATGTCATGGTCGTAAGCGAGTTGGCGGCGCACGCCCTC
>Ga0310125_10000228_pt1 | contig 25174 bp, 34 predicted proteins | sample CB11b_Tmax_Bot8__FD_203508 | JGI IMG/M metagenome (GOLD analysis project Ga0310125, IMG submission 203508) | Marine microbial communities from Western Arctic Ocean, Canada - CB11b_Tmax_Bot8 | ecosystem: Environmental > Aquatic > Marine > Oceanic | place: Canada: Western Arctic Ocean | collected... | reverse complement strand
GAAAGGTTATAAAGCCAAAAAGTGATATAGCTTGGAAAGCATACATAGCACAGAGAAATAAAGTTGCTGGTAGGCATAGACAGCTTATAGGTGCTGGAAAGAAAACATTGAAGTCCGGCGCCGTTATAGGCTAGGAGAAATGCCTAGCAAAACAAAGAAACAGGCTAGATTTATGGCGATGTGCGCCACTCCCAAAGGGCGCAAGAAAGCTAAAGGTAAATGTCCACCAATAAGGGTATCAAAAGAATATGCAAGACATGATCGCGGAAAGCGTTCTAGTAGATAATGATAGTGCGAAAGCGGCGATTAGACTTGCAGAGCATCTCCAAACTGTCTCGTATGAGGAAGCGGTTGAAGCCTATGCTGAATGTCACCGTGATTCTAATATCGATGATTCTTTTATTCGGACTCTCGCTCAGTGTGATCGTTATTACCTTGGTGTGTTTATATGTAATCGGCATGATATGTTACATCCGTGGATATACGATAGATGCAGAGAAGTCGAAGGAGCCAAAGATAGTCACCTCGACCTTTGGGCGCGGTTCCATTATAAATCGTCCATAATTACTTTTTTAGGATGCGTACAGGAAGTATTGTGTAATCCTGACATTACGATAGGAATTCTTTCTTATTCGGCTCGTCAGGCCAAGCCGTTCCTGCGTCAGATTATGCAGGAGTTTGAAGGCAATGAGAGGTTGCAAAGTTTATTTCCAGATATACTGTACGAGAAGCCCAAACAGCAAGCACCTAAGTGGGCTGAGAATGAGGGCATATGTGTCAAGCGTCAATCTAATCCTAAAGAGCAAACAGTGGAAGCTCACGGACTTGTCGACGGTCAGCCTACTGGACGACATTTTTCCCTTATTGTTTATGATGATGTAGTGGTTCAGGATGCAGTATCCACCCCAGAGCAGATTAAGAAGACTACAACCCAATGGGAGTTGTCTCTAAACTTGGGGTCAACTCATGATCCTCGTTACCAATATGCTGGAACAAGGTATTCTTATGGTGACACGTATGGTACAATACTTCAAAGGGCGGCGGTAAAGCCTAGAGTACATCCAGCTACTTACAATGGTCAGATGGATGGAGAGCCAGTGTTTCTTCAACCAAAGCGCTGGGAAGAGATTAAAAAGACTACCTCAACTTATACGGTAGCTTGTCAGCAGTTACTGAACCCCATAGCTGGTAGTGATGTTTCATTTAAGGACGAGTGGTGGACTGAGTATGAGGTTCGCCCGTATGTGATCAACGTATACATTATGGTTGATCCCGCTCATTCTAAAAAGAAAGAATCTAATAGAACAGCAATGGCTGTTGTTGGTGTTGATTCAAACTTTAATAAGTTTCTTTTAGATGGGTGTTGTCATCGAATGACTCTTTCTGAGAAATGGACTTATCTAAAAAGATTAAGAACAAAGTGGAAGAGAGCGCCGGGTGTTAGGGAAGTTAAAGTAGGTTATGAGAGATATGGTGCACAATCTGACATAGAACATTATAAGTCGATGATGTCTTCTGATGGAAGTAGTTTTCCTATCTATGAATTAAACTGGGTTGGTGGTGGTGGCTCCCAATCAAAGAAAGATAGGATACAAAGATTAGAGCCAGACTTAAAGGATGGTTCGTTTTACTTTCCTTATCCAACGGATGAGAAGTTTTTAACTTCTAACCAAGTTGATTTTAAAGATAGGAATCAAGCCTTCCTTATATCTAAAAAGATTATATGTATAGATGAAAATAGAAAAACATATGACCTTACTAAGTGGATGAAGGATAATGAATACAGTTTATTTCCTACAATACATCCAGATTTTCTAGATGCGCTATCTCGTATATATGATATGGACCCGATACCGCCCCGCACCAGAACTGGACGTGTTCTAGAACCTGCAATAGAGGCGGCATATTAATGGCTAGAAGAATACGAAGAATAGGAAGGAGAGATTATGCTCCTCGTCGTGTTGCCTATAGAATGATTGATGGTCGAAAGTTTTACGAACCACAGCCTCGCGCTTTTCCCTATGGACCTCTGCCTTATGTCCAAAACTATTACTGGACTGCTGGTTACACGGTGGATGATTAATTATGGCTACGACTTTAACTCTTAGAGAAGTAAAAGGTTCTCCGCTCACATTTAGTGAGATGGATTCAAACCTCACTAGTATTGATAGTAATAAACAAGAAGTCATACAGAATCTTACTACTGATGTTACAATAGATGAAACTACTGATAAGTTTTCTTTCTATGATAATTCAACAGGAACTACAAGGTCAATTCTACCAAAAAATGTATCAACTTTTGCACAAAGAACTGTAGTAATAAAATGTGTTGCCGATGGAATTGCTCCATTTACTGGAGATGGGATAACCCATTTTGTTGTACCTTCTACACTTAATGGTAAGAATTTATATACTGCACAGGCTCATGTTTATACGGTAGGAAGTGGCGGAAGTATTACAAATGTTCAAATACATAATATAACTACAGGTTATAATATGTTGTCTACACCCATTACTATTGATCTTAGCGAAAAAGATTCAAGCACTGCGGCAACGCCCCCTGTACTTAGTGGAAATAACGGAGTATCTACTGCCGATGTTATTAGGATAGACGTAGATGCGGTTGCTACTAGTACGTTAGGTTTAGAAATAAGAATGGTGTTTACAGCGCCATGAAAAAAGTTATTCTTGCAACTGCTTTGTTTATGTTTAGCGCTATGCTTTATGAGGTTAAAGCTGGGCCGCCGGAAGGGATGGTGAAACAAATGATCCCGTTCCCAGCGATGTGTTTACCAGCGACAGTAGAGAAACATCATTTCGCCGCTCTTATGGGTGCGTTAATTTCTGACTACGGCGTCCATATATCGATGACGTTCAGCGCGACTCAGGATCAGAGTAAGCGGGTCGCAATTATTGAGAACCCAGACAGTGGTTTGGCTGCCGTGTTGATGATCACGGACGAGCAGACTTGCATTGCCTTTAGCGGGGAGGATAGGCAAGTATATATACGACCTCCAGATCATCCATTGGGTACGGAGAATGAGGACCCGAAGACATGAGCAATGTTAGCGATCTTGAGATTGGGAAGCTAATCCAGAAGGTTGATAGCCTTGAGGTCATGGTAAGAGAACAGAACGATAGGTTAGATAGATTAGACCAGCAACTCGAACGCACAAGAGGTATAGGCATTGGTGTCGTCTTAGCTACTGTAGGTTTATCAGGTATAGGTGGGTCATTGTTTACAAGGTGGTTAAGCAGTGGCGGATGATGGGGGTGTAAGTTTTAGCGACAAAACATCCGTAGGAATGCCAATAAGAAACCTTATAGGTTTAATAGGCAGTGTTTGTTTGGGTGCTTGGGGATACTTTGGAATATTGGAACGACTGAATGTGGTCGAAACGAATCAGATTCTTATGACGGCAGACGTAACAAAGAACTCGACCTTCACTCTTGAGTGGCCCCGAGGAACGCTCGGAAGTTTGCCAGCCGATGCGGAGCAATTTATGCTCATCGAACATCTGAGTGGTGAGTTTGAGAAGTTGTTAAAGAATATTGAAGACGGTAATGCCCCATTCGACAGGCAACAGGCACTTACCCTTGACTTCTACCGACAGAGAATAGAAGCATTGGAACAAAAGGTAGAGATACTAAAGGATAAGATGGCACAGATTAAATTCGGAAACGGAGTATCACACTAATGGAAGTCATGTTTGTTTTACTTTTATATATTAACAATGACATCAAAGAATATATGGGCCATTGGGAAAATCCAACTACTGGTAAATGGTCAGAACTGGGGATGTCTGGATGTTTAAGTATGAAACGTACTCTGAAAAGAAATGGTTGGAAAGACACGGCATCCGGGAATACTCGATTCACTTGCGAGAAACGTACAGTAGAATTAAAAACGAACAACGAAGGGAACATCGTAGTGGCAAAGGTATTATGAATCATTTAAAGGATATAAATTTATCATGGGCGAGACATCTACGTTTTGCAACGGTGCTTGCTTTGAAGTTGTTTCTTTTGTCCTTGACTGCTTTGGTACATGGAATATTTCCATTTATCTTTATATCCAAAGTGTCTGATGAGGTACATAAACTAAACAAGGAGTTATCTTGACTTGGATAAGAGAAACGATACATAACTTTACTTGTATATTTTGTAATCGTTTTTGGTCTGTTGCCCTAAATCACGGGGAAGAACATATTCTAATTAACAAAGAACTTTACTGCACTTGGTGTGGTAAATCACACGCCTATGTAACTGATGATTACTTCAGATGACTATAACGGTAACAGAATCAGCAAGAAATAAAATTGAATCTATGTGTATAGAAAGTAGTATGGTAGCAGTTAGACCATTCGTACAAGGAACTGGGTGTTCTGGGATGACGCATAACCTAACCTTTGCAGATCAGAAGTTAGAGCGAGATACAGAAATAGCACCTTATCTTCTTATCGACCCTATTGCATATCAGTTTATGGATGGGGCAACAATAGACTACGACACCTCCGGCATGAGTCCAACTTTTGTATTCTCTGATGTATTTAAGGGTCAAGGTGGTACAGGGATGTGTGGCGGTTGTGGCGGAGCAGGACATTGAATGACAATAACAGAATCAGCACAGAACAAAGTAGACCAGACTCTGAAGGGAGAAGGTTTTCTTGGCATACACTTAGAAGGTGGCGGATGTTCTGGTTATCAAATAAAATTATCTCCATCCGCCGACCTACCATCAGGCGCGCAGATGTTGTCCTCGACAATATTCTCTGATACTTCCTCTTTGGAATTACTAGGTGATGCAGTTATGGACTGGGACAGCGATCCCTTTAGACCATCGTTTCACTTCACACCGCCTACTGGCTCACAGTCATGCGGATGTGGAAATAGCTTTACTGTATGAGTTGGAAAGAATTTATATTTCCAACTTGTATGATTGTTCTGATTCTAAGTGTACCATTTGGAATAGTCCTGTGGTTTAATCATATATTAGAAATGTAAGGAAATAAAATGGAAAAATGGAAAGATTTAAGCGCTGGAAAGAAAAAGTTTTGGATAGCTGTTGGAGTCATCGTGGCCTTGGCTCTAGTAGGCTGGGCTACTGGTTGGTGGTCATCGCCGGAACCGCCAGTCTTGTAGGATGTACGACACTCAAAAAAGCCACGATAGTGAGTCTGTCGGCGGGCGGGGGTGCGCTTGTAGGGGGTCTTGCCTCGACGGGGATTCTTGCCCCTGTAGCGGGCGCTGTGGTGACCAGTGCAGTTGTGGATGTAATAACGGAAGTGTCGATTGGAAAGGGAGGAAAGGGGACTATGAGTAGTTGTGCGCCAGATAATTTTTGGTCATTGCTTGGTTCTTTGATAGAAATGGGTGGTTGGGCTTTAATATTAATAGTAATAGTTCCAATGGTTTTTTCATGGTTAATGCCCGGTCCAATCCAGTTTAAGGGAAGAAAGAGTAAATGATAGAAGCTTTACGTATGGGAGTTGCTTCAGAGCCACCTTCTATATCTATTGGTCAAAGACACCCAGTTCCAGAAATAGTCTGTGGTGTTAATGAAGACAAAGAAAAAATAAGAAATAATATAAAAAAAAATATTCAACTAGGACTACCTCAAGTTCAACCTTACGAAACACAATGGGATAAAACAGTGGGGCTGGCTCTAGGTGGGCCTACACTAAAGGAAACTTTTCCTGATCTATTAGAAAAGCGTCAAAATGGAATGCCAGTAATTACTATTAATGGCTCTCATAAATATTGTATGGCAGGTGGTTTGGTCCCTTCAGCCATGATAATGCTAGATAGTAGGGAATTCAATAACAGGTTTGTTTATCCGTTAGTTGAGGATTGTAAATATTTTATTTCATCTCAGTGCCATCCTTCTGTATTTGAAAATCTTAAGGATAATAAAGTATGGATATGGCATTGTGCTGGAGATGATAACTTTGATCTTTTAAAAGAAGTTTACGGGGAAGAGTATTACCCGATAATGGGTGGTGCTACAGTTGCATTAAGGGCTGTCCATTTGTTAAGAATGCTTGGGTTTCCTAAGTTTGAGATGTATGGGTTCGACAGTTGTATTATGGAAGGCCACCATGCTTATGAGCAACCCGAAAACGATGGTGAAGAAGTTTTAGATGTTGTCGTGTCTGGAAAGGAATTTCTATGTACTGCGGCACATTACCATCAAGCAAAAGAGTTCGTTGATATGATTTCTAAAACAGGCGAACATTACGATCTGGCTGTACATGGAGATGGCCTTATTTCACACATTATTAAAAATCCAGATTCATTAAAATTAAAAGAGGAGGTAGTATAAAATGGCGGCTACTGCTTGGAGTTTTTACAATTCCTTTAGGGAATATATAGGCAATGGTCAGTTCGATTTAGATGGTACAAGTGTTGGTTTTTATTTAGCATTACATACGAGCGCGGCTAGTGCTAATGTAAATACAAAGACGCTATCAACACAATCATCACTTGCAAATGAGGTAGCTAGTGGTAATGGTTATACAACTGGCGGCGCGTCTGTAACTTCAAGGACATGGGCTTCTGTTGCAACTGATAAGTATCGTTTTGATTCAACTGCTATTACATGGACCGCCACTGGCGGAACAATTGCGAATATTAAGTATGCTGTTGTTTATCAGTCAGGCGGTAAATTGGTTTGTTTTTCCAAGCTGACTACTTCTCAGTTTACTTTAGCAGCAGATAATACGCTTACTGTCACTCCAAGTGCTAGTGGCATATTTGAATTAGCATAGGAGACTATTATGGGACTTGAAACCGGAACATATATTAGTGAGTTAGTTTCTGCTAATCCTACTGCTACTGATCCAATATCACAGGGAGATGATCATCTCCGTCTTATAAAGACTGTATTGAAGAACCAATTTAGTGGTCTTTCTGGAACGACTGCTGTTACTTCTAGTGGAGCAGAATTAAATATTCTTGATGGAGTTACAGCAACTTATGCTGAATTAAACTATTTAGATATCACTACGTTAGGTCAATCAGAACAGTCTAAAGTATTAACAGCGGACGCAAATGGAGATGTTACGATTGAGGATGGAGCGTTTGACTTTGATGTTGCTTCTCATGATGGGACAAATGGATTGTTGCTTGGCGGTACATTAGTTACAGCAACTGCGACTGAATTAAATTTAATTGATGGGTATACTGGCACAACTGCCGAATTAAATTATAACGATGTAACAACATTGGGTACAGTCGAAGTGTCTAAGACAGTAACTGCTGATGCATCTGGTATTATAAATCATGTGGATTACGTTGTGCAAAGACCAGTTGTTAAGGATTATGCTGAAACTGTTTATGCTGGTGGAGATACTGCTACGGCTAAGACGCTTGATGAAACTAACGGTAATGTTCAAACATGGACTATGACTGGAAATTGCACATTTACAATGCCTTCTGGTAGTGGATTACAAGCGGGAACTTCAATTACGTTAATCCTGACTCAGGATGGTACTGGCTCAAGAACCGGCACATTTACTTCAGTGAAGTGGGCGGGTGGAACGGCAGTTACATTAACTACAACAGCTACAACCGGGATAGATATTCTTACCTTTTATACTTTTAATGGTGGTGCGTCACCTGTTTGGTACGGATTTGCCGCTGGTCTGGCAATGGCGGCTCCATAGGAGAATTATATGTCTTTAGGAGCGAATAAGATATGTTTACAGGCCGCATCCGCAGCAGTAGGATGGGCTGAGGCCACTGGTGGAACAACTTCCAGTTATACAGGCTATTCAGTTCATACATTTAATTCGACTGGAACTCTAACTGTAACCAAAGGTGGTAAAGTTGAAGCAATGATGATGGCAGGAGCAGGTGCTGGAGGTGGTCATCATGCTGGTGGTGGCGGAGCCGGAGGCATGATCGTATTAACAGAGGCAGTTCTTAGTGCTCAAGAATATACCATTACCATAGGTGGCGGTGGAACTGGCTCGGCTGGTTCTGGTCAGTATCCCGGAAATAATACAACTGCTTTTAGTGAAACTGCTAATGCTGGAGGCGGTGGAGGAAACTACGAGTCAAACGGTCCCGGCCAAGTCGGTGGATCGGGAGGCGGTGGTGGCGCTCCGTGGGGTGGCGCAACGTGGCCCGGAGGTACAAGTAACCAAAGTGACCCAAGCACCCATACGGGTACTGGCTATGGAAATACCGGAGGAACAGGATATTGGGGTGGCTGTCACTACGGAGGCGGAGGTGGCGGAGCAGGAGCAGGCTGGTCATCAGGCAATGGGCCTACTGCTGGATATACTGGACTCCAAAATGATTACCAAACTGGCTCAGACGTTTATTACGGCGGCGGGGGCGGCGGGGGCGCATGGTGCGGCTCGGCTGGCGCTGGTGGGAATGGCGGAGGTGGTGCTGGAGCAGTAGGAAATTCCGCTGGTACGTCAGGAACCGCAAACCTCGGTGCAGGGGGCGGCGGTAGCGGCGGTCAGGGTGGTTATGCTGGCGGAAACGGTGGTTCAGGAATTGTAGTAGTGAGGTATGAAGTATGAGTCATTTTGCTAAAGTAGAAAGTGGAATTGTCACCAATGTTATAGTTGCTGAACAGAACCATGTAGATACTGTAGATGGGCAATGGGTTCAGACCTCTTACAATACAAGGGGCGGAAAGCATTACGCTCCAAATTCAAATGAAGAAGATAATGGTGTCGCGCTTAGGAAAAACTATGCAGGTGTTGGATTCACATATGACGTAACTAGGGATGTGTTTATTCCACCGCAACCATACCCATCATGGACTTTAAATGAAAGTACTTGTCTATGGGAGTGTCCAAAACCCTATCCAGATGAAAGATATTTATATGAATGGAATGAAGGCACTGGAGAGTGGGACTTTGTTTCTGAATACGACCCAGACTTTGAGGGATAAGAGTTTAGCCAAAAAGAGACTGGACATATGCGAAGAATGCGAGTATTATAAAAACTATTTTTGCAAGAAGTGTGGATGCGTGATGGCGGTTAAAACTAAGTATAAGTTTATGTCTTGTCCCGTAGGAAAGTGGGGGCAAGAGATAGAGGTTTGACTCCCCAGTTTAAAGTAAAAGATTACCTTTATGAAAAGATGATGCGAGAAAATGGTGAAGATGAAGAGATAGGTTATTGGTTTCCTTTCTGGGGGCCATTCCTCCTTTGCAGTAAGATACATCCTGATCTTGTGAAGTTTCTCTTGGATAAAAGCAAGAAGAACAGAAAGAAGGCATTAAAAACTGAAGAAGAAAACTCTAGTTGGGGTTCCTTAGTAAGAACCTATGGATTTGAATTCAAGAACCCTTCTGTGTGGTTTAATTCAAAATTTTCAAAGTATATTTCTTTATATTTAGAAGCCGCTAAAAAATATAACCCTAACTCCTTTAGGCATATAATAGGAAGGAATCCAGAACTAGACGTAGATAGTTCAGGAGATCATAATATAATCTGGCGGCTTGATAAGTTGTGGGTAAATTTTCAAAGTAAAACAGAGTATTTCCCTTCACATACTCACGGCGGTGATTTACAATTTTGCATAACATTACAAATTCCTAAAGAGATACAGGAAGAATACTTACTTAATTCTAATAGAGTAACATCTGAAGGGCCGGGAACTACTCAATGGAATTATGGAGAAGAGAGGTTGCCGTTTTGTATAGCGCAGTTTGCAAAATTAACTGAAAGAGGTGACCTAATGATTTGGCCCTCTTGGGTTAACCATTATGTTCATGCGTTTCAGGCAGACGTGCAAAGGGTTACTCTTTGTGGAGAAGTAACACTTTATGCCGAATAAGAAGTTACGTTTGAAACCTTATGAAGTAATAGATAACTTCTTAATCGAGAGTGAGTTTCTACCAATAAAGAATATGTTACTTAGCGCCGGGTTTCCTTGGTATCATCAAGATAAGGTATCTGGGGTTGGTGATGAAGAGAGCATGTTGGACACGTACTTTTCACACGTTCTATTTTCAAGCATTAGACAGGATAGTGAAGAAGGATATCCAAGAGGGGTTACAAGTGGCTTCTATAATCTATTTCTTCCCTTTGTCCACAAGTTAGAAGTTAATTCATTAATTAAATTAAGGGTAAATAATTACCCTCATACCCATAAAAAAATACAGAATAACTTTCATGTTGATAATTTTTATCCACATAAAGTGGCTATTCTTTATATTAATACAAATAATGGAATGACGACACTAGAGGACGGCACTAAAGTAGATTCAGTAGAAAATAGGGCTTTACTTTTTGATGGACTGACTAAGCACTGCTCTACTACCTGCACTAATAGCAGGTCACGATTAGTAGTAAATGTAAACTATATTTAGAATGAGAGTGCTTGGGGTTTCCCCTTTTCACGACAGCAGTGTAGCTATTGTTGAAGATGGAAGGGTAGTTTATTTTTCAAAGGAAGAGCGCTTGTCTGGTGTAAAAAGAGATAAGCACCCATATAGATGTCTAGATTATGCCTCATCGTTAGATGACGTTGATTACGCTGTTATCTCTTCTCCCGACTACCTTGATGACTCTAATAATAAATTAGAGGAATACATAAAAGAGCACTTTGGATGTCCAGTGTCTCGAATGTGTGATGAGCATCACCTATCTCATGCAAGTCTTGCATTTTATAATAGCGGATTTGAAGAGTCTTTATTGTTTGTTATAGATAGGAATGGCTCAAATCATGGTTCTATGAGAGAGGCGGAAACTGTCTTCATTGCCCGTTATCCGCATGAGTTTAGGCCCGTATACAAATCTTTCTGGCTTAAGAATATAGGTCAGGAGTATGATGTAGATAATCATAAGAAGTTAGTTGAGTTGAAAGGCAGGTATCCCAATTGTAAGTTTGTTGCGGATAGCACTATGAACATAACTAAGGTTTATGAGACTGCCACTTCATTGATTGGACAGAATATACTAGAGAATGGGAAGACGATGGGTCTGGCCGCCTACGGTGAAGATTCAGAATTTGAACCACTGTTTGTTGGGGGCGTACCGAATACTAATTTGTTTTTTCACTATGTTGGAAAAGAGTCAGCATACAAAGATTATATTTTTTATCAGGTAGATAATGTTTCTGAGTATAGATATTCTTTATATGCTGATTACGCTTATCAGGTACAGAAGCAAACACAATCAGTAGTTTTAAATTTAGTTGAGGATATGGTACAACAGTACGCCATACATAATGTTTGTATGACTGGTGGTTATGGATTAAATGTTGTAACTAACGAGTATCTTGTAAAGAATTTACCTCACGTTAATTTCTATTTCGAGCCTCTTGCAGATGATAGTGGTAATAGCATTGGGTCTGCAATGCTTGTTTATAGAGAGAAAAGTAATTCCTCTGACGTGCATAAATTAAAGGATACTTTCTTTAATCATGTTAAAGATGTTGTTCCAGATATCGGAGATCAAGTTACAACTGGTGAGATTGCTTCATTAATATCCCAACAAAAGATAGTAGCAGTTTATAACGGTCAAGCAGAGGCTGGCCCTAGAGCGTTAGGTAATCGGTCAATCTTGTTTGATGCAAGAAATCCAGATGCTAAACGAATAATAAACTCTGTAAAAAATAGAGAATGGTACAGGCCATTCGCTGGGTCTGTTTTAAAGGATCGAGCAAAAGAATATTTTGAAATGCATGGGCTAAACGATTCTCCATTTATGACTGTATCATTTCCTGTTAAGGAGGATAAATTAGATATAATTCCGGGCATTGTTCATGTTGATAACTCTTGTCGCATACAAACCGTAGATGAAGATTTGTGGCATTACTATGAACTATTAAGAGAGTTTGAACTCATAACTGGTGTGCCTGTTCTATTAAATACAAGTTTTAATGTGGCTGGAAATCCATTGATAGAAACAGTAGAAGAGGCAATAGATATGTTTGAAACTACCAAAATAGATGTGTTGTGGTTTCCAGAAAAGGGCACGATGCTAACAGGAGCATAAATGGCAATCAGCACATGGGCGGCAACAACTGGAGATTGGGACGACTCTAAATTTAGTAGGGCTTGGAATGGTCCTTATATAAATCCTGCTGTGGGGTCATTAGCCTTAACTGGGCATGCACCTTCTGACTCTACTAACTTTAATATAGCAGTAGGTAATACCAATCTAGAGTTAATACAAACTTATGACTGGGCAGATGTACCTAACCAATGGAATGATGCTTATTGGGATTGGGATCAAAATCCAATTTCTCCTACTATATCAATAGGAAGAGTTATAACTCCAGATGGTGTTAGTTTAACTCTTACGACAAGTATCCCATCAGTAGATGAATTACATCATACTGTAATTCCTGTTGCTTCTTTAGCTCTTACTGGATATGCTCCTACTGAATTAGCTGGACATTTATTTTATCCAGATGCCGCTTCTTTAACTGGATTAAATCTTGGAGCTCCTTGGGATGAAGTAGTTGGAACGTGGGCGGCTTCTTCAGATACATGGGGAAAAGGAACTCTATTCCCAATAGTCGGAGTTACATACGGGTTTACTATAGATTCTGCTGGAAATCTTGTGCTAACTCCTTATGATCCTGAGTGGCCTTTAGTACGTCAACCTAAGTATATTCCAGAGATAATCATTACATGAACACAAAAGAAAAAAGAATTCCTTGGACAGAGTTAGTAGATAAAGCTGACCCTACAAGAAGAACCAGACCTGTTGTTACATATGTATTTAATGATGGTAAAAGAACGTTTCACGCTCCAAAAAGGAAAAGATAGTATGCTTTCAGATAAAGCCGCTGTTCATACAGATGCATTTGAAGTAGAAAAAAATGAAGACTTTAATGTTCATGATTATACTCTAGCTAAAAATGTTGCAGAACATCTTGAGAAAAAATATCCGGGTTGGTTATGGGCTGTCCATGTTATGGATGGAGTTGTTGGAGTTAAGTCCATGCGCTTGTCTGGAAATTGGGGGTTTATTCTTCATGAAGAAAAGATAGACAAGAATTACAAAGTTGTGACTAATGCTGGTGGAGAAATATTAGAAAGATTCAGACAGCAAAGGGGTCAGTTTAACAACACTTTGTATAACGATTTAAAAATGGATGATAAAGGAAAGTTGAATGGAGAATATCATTAATGTCACTTATTAATCCACAACCACCATTAAATGAAGATATTCCTCCTGCTGGTGGTGAAGAGATAGGTGATAAAAATGAGCAATGGTTAAGCCTTGCTAGGAATGCCTATGATTCTTCTACTGACTGGGTTGATACTAATCTAAGATATCAATGGGAAAAGAATTTATCTAACTTTAATAGTAGGCATCCGCCGGGGTCTAAGTATTTAACTTCCGCGTATGATAAGAGGTCTAGATTATTCAGACCAAAGACAAGGACAACCGTTAGAAAGTTAGAAGCGGCTATGGCTACAGCATTCTTCACTAATGAAGATATGATGAGCATTAGTCCCGCTAATCCTAATGATCCACAGCAAATTGCTGGAGCAGCTATTGCCCAGTCAATTATGCAGTATAGACTGACTAATACCATTCCTTGGTTCACCACTATGGTGACAGCCCTTCAGGATGCGGCTATTTATGGAACTGTTGTATCTCATCAGTATTGGGAATTTGAAGAGAGAGATGAGACTTTTGCTTCTGTGGATGATGATGGTGGCGAAGTTGTTGATATGGAAGGAAAGCCTGTTAGGGAGAAAGTAACCTCCACTATAAAAGACTTTCCAGTTATAGAAGTTGTAGAGCCAGAGAATTTTAGAATTGATCCAGCTTCAGATTGGTATGATCCTATCTCTTCATCTCCATATGTTATCCATTTAATTCCTATGTTCGTTCAAGATGTCATGGAAAGGATTGATAGCAAAGAATGGCACAAATTATCTATGGGTGAACTTCTGTCTACTCAGACACAAGATGATGATACTTTGCGATTGACTAGGGAAGAACCTAGAGAAGACCCATTAGAAGATCAATTTGAAACCGTAGATGAATTTAAAATTGTATGGGTCCATAAAAATATTATTAAGAAAGAAGGTCAGGATTGGTGCTTTTTTACTGCTGGCACTCAATATCTTTTAACTGATCCTAAACCTTTGCAAGAGATGTATCCGTGGTTAAAAGACAACGAGCGCCCCTACGTGATGGGAAAGCTGAACATTGAAGCGCACCGTGTTTATCCATCAGCAACTGTAGAACTCACCGAAGAGTTGCAAGCCGCATCAAACGATATATGGAATCAAAGATTCGACAACATTAAGTTGGCGATGAATAAGCGCTACCATATTCGGAGGGATCGAAATATAGACTTAGATGCCCTATTTAGGTCTGTTCCCGGTGGTGCGGTTGAGATGGATGATCCAGACCAAGACGTCAGAATCGTTGAAACGAGAGATGTCACTGCGTCTGCTTACCAAGAGCAGGATCGAATAAATATGGATTTCGATGAACTGCAAGGTAACTTCTCAGCCTCCACCGTAGGTGGCGCTCGTAACCTTAATGAGACAGTAGGCGGCATGGAGTTAATTGCTGGCAATACTAATAGTGTTTCTGAATTTGTTTTAAGAACTTTTGCAGAAACTTGGGTTGAGCCAGTATTGAAACAACTGTTAAAGCTTGAACAGTATTACGAAACAGATGAGCATGTAATGGCATTTGCTGGTATAGGTGATGAGTCTGAAGAAGCCGAAAGTCCTATAGATTTCGGACAAGATGAAGTTATGGATGAACTTCTTAAGCAGAATGTTCTATTAAAAGTCAATGTTGGAATGAATGCTACTGATCCCGTTGGAAGAGTTCAGAATCTTCTTTATGGCATTGGAAGTCTTTCTCAGTTTCCACAGATGGAAGGAATGTTTAATGTAGAAGAGGTAGCAAAAGAAGTTTTTGCACAACTTGGATATAAGGATGGTTCAAGATTCTTAATGCCGACCGATGATGTTGATCCACAGGTAGAAGAAATGCAAGCACAGATTGATCAGATGGGACAGATGCTTGAAACTGATCAGGTTAAGATGCAGGGTCGCTTGACGATAGAAGAGATGAAGGCAGAAGCTACCTTAAGGGCTGCTCAGTTAAGAGCGCAGACAGAATTGCAGAAAACAATTATAGGAACTCAAGCTGATGCTGGAAAACTTAATGTTCAAAAAAGTGAGGCTAGTATAAAACAACAAGATGCAGATACTAGACGAGCGGAATTGATGTTGCAAAGAGATGCCTTACTCAATCAAGTTATTGATCAAGAAATCGAAAGGCGCATGGTAGAAGACAAAGATAATGTAAGTAAGGTCGGAACCATGGCAAGAGATAAATATAATAAAATACCATATGAGGTAGGATGACAGATTATCAAAACCCAGCCGCACCTAAAATAGATGAGTTAATAACAAGAACTAAAATTGGTCGTGGCACACAAGAATTTATAAGAACTCCAACCGGGAAAGCTTTAGTTGAGAGAGCAATAGCTGATTATAGAAATGCTCTTGGTGAACTTCAGAAAATGACTTTTCAGGAGTGGTCTGGTTCTTCAGAAGAAGAACTAAAACAATACCGTAAAATATCTAATGACCTCGCTACCCCATTAAAGCTACTTAAGTGGCTGGATGCGATTATTGCAGACGGAGACAATGCTGAAAAGTTGGCTAGGTACAAAGAAGCGGAATAACTTAGGAGATGTAAGATGGCAGACGCTACCCCACAGGATGCGGAAGTTGTAACACCTAGAGAAGAGATGATGGAAAGTATCGCGGCTTCTAGGGAAATTGAAGTTTTAGAAGATATTGTTGGAGAAGAAGCAGTCCAGCAAATGATTGAAGAATCCTCAGAAGAATTGTCTGAAGAGGGGGTTGAGGAAGAAATACAACAAGAAGACCCGAAATCTCCTGTATGGCAGACAAATGATGGACAGTGGGTTACTTCAGTCAAAGTAAATGGTGAAGAGGTTCAGGTTCCTTTTGAGGGATTAAAAACTTCTCATCAAAAAGATGTAGCCTCACAAAGAAGGTTTGAAGCAGCCGCCCAAAAGGAAAGGTTTCTTCAGGAAAAAGAACAGCAATTACGAAATTACGTAATGCAGTTAAAAGCAAAACAATCTTCTCCACCCCCAGAGGGCGAGGAGGAAGTACCCGATACTGATTCTTATAAAGAAAAAGTAAAGGAGTACCACCAAGCGTTGTATGAAGATGATGCGGATAAAGCCGCAGAATTGTTGCAGACTTTGACTACGGGACGCTCGCAAGATGCCACCCCAAATGTAGAGGAAGCAGTTAATAAAGCTTTAAATCAAGCTTTTGCTCGCCAACAAGTGGCACAGGCTAAACAGCAACAGCAGGTATATGAAAAATCAGTCAAGGAAGCAGTTTCTTGGTTTGAGTCTGAGTATCCTGAGATTGCCAATACGCCTGAGTTAAGGGCTATTGCAGATAATAGAACGGTTACCATTATGAAGGAAAGACCTGACATGGCACCGGGACACATTATCCAAGCCGCCGCTGAGTATGCGAGAGAATGGGCTAATCTTAATCTATCTAACGGAAAGAGTAATGAACGATCCGCAAGAAAGAAAAGAATAGTCTCTGAACCAAAACAGGCCCGAAAGACAGCTAAGATTGGAGAGGACGAGGAACTGGAGAAAACTCCAAGCCAAGTTATTGAAGATATGAGGAAGTCAAGAGGGCAACCCATAAACATAGTATAGGAGGTAGTTATGGCAGGACAAGTATGGTCTGTCAACACTTCCGGTGGGTATATGTATGCGCTAAATCTCAGCCGTGAGTTGAGAATGGCGGTTCAGCCTGTTGTCAAATTTCGACAGTTTTGCGACATTAAAGATGCCGCACATCAAGGTTTGCACCGTGGCGATACATTCCATTGGAACGTGTTTAGTGACGTTGCCACTCAGGGTACTACCCTGACGGAAACGAATACCATCCCAGAGACATCATTTACGATTTCTCAGGGTACGATGACGATTACAGAAGCAGGTAACTCAGTCCCATGGACCGGGAAACTTGACGACTTAAGCGAACAACCAGTTCGTGAGATCGTTAGAAAAGTGTTAAAGAACGATGCCAAGAAAGCATTTGACGTTTTAGCCGCCGCTCAGTTTGATGCCGCCGCACTACGTGCAGTCCCAACTGGTGGGTCTAGTACAACTGCGTTGACATTAACCACGAATGGTACAGCTACACTAGTCAACAGTGTTGCCCTTGGTAAGTTACATGTTCGATTGATGGTCGATCTTATGAAAGAACGTAATATCCCCGCCTACACCGGCGATGATTATTACTGTCTTGCATGGCCGTCAACCTACGCCACCTTGAAGGCTGATCTTGAATCTATCCACCAGTATGTGGATCAAGGATTTCAGATGATCATGAATGGTGAAATAGGTAGATACGATGGCGTTCGTTTCGTCGAGCAGACACACATTGCTAAAGGTTCTGGTATGGGTACATCTGCCGCTGCTTGGAGCAATGGTCTAAGTGATTGGGCTGTATTCTTTGGCGAGGATACGGTTGCAGAAGCTATCGCAGTTCCAGAAGAAATTCGTGGGAAAATTCCCGGCGACTTTGGAAGGGACCGTGGCATAGCTTGGTATTACTTAGGTGGCTTTGGCATTACACACACTCAAGCAGCCCAGTCACGTATCGTGATTTGGGACAGCGCATCTTAATAGGAGGTATATTATGAGTTATTCACAAGCATTAATGACCACCTATTCTTATGGTCATGACAATGATATGGGTAATGGAACTGCTGTTGATTGGAGTTTCAAAGGCCCAACTGGTAAGCAGGGAATGCTTATTGATATAGGTCTTCATGTCACTGAGACATTCGCAGATGATGCAACTGAAGCAAATATTTCGATTGGCACAACTGCTGATCCAAATTATTATGGTCAGTTAAACATCCCGGATGGAACTGCGTTGACTAACTGCTTTAATGTCCAAGACGATACTGATGCGATCATTATCGAAGCGTTACCTGCGGATACACAGATTGAAGTTACCGTTACAGAGGGAACTGATTCTGGTACTGCGGCAGGTAAAGGCTACGGTTATGTATCAGTTCTTTGGTACTAGGAGGAAATATGGCTAGTAATAAACATTCAGCAGACGGTAAAATTCCTGAAAATGGTTTGTCTAGTTTGGAAAAGGCTACTGAAAGCCCCAAGGAATTGGGGATGGATAGTCACGGCCCAAACCAGATGCCCATGGGAATCGTAAAAAAGAAAGTTTCAACGCCTTCCGAAGGCTCTTTTAACTTTCGTTAATATGGATCGGGGGGTGAAAGCCCCCCTTTCTCTTGGGGAAGATTATGATAGAAATTATCATGGGTGGTAAATTTCAAAGAGATACTTTCAATAAGAAATCAAAGCCAGAAAATAATCCACGTGAGAGTGGCTATACTTTGGTAGATGGAAAAGATACTTATATGAATGAAGATAACCAAAAACAGAACAACGCTAGAGTTGGAAACAAACCTGAATGGGTTGGTTGGTCTGTAGACTGAGGAGATTAAGTGGAGATTGATTGGGAGAAACCTTATGCCACAATTTATGGCGCTCGAAAAATAAGGTATGAGCAAGGCGGTTTTAATTTTGATGCGTCTGGTGAAGAAGTAACAGAAAAAGATATTAACTGGGCGAAAAAACAAAAAGGATTAGGTGGCAGAACTCTTTTAATGCATTATGCAAGAGATGAGGGTATTAAATTCTCGAATAATGAAAAGATTGAGTCGGTCAGAGAAAAAGTTATAACGCATATGTCATGAAGAAGATATATGTTACTACTAAAATAGTAGAAGACTACTTGCCAAAAGATTTTGGTGGTATAAGAGAAGAAAAAACTGCATGTGTTGTAAGGTACGGTGGTTTTGGGGATATGATTCAGGCTTCCTCTTTGTTTCCAGTGTTAAAGGAAATGGGATATAGGGTCTGTGTTAATACTACTGAGATAGGTAATTCTCTTCTTTTGAATAATCCTTATGTTGATGAGTTGATAGTTCAAAATGATAATCAAATAAGTAATTTTTCTCTTGGCGAATACTGGGAAAAAATGTCGCTATGTTTTGATAAGTTTATCCAGTTATCAGAATCTATAGAAGGAACTTTACTTCTTAATCCTAAAAGAACTATTGAGATTGATGGTAGACCTCATGTTGTTGAAGGCTGTGAAGAATATGATTGGCCCAAGGAAAGGATACACGAACTGTGTAATAAAAACTATCTTGAGGAAACTCATAGAATAGCGGGTATAGATTTTAAACATGCTCCTTTTTATTATCCTTCATCATTAGAAAAGAGATGGGCTAAAAAAACTAGGAAGAAAATTAAGACAAAGAATGTGGTAATGGTTGTTCTCTCTGGTTCTTCTGTTCATAAAGTGTATCCTTGGATAGATAATGTTATTGCTACTCTTCTTTTAAAAAGAAAGGATGTTAGCATAATTACAATGGGTGACGAAATTTGCCAGCTTCTTGAGGCTGGATGGGAGAATGAACCTAGAGTAATAACCAAGTCTGGAAAATGGTCTATTACAAAAACTCTTTCGTTTCTTCCTCATTGTGATGTAATTGTAGGGCCAGAAACTGGTTTGTTAAATGCTGCTAGTGCCATGAAAAATCACAAGTGTATTTTTCTTTCTCATTCATCTAAAGAGAATTTAACAAAGCATTGGAGAAACACCACATCTATGGAACCAGATGATTGCCCTTGCTTTCCTTGCCATAAGTTACATTTTGGCTTTGCCACTTGTAATAGGGATAAGGAAACAGGGGCTTCTTTATGCGCCGCAAATATAGACCATCTTAAAGTAGCGCAAGATATATTAAGGAATCTTAAATGAGTACATATATAGAACTTTGTCAAGATATGGCTAGGGAAGTTGGAATACCCGGCACAGGCCCGTCTACTGTTACACCAACAGCAGAAGATGAAGCAGACGTAGTTCGATACATTAAAGATGCTAATACAGATATCTGTAGTATGTGGTTTAACTGGGATTTTTTATGGGGAGAACATTCTACAACTACTGTTGCTTCAACATCAACCATAAGTTCTCCATCTGATCTGGCTCAGTGGAACATAGATTCTGTTGTCTATGCCCCAACGTCTGCAAATTGGCAACCCCTTGGATATGTAGGATGGAGAGAATATAGGGAAGATTATAAATATGGAACTGTAGACACTGGAGTTCCAGAGTTCTTTTCAGTTAAGCCAGATAATGTAATTGATTTATATCCTACTCCTGATGCGGCAACAACACTTACTGCCGAATATTGGAAAACTCCAACCACATTAAGCGCTACTACAGATACCCCTGTGATACCTACAAGATTCCAAAGAATTATTATATGTAGGGCTAAAGTGTATTATGCAGAGCAGAACGATGCCGCAGAAGTTATGGGTTCTGCTATTTCTGAGTTTAATGACTTGCTTGGTAAGTTAGAAGCTGACCAACTTCCATCACAGAGGGATAGAAGGTTCTCTGTTGTTCAGAATCTTGAAAACTATACGGTAGTGCCAGAATGAGTTTGTTTAATACTGGCGCGAGAAGCTCCACTAATACTAAATACTTTCCATTTGCAGGTGGATTAAATATTATTGATCCAGTTCTTTCCCTACAGCCGGGAGAGTGCATGGCAGCAAATAATTTTGAAGTGGATATTAGGGGAAGATACCATAGGTTAGATGGGTATGAAAGGGATGATGGCACTGGGCTACCGTCTGCTATAACGTATTACAGAATACCATACACTATTGGTAGCGCGAAAGATTCTGTCTTTGATAGCGCGTATAGCATAGCATTTGATCTTCAGATACCTCGCGTGGGTAGCACGATTAAGGGAGAGACTAGCGGGGCTATAGGCCAAGTTCTGGTTGTAACTGTAGAAGAGATAGTTACCGCCGCTGGTGCATTCATAGATGATGACGCAGAAGGATACATCTACTTTACGGTCACTAGTGGAACTCTTCAAGACGGAGAGACTATATATTTTCTAAATACAGATAGCGCATTTGGCGCTGGATTCAATGTGGAGTATGGATAATGGGAACACCAACAGCATTAAGGCAAACTAGAGCGTACTTAACCGGAACTAGTTTTGCTAATAACACCACAGGGGCAATTACGGCTCAGATGGTTAGGCAATTTACAGAATCCGGTATGGGCGGTTACGCTTGTATAAACAATGCCGCAGGGGATGGAACTCCAGCTACTCAAGCAGTAGCTAATGCAACCACAGTAACTGTGGATTGGTCTTTAGGGTCATCTGGATCAGACGTAGCACAGGATACTGGAACGGTATCAGCAACAACTGTTGGATCAGACGCGGATTTTGCTAATGACCAGATTAGAATTTATGACAAAGGGTTTTACGCTGTTAATTGTAACTTATCAATAAAGCAATCAGCTACTGCCAATATCATTTGGACTGCTATGATATCTACCGATAATACAGGAGGAAGTACTACAGACGCTCCGGCTTTAAAATCATCACAGTATATAACTAATGCCAATGATTCTGCTAATTTTAATATGTGCGGAATAATTGACGCTACTGGACATACAACCTATACAGACGTATACGCTAGGCTAAAGCATGACAATGGAAGTAGCCAGAATATGCTTCTGTGGTTTGGGCAGTTAATGGTATATAGGATAGGATAATGGGGCTTTATGCCACTTGTCTTTCACATGGTCCCCCTGTATTAAGGGATGCCACCGCTGACTCTACACTAGTCACAGAGTTACAAGGTAGAATTGAAGAGAAGAGGGAAACTATTACTGTTGTTCCCGGTGAGGGAAATGTTCTAGGTGTATGGGGATATAGTGGGGATATATATGCCTTTAGAAATAAATCTGGCGGAGCCTCTGCTGGTATGTACAAGTCCACCACTTCTGGGTGGTCAGAAATAGCTTTAGGAACTGCCCTTAATTTTGACTCAACAACCACTAATGGTGAAATGGTTGTTGGTGCTGTTTTAACGGGCGCAAATGGAGCAACTGGAACAATAGCTGGTGTTTCCTATTATGGAAACTGGGACACGGGCGCAAGTGGAACAGTCGTTTTAACAAGTGTTACTGGAACTTTTGTAACAGATGAGAATCTTAGCTGTCCTACAATTGCTTTTGATGGAGGTCTTGTAGAGATTTTAGAAGGTGACGCTATCGTCGGTGGAACCTCTGGACAGACTGCAACAGTTAAAAAGATTCAGATAGCATCTGGTGCATGGTCTAGTGATGATGCAGCAGGATTTTTATCTGTTATAGATAGTAGCGGGACATGGACTGATGGAGAAGACATCACAGTTTCGGGAGCGAAAAGGGCTGACATTAATGGTTCAGGACAACCAGCTTCCCAAACGATTGCGAAGGCTTATGGGACTCAATATGCTCAAACACTTGAAGTCAATGGCGTTTATGATTTTGTAAATTTTAATTTCAAAGGCTCTGAAGGCATTGCAAAGATGTACGGTGCTAATACTGTAGATAACGCATTTGAGTATGATGGAACTACTTTTGTAAAAATACGCACCGGGATGACAGTCGATACCCCAAAGTATGTAGAAGCTTACAATAATCATTTGTTTCTTACCTTTCCCAAAGGCTCTCTACAAAACTCAAGTCTACAATTGCCTACCATTTTTAGTACCACTTCTGGTGCGGCTGAAATTGTTGTAGGCGATGAAATAACAGGACTGTCTATAGAATCTAAAGATGCTTTAGCTGTATTTGGAAGAAACAATACTTACGTTTTGTATGGAACTTCTTCTGCTGATTGGAATCTAACAACATTTTATAGCGGTTCAGGTGCAGTAGATAAGACAGTACAAAAGATACATAGCACTATATTCTTAGATGATAGGGGAATTACATCTGTAAATGCTACTTTGAATTTTGGCGACTTCAAGCAATCCGTCATATCAGAAAAAGTAGACCCTCTCGTACAAAAATATAAAGATAATGTTGCTACCGCTCTTAGAGTTAGAGAAAAAAATCAATACAGATTATATTTTACTGACAAAACTGGCATAGCCATGACATTTATAAATGGAAAGAATGAAGGGATACTTCCTTTTACTCTGTCTGATCAAATAATTTGTGCCTGTTCCGCAGAAGATGCTAATGGAGATGAGGTTCTATACGGTGGATTTGAAGATGGCTACGTTAGAAAAATTGATTCTGGTACGTCCTTTGATGGTGCCACGGTAGCTTCTTTTATTAGATTAGCTTATTTCCATTACGGGACTCCACAACTTAAGAAAAGATTTAGAGAAATTTTGCTAGAATTGTCTGCTGATACTAGTACAACATTAGATATATACCCAGATTTTAATTATGGAGATGGGACTGTCCCAGTATCTACTGTTTACTCTGTAGATGTTACAAATGATGAGTGGAATGTAGATGATGTTTCTAATGACTCATTAGGTGTTGCTATCATGGATAAAGCAAGAACAAGAATTGCAGGACAGGGAGAAAATATGGGAATTCTTATAAAAAATAGTTCTATCTACGATAAGCCTGTAACATTGCAGGGCGCTGTAGTTCAATATTCTGATCGCGGCTTAAAGAGATAACAATATGGCAAATCCGAATTTAAAGATTCCCTCTTATGATGACTGGGTAAAAGGTGGCACTTATCAAACGGGTCAAAAGCTTGATCCAAATGATAAGAATATGAAAGGTTACTATGATAATTATAAAACTGTAGTAAAAGATTTAATAAAGAAAGGTAACCTAACCCAAGCGCAAGCAACAGTACAGACTCATGGTCATTCGTGGAAGAAGGCAACATCAACAACTACGAGTACAGCAACGAGCACAGCAACAGGAACAGGAACAGCAACAAGTACAGCACCTGCCTCGACTGCTAAAGCACCAACTTATACCAAGACTACTAAGTTAAATATTCCTACTGAACCCACAGAAAAAGCAAAATATGAAGGGCCAGCGCATGACCCCAATAAAAGCATTATCCCGACTAACATTAAGTTACTACCAGTATCAGATGATGAATATGTAGAAAATAGAATCCGCGATCTCCTTGATAAGAATAGCCCACTATTTAGAGAGGCCGCAGAAGCTAGAGTTAGAGCGATGGCTGGTCGTGGTTTAGGTCGTAACGCTTCTATGGGACAAGAGGAGGTTATGAGAGCGCTTTTCTCTGTAGCCGGTCCTATAGCAGAAGCTGATGCAAGAATGCTTGAAAGGCATAGAACATTGCAGAACACAGCTTACTATGAGGATATGAACACTCGATTGAAGGGTGTTATTCAAGAAACATTATCCCATATAGCCGGTGGTTATCAGATTCAGGCGGCTAACATAGCGGATATTACTAACAGGTGGAAAACAAAAGTTGCCGCTGAGTTGCAAAGATATGGAATAGATACCGATGCAGAATTAAAAGAATACGGTATCGACATGCAAAAGTATGGGATAGATGTTGGATTTGATAAGGCTAAATACGTAGCCGATCTTCAGTTTCAACTAGGTAAGATGGGCATAGACGTACAGTTACAGGGCATAAAGATTGATGCGGCAACTATTTTGTCAACCATATCAGACAATGCAGAAGCCAGCGCATTTATATGGGATATGATATTTGGTGAGAACTTGGCACCTAGTGAGTGGATAGATAAATGGAAGGACATGTGGGACAACCAAGATGACGACGATGATGATGATGGTGGAGATACTGATGAACAGTCCTCCGAAAAAGATTATATAAATACCAATATAACTAGAGCCAATTGGTCAGAAATGAGGGATCGTGCTAGCGCGGCAGGGATACTAGATTGGTTCCAAGGCGCTCATCCATATAGTAACTATGAAGGTGGCACTTGATTAGAGCCGCTGTTAATGGCGACATTCCTCAAATAATAAAAGTTGTTAAGGAAGCACATAAAGAATCCTCCTCTAAGGGTGTTCCTTTAGCTGAAGAAATTATCAGAAAGAATGTTCAAGTTTGTATTCTCTCAGCAGAGCACTTGGTTAATGTAGTAGAGATAGTTGGTGTAATAGAGGGTGTCTTTATTGGTGTTACTAACCAGTTATGGTACTCCAGAAAGAAACAATCTGCTGATCTTTTCTTTTATGTAACTCAGAAAGGAAGGGGATGGGGTTCAAGTCTTTTAAGAAGATACATCCAATGGGCCAGAGTAAACAAAGGTGTGGCAGAG
>Ga0310125_10000227_pt1 | contig 25211 bp, 20 predicted proteins | sample CB11b_Tmax_Bot8__FD_203508 | JGI IMG/M metagenome (GOLD analysis project Ga0310125, IMG submission 203508) | Marine microbial communities from Western Arctic Ocean, Canada - CB11b_Tmax_Bot8 | ecosystem: Environmental > Aquatic > Marine > Oceanic | place: Canada: Western Arctic Ocean | collected... | reverse complement strand
CTTGCTCAACAACAGTCCACCGGCATCACTGCTGATCGAGCCGCTATCGAAACCGGCCCGTCCCTGACGTAGTGCACCGGCGTGAAGACAGAACTTTCTGATTACACTGTGTCGTCATAGGTCGGCCTCCTTGCCTGGAATAAAGGTTGCTCGCAACTTCCCTTATGCCAGAAGGACCGACTTTTTTCAATAGGGTCGTGAGAAATGCGGTCTAAAGCTTCATCCGAAAATCCAGCAGATCATGATCGAAGAAATGAGGGCGCAGTAGAAATGGGAGAAGACGGGATCAAAGGGGAGGGGAGTTGACAGGATCACAAGATCCACAGGATCGACATGATGGGATTGAGAGTGCGGTTGAATGTCCTCAGTCACACACGGTCAAAATCCGATCATGTCGATCCTGTCTACTCTGCCTCCGGCCCGAAGCCGCTTTCGCGCAACAGATCCATGAACTGGCTGGTGAAGACGAAGTTGTGGTCGGGAAAAGCGAGGCCCGACTGGTTCTGGTCGATGTGGCTGAAGGTCAGGTTGATCGTGGCGAGTGGCGCGGTGCTGCCCGTGGCCGGCTCGATGAGGGTCACCGTGCCGGTGGTGGACGCGCCGTGCTCGTCGATGCGATCGAGGGTCGCGTCGTAGCGCAGGCTGTGCCCCGGGCGCGCCGATGCGGTGAACGTGGCGCGGCCGATCTTGGCCAGAATGACTTTCTCCTTGAAGTCGCGGGCGTGCCCCACCAGGATCCCCGCGGTCTGGGCCATGCCCTCGATGATCAGCGTGTTGGGCATCACCGGCAGGGCGGGGCGGTCTTCCGTCGCGGGAAAGTGGTCGTGCAGGACGTCCTCGGCCAGCGAGACGTTCTTGATCGCCGCGCACCGCCGCCCGCGTTCCAGTTCGAGAATGCGGTCGATCCAGATCCAGCGCATGGTTGGGCGAAGGGTATCAGGGGGCGAAAGGTAGGACGAGCGACGGAGGGGGGAGGCAACGTCGCCGCGCGTCGCAAATGGCTCTCTGGTGGTACTGCGTCATCGATTGGCTCAAGAATACTCGTCAAACGAACAGTTGGCGGGACGCCGGGTTGGCTTCGAGTTCACGTAGGCGATACGCCGAAAATCCGAGTACATCCATTCGATGAAGAGGCCATTATCGTGAGTGGTCATTCCGCGACCGTGTCGTGGTGATCCTGAGCAACCACCCTTCGTCGCTCCGTCGCTTCCCCTTCACGCCACCTTGGTCATCACAAATTTCACGACACGATCGACGGTGACATCATCCACTTCTTCATTTTCCCCTTCTTCATTTTCCCCCTGCATGCTCTGGGAGAACTCTTTCTGTTCGATCTTGATCGTGAATGCCTTTTCCAGTTGAAAGGCGATGTCGAGGTAGTCGATCGATTCGGCGCCGAGGTCGGCCTTCAACTTGGCGTCGGGATTGACTTCTTCCTCGTCGACGCCGAGCGCCTCGACGAGCACGGTCTGTACTTTCTGGAACACTTCGGTTTCGGATGTGGGCATGTCGGTCTCTCCGTAGGCTTGTCGTCGCCATTTATTCGCCGTGATCCGTCACAGCGGTGCCAGGCTAAAGCGGCACTGGACGACCACATCGTCCTCTACCGAGCCGACGCCGTCCAGTTCCCAGCCGTCGGCGTCCCGTTTGCGCACGCTCACGCGGACGCGCAGGCTCTGGCCCGGCCGCACCATGTTGCTGTATCGAACATTGCGGGCCTCGGCCAGCACCAGGGGTCGGCCGGGGGCAGTCGGGTCCGCCGGGTCGCCGCCGGCCGCCAGCAGGCGCCCGGCCTGGACCAGGGCTTCCAGCATCATCACGCCCGGCAGGACGGCGAAGCCGGGGAAGTGGTCGGCGAGGTACTCCTCGGCGGACGAAACGCATTTGATCGCCACGATGTGGTCGGACGTCTGCTCGACGACACTGTCGATCAGGTTGAACTTCATGGCGACGTCGCTGCAGATCCACGGAGTGCTGATGCTATAAGAGTTTCTAACAGAAAGGGATTGTCGGTCCGAGGGCGCGCGAGGACAAGCCTGGCAAGGAGGCCGAAGCAGGCGGCCATCCTATTGGCCTCCGATGCAGGCCGCCGCAGCCACGCGCCGCCGCAGCCAACCGAAACCAAATACCATTCTGTTAGGAGATCTAAAATATGAATCACAACTTCGTTCGACGGAAAATGTGACATGTCGCGCGGACTTCGACATCGGGCGAAAAGCATGACGAAGACAGATTCGCCGAAGCTAGAGCGTTTTTATTCATGTCGTAGCGTTTTGAGCGTCGGCGAATCAGGCTTGGCGCGGAGGGCGAAGCAGGCGACCCCGCTGCGGGTCGTCAATGCAGCACGACTAGGTCGTGTCCCGCAGGTGACTCGTCGGCTTAAGATCGAGCGAGCCGTTCGTTAGCAAGGAGGCCGAAGCAGGCGATGCAGGCCGCCGCCGATAGCGGGCGGCGCAGCCGATCGACGTCAGAGGCATCTGCGGGAAACGACCTGTGCCAGGCGCAGCTGCAGCCAGCTCAGGACGCTACGACATGGATGAAACCGCTCTAGACAATCCGCTGCGCAAGGCGCTACGCCGCTTTGAGCAGAGATTCGAGCGGACGGCGCGCCACGCGGCGTCGGCGCCGGGGCGCGTCAACCTCATCGGAGAACACACGGACTACAACGACGGCTTTGTCCTGCCCATCGCCATCTCGCGGCGCACCGTGATCGTGGCCGATCGTGCCGAGGGCCGGCGCGTTCGCGTTGCCAGCGGTGCCGACGAGGCACCGTCGGCGTTTGACCTGGATGTGGGGCTGGCGCCGGGCAAACCGTCCTGGGCAAACTACATCAAGGGCGTGCTCGTCGGTTGCCTGAACGCGGGATTCGACCCGGGCGGCTTCGACGCCCAGATCGAATCGGACGTGCCGGTCGGCGCGGGGCTCTCGTCCAGCGCCGCCCTGGAGGTGGCCGCGGCAACGCTGGTCGAAAGCCTTTGCGCAAAGCAACTGGTGCACCAGGACAAGGCACTGCTTTGCCAGAGAGCCGAGCATTATTTCGCCGGTGTGCCTTGCGGGATCATGGACCAGTTCATCAGCGTCATGGGGCGAGAGGGCTGCGCCATGCTCCTTGATTGCCGATCGCGGCGGCACCGTATGGTCCAACTACCCAGCCGGGACGTTGCGGTCGTCATCGCCGACACCGACGTGTCGCACGATCTGGCCACGGGCGAGTACGCCCGAAGGCAGGAGCAGTGCCGCGTCGCGTCCACCGCGCTGGGTGTCGAGTCCCTCCGTGATGCGACGATTCGGCAACTCGATCGGCCGCCGTGCCCACTCGATCCGCTCTCGCACCGCCGGGCCCGCCACGTCATCAGCGAGAACGGCCGGACTCAGGAAGCCGCCGAGGCCCTGGCCGCCGGAGACTGGACCCGCGTCGGACGCCTGATGAACCTGAGCCATGCGTCCCTGCGCGACGATTACGAGGTCAGCTGCCGCGAATTGGATGTCCTGGTCGATCTGGCGCAGTCGCACGATGCCGTGTTCGGCAGTCGCATGACGGGCGGCGGATTCGGAGGCGCGACGGTGAGCCTGGCGCGCGTCGACGCCGTCGCGGAGGTCATGGGAGCCCTTAGAAGCGGCTATCGTCGCGCCACGGGGATCGAGGTCGCGGTCTTCGACACGCGTGCCGGTGGCGGCGCAGCGATTGTCGAGTTGTAGGCCGCCTGCGCCACTGTGAAGAGCGGAGGATCGGCGTGGACAGGATCAACGAGTCTCTCTACCTGGAGACTCAATTGGGAACATTCGTGCCCGAACCGACAGCGGCGGCGATATACGCTGGTTCGTGCCTGCTCTTGCTACCACGGCGCCGCTGGAGACAGAGCAAGATCAGCACAGCAGGAAAACAGGATAAGGGTTATAGGAATTTTCCCTGCTCTCTTGCTTTCCTGATTTTCTGATTTTTCCCATTTCCCTTAACTGCATGACGCCGCCGGGCCTATGGTGTCACTGTCCTCGATGGGTCGGCCGTCCGGTCGCCATCGAATTGGGGATGAAAGGAGCCTCGACAACATGTCAAGAGGGTTACTGTTCCTCGCTGCGGCGAGCGTTCTGTCGGCGCAGATGGCCGGCGGTGACGTTATTCCGGGCCAGCTCAACGACTTCGAAGACGGAACGCTGCAATCCTGGCTCGGAGGCGTCACGCTCACGAACATTGCGACCGGCGGACCTGCGGGGGCGGGCGACCATTACCTGGAGGTCAGTCAGCCACTTTCGTTCAGGAAGCTGGGGGCGTTCAACAGTGCGTCCGACTGGACAGGCGATTATCAGGCGGTCGGCGTGGCAGCGATCACGGCCGACTTTCGGACCACGCACGCCACGCCCCTCGACATCCGCCTGGTCCTGTTCGGCCCTGGGGGTTCGATCACCAGCGTCGATCGATGGACATCCACGGCCGCCGAGCCGCTGGCGAACGACGGGGCGTGGCACACGCTGACGTTCTCGATTCTCGGGGCCGACCTGACGCAGGTTCGAGGTACGGACCCCTACACGGACACCATCACCGGCGTTCAGCGGATCTTGCTGCGCCACCAGAGCGGACTCCCCGCGGTCGGTGGCACGAGCATCGCCGCGGACATGGACATCGACAACATTACCGCCATTGCGGTTCCCGAACCGTCCGCAATCTGGGGTGGCCTGAGCCTCCTGGCGGTCATCGGTCTGCGCCGCGGGTCACGGCGAAGCAATGGGTAGGGGCGTGCATGCTCCTGCTACTACGCCGCTGCTTACGGTAGCAGATCGGAGTTGACAGGATTAACAGGATGGATCGGGGAGATCTACAGGATTCGATCTTTTTGATTCAGAGGGGTGTGCATGCGGGCATTCGGTATCGCTCCGGATCTCATCCGGTCAATCCTTCTGTCAGGGTTCCAGGAGAAGCCTGGCAGAAGGATTGACCGGATTCACAGGATCTCCAGGATGGTTGGGTCGTGTGGAACCAGTTCGACACCTATTGCCACTTGACCCAACTCCCGATCTGATCCTGTAGATCTCCGCTCGGATCCTGTAAATCTTGTCAAAAAGTTGTGCGCCTCCCGATCGAAAGACGAAGTTCTGCAATATATCGCGTCCGGTGCTGCTCTGGCCATGCCCCGGCGCGGCGAAGGAAATCGGGGTCGTGATCCAACTGATTCGTCGCGAGGCTGTCGGCACGGGCAAGCACCGGGCGGGGTGGCCGCACGTGCTGGGGCTCCTGGAACGGCTGGAATCGCCGGGCGGAATCCTGTTCGACGATTTCGTCGAGTTGAACTTTCTCTATGGGCCGGCGCGGGCCCATGGCCGGCCATGGGCCCGCATCTTCCACCATCCGCCGAACCTGCCACCGCAGATCAGCGGCCCGTTGACCCACCGATCCATGTTCCGCCAGACCGCGTGGAGGACCTCGCTGCCCTTCATGAAAATGGGATTTGCGTTGACGCAATACCTGGCGACGTCACTGCGGTCGCAACTGACGGTCCCGATCGTCACGCTGACGTATCCCACGCCTGCGCCCCATCGCAAGTTCACCGAAGAGGGCTTCCTCAGCAATCGCGATCGTAAGATCGCCCAGATCGGTTGGTCCTAGCGGAACACGCTGGCGATTGACCAGCTCGCGTCGGTCCTGGGATTTCAGAAGATCGTGATCGATCACGCCAACACGCCGCACACCGGATGGGTCGATCGATACAACGCCCGCGTGCAGGCGTTCTGGCAAGGCAGACCGAGGCCACTACCCGGGGGCACCGCCCGCATCCCGCGCCTGAGCGATGAGCAGTACGATGATCTGCTCAGTCGTAACGTCGTGTTCCTGGAGTTATTCGACTGTTCGGCCAAGACGATCGTCGTCGAGTGCATGGCCCACAACACACCGGTCGTGGCCAATCGCCACCCGGCCCTGGAGGAGTACCTCGGCCGGGCGTACCCGTTGTGCTATGAACGGTTCGACGATGCCCGACTCTTTTCGCGACGGATCGCTTGATTGAGGATCATCGTTACCTTCTTGATATGGACAAGACGCAGTTGAGCGACGATGCCTTTCTTGAGCGGGTTTCGTCGGCGCTGAACAGTGTGGCACCGCTCAAATGAATCACACCAAGACCGAAGTGAGATCAACGCGGTGACGAGCCCGGGCGAAATGGTCGTGTTCGTCGGTGGATGCATGCGCAGCGGAACGTCGCTGCTGCATCGAGACAGCGGCCTCTACTTCAATGTCCACACACCCGCGCACGGCGGCGGAGAGATCCGGGGCCAGATCCTGCTGGTCCCCGTACCACCTGCGGTCTGGGGTGGCGTAAGCCTCCTCGGGATCATCGATCTGCGCCGCTGGTCGCGACGGCGTCGCGCAGCCTGACCAGCGAACTGCAAGAATCCGAAATCATTTCGCCCTTAACCTTCGGTGGTTAGAGCGGTTTCACTTACGCTGTAGCGTCCTGAGCTGGCTGCGGCTGGCACGGGTCGTCTCCCGCAGATGCCTCTGGCGTCGATCGGCTGCACCGCCCGATTTAGGCGTCGGCCTGCATCGCCGATGCGTTGCAGCATCGGCTGCTTCGGCCTCCTTGTTAGCGATCGCCTCACTCGATCTTGGGCCGACGAGTCACCTACGGGACACGACCCAGTCGTGCTGCATCGACGACCCACTGCGGGGTCGCGTGTCCGCCCTCGCGGATCCGCCGCGGCGGACTTCGCCCTCCGCGCCAGGCTTGCTTCGCCGACGCTCAAAACGCTACATCGCAAGTGAAACGCTATGGGGTGCGCGCAAATAAAACCCCCGATTACCGGGGGTTTCGTGAGTGTCTTGTTGTCAGGGCAGGGCCCCTGGCGCGGCCACGAGATCCTGGAGACCTCCGGGGATCTCTGACTCGGGATCCAGGACAAGTAGACAGTTGGGTGCCTTCACGATGTGTTGCCACATCGTTATCTCGATAAAAATCGGGGCGAGGTTGTGCTGACGCTCCGGCAGGGATCTCTCCCGTAGCCGGCCTAAGGTATATCCCCTTAGAAAGGAGGTGATCCAGCCGCAGGTTCCCCTACGGCTACCTTGTTACGACTTAGCCCCAGTCACCGAACTCACCGTCGACACACCTGAATCGGTGCGGCTTCGGGTGCTCCCGGCTTCCATGGCTTGACGGGCGGTGTGTACAAGGCTCAGGAACACATTCACCGCGTCGTAGCTGATACGCGATTACTAGCGATTCCAACTTCATGCAGTCGAGTTGCAGACTGCAATCCGAACTGGGGCGAGTTTTTTGCGATTTGCTCCGCCTCGCGGCATCGCTTCGCTCTGTACTCGCCATTGTAGCACGTGTGCAGCCCAGGGCATAAGGGCCATGAGGACTTGACGTCGTCCCCACCTTCCTCCGGTTTGACACCGGCAGTCCCGCTAGAGTCCCCGGCATTACCCGCTGGCAACTAGCGGCAAGGGTTTCGCTCGTTAAGGGACTTAACCCGACACTTCACAGCACGAGCTGACGACAGCCATGCAGCACCTGTGCACGTTCCACCCATAGGGCGTGGCTCCGGTTTCTCGGAGTTAATCCGTGCATGTCAAGCCCTGGATAAGGTTCTTCGCGTTGCTTCGAATTAAGCCACATGCTCCACCGCTTGTGTGAGCCCCCGTCAATTCCTTTGAGTTTTAGCCTTGCGACCGTACTCCCCAGGCGGTGCACTTAATACTTTTGCTCCGACCCCGATGACGTCAGAGCCTCCGGGATCTAGTGCACATCGTTTAGGGCATGGACTACCGGGGTATCTAATCCCGTTCGCTACCCATGCTTTCGTGCCTCAGCGTCAGAATCGGCCCAGCCACCTGCCTTCGCCTTTGGCGTTCCTCTAGATATCTACGCATTTCACCGCTACACCTAGAGTTCCGGCGACCTCTGCCGACCTCAAGGCCCGCAGTATGCCTAGCAGTTCCACGGTTGAGCCGTGGGATTTCACAAGACACTTGCGGGCCCGCCTACGCACCCTTTAAGCCCAATGATTCCGATTAACGCTCGGGCCCTTCGTATTACCGCGGCTGCTGGCACGAAGTTAGCCGGCCCTTCCTTTGGGTATGGTCATTGTGTTCCTGTACCCTGACAGCGGTTTACAACCCGAAGGCCTTCATCCCGCACGCGGCATCGCTCCGTCACGCTTTCGCGCATTGCGGAAGATTCGTTACTGCAGCCTCCCGTAGGAGTCCGGGCAGTGTCTCAGTCCCGATGCGGCGGGTCGTGCTCTCACACCCGCTAGCCGTCATAGGCTTGGTGAGCCGTTACCTCACCAACAACCTGATAGCACGTTCCCCGATCTCAGGGCAGCAAGCCTTTGCTGAAACCACCATATGGCGGTCGCAGATCATCAGGTTTTACCCCGGGTTTCCCCGAGCTATCCCTGACCCTGAGGTACGTTAGAAACGCATTACTCGCCCTTACGCCACTTTATACACCCCCCGAAGGGGGCTTTAATCGTTCGACTTGCATGTTTTAACCATGCCGCCAGCGTTCAATCTGAGCCAGGATCAAACTCTTCAATTTAAATTCTTCGCTTCCCGACCGGTCCAGGTCACCGCTAAAGCGCGGCGATTGGTGGCCGGGAGTTGCGTCTGAAGACATTCGACCCGAAATCCGCCGCAAGCGGCGGACCGGTCGACGCTCGGCCCAAGTGGACCGAACGGTTGGCTCAACTCCACTATTGGAATTGCTTCCAAAAGGGTCACAAGGATGTTGAGCCACCCGCCCACTAAAAAAAATATGGGCGGGCATCCGGGCGACCTGGCAAATGACCACCAGTGTCGCCGCGGCTCACATCCTCGCGGCGCTCCCAACTGTCCACTTGTCAAAGATCCCACTCACCGCGTGGTTGACGCGGCCGATAGCGCAAACAAATATACCAAGGCCACCTTGCACCTGTCAAGGAGGCCCTCCCCGCTGCCGCCTTTCGCCGATAGGACCAAAAGCGGCGCGGTCAAAGACGCATTGACTTCGACCGTCGATATTAGATGCGGTGCCCCGAAGAGGCGTCAAGTGGGCCTGCTCCTTCGCAGCGCTGCCCGCCGAGCGCCCCCCGCGGGTTCCCATCCGGGCGGACTTGGGGGCTGGATTGAACCGGTCCTGTCGAAAAAAAGTCCGATATGACGCTGCTCATCGACTGCTACAACCTGCTGCACGTGCCGATGCCGCCGTCACTTGCGGGTCTGGACGAGGCCTGGCTCTGTCGCCTGCTGGCGCGCAGCCGCTATCGATCCGGTGGGATCGTCGTGGTCTGCGACGGTGTCGCGAAACCCGGCGGCCCGAACGAATCCGCAGTCCCGGAGGTGGACCTGGTTTTTTCGGGACCCGCCCGGTCGGCGGACGACGTGATCGTTGCCCTCGTTCATAAGCACAGCGCCCCGCGCAGGCTGACCGTGGTCAGCAACGACCGGCAGATTCAAAAGGCGGCCCGCCGGCGACGGGCCCGCATCAGCACTTGCGAGCAGTTGGTGCACGAACTGCTTCACGGTGACGGCGATTCTTCGGATCGAACCGACGACGGGAAGCCCGGGCCGCAAACGCTCAGTGACGAACAGGTCGGTTATTGGAGCGCCCAGTTCGGTGTCGATCCGCAAATGCCGATCGACGGTGATTGACGCATTTGCGGTAGGATCTCTTGGGTTCCATCGATTCGGGCTGCACTCCCATGGCACGCACGACCGCCTCGGACGCCGAACTCGACCAGGCCACCGGCAAGCCGGCCTATCGGAGGGTGGTGTTGAAGATCAGCGGTGAGGCATTCTGCAAGCCTGGCGGGTTCGGGATCGACGCCGAGGAACTGGATCTGATTGCGGAGGAAATCGGGGCCGCGGCACGCCAGGGCACACAACTGGCGGTCGTGGTCGGCGGTGGCAACATTTTTCGCGGATCCGTCCTGGCCGAAAAGGGAAAAATCGACCACGCCATCGCGGACACGATGGGCATGCTCGGGACGGCGATCAACGCCCTGGCCCTCAAGGAAATGCTGGACAAGCTCGGCCACCCGGCGCGGGTGCTCAGTGCACTGAATCTCACGTCCGTGGCCGAAACCTTCATCCGCGGTCGCGCGATCCGACACCTGGAGAAGGGCCGCGTGGTGATCTTCGCGGCGGGCACGGGCAACCCGTTTTTCACGACGGATTCCGCCGCCGCGTTGCGGGCCGCGGAGATCGGCGCCGATGTGCTTCTGAAGGCCACCAAGGTTGACGGAATCTACGACAAGGACCCGCTGACCCACCGCGACGCCGTGCGCTTCGACAAGATCACGTTCAGCGATGCCATCAATCGCAAGCTGAAGATCATGGACCTGGCCGCCTTCGACATGTGCCGTGAACAGAGGATCCCGATCGTTGTGTTCAACATGAAGAAGGCCGGCAACATCGTGGAAGTCGTCCGTGGCGCCGACCACGGGACCCGAGTCGTGCCCGATACCGCGTGAGGTTTTCGATATGGACCTCGACGAAGCCATTCTGACCTGCGAAGACTCGATGGAAAAGACGTTGGAGTTCCTTAAGCAGGAGCTGCGCGGCCTGCGCACCGGTCGGGCAACGCCCGCGCTGGTGGAATTCATCAAGGTGGACTACTACGACACGCCGACCGACTTGCGGCAACTGGCGTTGATCACCGTCCCCGAGCCGACGCAGATCCTGGTCAAGCCCTATGACGCCTCGTGCATCCAACAGGTCGTCAAGTCGATCCAGGCTTCGGGGCTCGGACTGAACCCCTCGCCCGAGGGCAAGCAGATTCGCCTCGTATTGCCGCCACTGTCCGGCGAGCGCCGCCAGCAACTTGTCGGTCAGGTCAAGCAGATCGGTGAGCAGACGAAGATCGCCATTCGCAACGCCCGCCGTGATGCGAACAAGCACGCGGATCAGGCCAAGAAGGACAAGACGCTGCATCTGAGCGAAGACAGCATCGAGCAGGCCAAACACGACACGCAGGAGCTTCTGAAGAAGTTCGAGAAGCAGGTGGATGACGCGATCGCTACCAAGTCCAAGGAAGTCCTCGAGATCTAGGCTAAGGTCGGCACGTCTGGTCGCCGCGACACCGCCCAATCGCCCCGTTTGAGTTGCACACCCTATTCACCGCGATTGGGGATCGCATCGGGTTCCCTCCCCGCGGGCTCTCAGGCCGATTTTGCCCCTGCGGTACACTTAGTGATTCGGGACTCGGACAGGGGCTGACGCATAGGATTCAATCGTCGGGGGCAGCGGGCGGTTTGTCCGCGGTGTTGGCAAGTGAGGCGTTGACGATGATCGCGTATACAGCCGGTTTCGGCACATCCGCTCTGCTCGTCCTGCTGGCCACCGCGGCGCTCGCCGCTGAGGCGCCGGCGAGCGACAACGGGACAATGCATTCCGTCGCTCGCTCTTCGCTCGCGACGGCGCTCGAGAGCGCCGTCAAGCAGCTGACGGCCGAGGCCATCGACGTCGGAAAGTACAAGGATGCCAGGATCAGCCCTCACTTCGAACGGCCCCATCCCGCGCTGGGCGGCTTCGGGCCCGAGGTGGCCCTGGACGTCCTGGACCGCATGTTGGAACCCTTCGCGGGCAATGTCTATGAGGACACGTACGTCCGCTGGCACCTGATGCACGTGGTCAAGCTCGCGTCGGAGTCGGACCGCCGGCAGATGGGGTCCAGGCTCGTTCAGCTGGTCAAGCAGATGCCCGAAACGCTCGGCATCAGTCAGCGTTCCGAATTCCGCCGCGAACCCGAGGACATCGCCGCGGAATTCACTAAAATCCGCAACAGTCTGCGGGTCGTCATCGGGTATCCGCCATACCAGAAGCAAATCGATCCGCCGGACTCTTTCGATCAGATGTCTGCCAAGCGCCGCGTCGAGGCGGAGGTTCTCTGGAAGAAGGCTCTGAAATTAAGGGAACGTTACGAGGTGATCACCGATCATGACGCGGTGGCTTTCAACGGCCGCATCCGGGAGGTCAACTGGATCGTGCGGCAGTACCGCGGCGAGTTGATCTACGCCCTGTTCTTCACCGGCGACCCGGAGATGGTCGAGCTGATCATCTCGACCATCAGCGCCCACGCGAGCCGACGCAGCGTCATCGCCTTCGATCTGATGTCGTTCGGGTACCTAGCGGTGTTCGACGGAGCGCTGGATCTGTACGAGCCGTCGTTCCTGAAGAAAATGAGCAACAACCTCAAGCGTGCCGCGGCGGCCAACGACGGATGGAATCGCCACAAGGGGCGGCACAGAAACTTTGCCGACTTCGCGTTCCACATAATTTCGCTGCTCCAGGATGGCGGCGGATTCACCCAGCAGCGGAACACGACAGCCCCGCCGCAGGATACCGACACTGACTCGCAAGGTTGACCCGCCCACGCCGCCCGACGTTTCCAGCCGGCCTGACCGGAAAGCTCCAAAGCATGCCATGATCGAGCCCAGAACGATCATCTCGTTCCTAATCTGCACGGTCGTGACGGCCGCCGCCAGTCCCGCGGCCCGTGGCCAGAGCGGTGACGGTCGCGGCCTTTCATTGCCACGGGTCAATGCCGCGATCGACAAGGCCGTCAACGCTTACTACGAGACGACACCGCCTCCGTGGACGTTCGACCGCGCGCATCTCCTGGAATCGAGCAGGTTTTTCAATCCCTGGCAGGTCGAGCACGTGGTCGGTAACCATAGCCTCATGATCGGGGCGGTGCTGGCCTGCGGGCAGAGCTATCAGAACCCGAAGCTGTACCGGCGCCTCAACTGGACGCTGAGCCGGGACGACTCGGGCACCTACGACCGCTGCATGCGCCTGCTGATGCTCGCCGAGCTGCCGCCGTCGCGCTGGGCACCGTGGGTGCGTCGCGACGCCGTGGTGCTCAGCAAAGTGCTGACCGCCGTCGACCTTGAGAAGAAGAATCCGGGCGGCGCGTTCCAACCGCACTACTCCGGCACCGTGCCCACCGGCTGGGGCGACGCGGCCAACTCGCAGTACGGGGCCCTCGGACTGACCGGCGCCGAGCGGGCGGACCTGCGCGTGAAAATCGAGGTCTGGAAGCGAATCGACGCCTATTGGCGCGTTACCCAGCGGGCCCCGGCCAATCCCAGCGCCGACGAGGAGTCACTCGGACCGAACCTCGCGGCCGCGGGCTGGTCGGTGACTCCGCCCCAGGCGACCGCGGCCGACGCGCCGCCGTTCTACAGCCGGGTGTCGAGCCCGATGACCGCGGGCGCCGTGACCGTCCTGTGTTTCACCGAGCGGCTGCTGCGCGGCGAACGTTTCAAGCTCGGCGACCGCCTGTCCCCGCAGCTTCGGCGCGGGATCGCGTGGCTCGACGAGAACTTCACGCTGTCGGACCCGCGGGAGAAGGACGACTGGTATTACTTCATCTACCAGATGCAGAACGTCGGGCGGGCCACCGGGTATCGAACGTTTAACGGCGCCAACTGGTACAGACAGATCACGTCGGAACTGCTGCGCCGCCAGGGCCGCGACGGCTTCTGGAAGGGGCCGAAGGGCAGGCTGTTGTCGACGGGATTTGCGCTGCTCTACCTGGCCCGGGCCAACGATCCGGTCGCGATTGCCAAGCTTCGCTTCAAAGTTCCGGCGAAGAAGTCGGATCACAGACATCGCGACGCGGCCGGCGCGGACGATGGCGTGCGTCTCGTCGAAGGGGCCTGGAACAACCGTCCACACGACATGTGGAACTTCGTGGAGTACATCAGCGATCACGTCGAAGCTTCGACGACGTGGCAGATCGTCGAAGCGGACCAGCCGGTCCACGAGCTGATCGAAAGCCCCTTGCTTTATCTGGCGACGGACGCGACATTCCGGTTCAGCGATGCGCAGGTCGACAACCTGCGGGCGTACGTCGAGGCCGGCGGCCTTTTGATCACCAACCCGGAAGGCGCGAACATCGCCAAGGTGGTCGTCAGCGTCCAGGACCTGGCCAAGCGATTGTTTCCGGGGCGCGAACTGGCGAAGGTGGACAAGGCACATCCCTTCTATGACCTGCACGGGAAGGTGGACCTGGGCCACACGATGCTCATGATCGACAACGGGCTGCGCCCCCTGATGGTTCACATGGGCCGCGACATTGGCGGAGACTTACAGAAGAACGATCCTGAGGGCAACGGATTCAGGGTCTTGTCGAATATTTACTTGCATTCGACGAGCATGTTCCCCCGGCGCCCGCGTCTGCATACCAACTTTATCGTGCAGTTGAACGACGAACCCCGCGAGAAGCTGCCCGCGGCCCGGGTGCGACACAGCGGCGCGTTCGACCCCGAGCCGAACGCGTTGCGCCAGCTGCGGGCCATCCTGGCGAACCATCACGACGTCGATCTCGACTACGACCCGAACGGGATCAGCGCCACGAAATTGGGCCGCCGCAAGCTCGCCTTTCTCACCACCACCGGTGACGGCCTCCTGGTCGCGGCTGAGGCCGAAGCCCTGCGCCGCTGGGTGGAAGCGGGCGGGACGCTGTGGGTCGACGCCGCCGGCGGCAGCGAACAGGCCAGCGCGAACGTTCAGGCCATGTTCAAGGCGATCGTGCCCGGCGCGACCCCCATTCAACTTCCGCGCGAACACCCGATCATCTCGGGCCCGGCGGCTGCGGAAGGTCGCAAAGACACCGTTCGCTACCGCTTCTACGCCCTGCGGACGATGGGTCCGACACGCCACGCGCGGCTGTTCGCCCACCTGATCGACGGCCGGGCCGCGATCGTCTATTCACTCGAGGATTTGACGTGCGGTCTGGCCGGCCTCGATCACTGGGGCATCTTTGGCTACAGCCCGAAATCGGCGCGCCGTCTGGTGGTGAATGGGGCATTGAATGTGCTGAACAGTCCCAAGACCAAGGTGAGGGTGTCGGCCCGGGAATAGGCACGAAGGCAGGGGTGGCGAAAAAGAGCTGCGTCCCTTTTTCTCGATGAATCATGGGAATCTTTCAGATTGCATTGATCCTGGCGACTTTTCTGTGTTCCCTGGTGGCAGGCTTTCTGTTTGCCTTTGCGATCGTGGCGATGCCGGGCATAAGAACTTTGAACAGCCGGGAGTTCATCCGAGCCTTTCAGGTGATGGATCGCGTGATCCAGAACAATCAGCCGATTTTCTTGTTGGTCTGGATCGGTTCGGTGGTGGCTTTGGTGACCTCGGCCGTGCTTGGCATCGGGCAATTGGATGGAACAGGGCGTCTGCTCATCATCCTGGCCGCACTCGCCTATCTTCTCGGCGTGCAATTGCCGACCGTCACCATCAACATACCTCTGAATAACAAACTACAAACTCTCGACGTCGACGCGATGAATAAAACAGCGCAGGACGCACCCGTAAAGACTTTGAACCGCGATGGAACCGATGGAACGCCATCAGGGTGGCCTCTGCGAGCCTGGCAACTGCCCTTTTGATCATTCTGATTTTCAGAATCTAGAACGCGCGGCGACGGGTGGCAGTATGTCCGATCGCGATCGAGCGGACCTGCCGACTTGTCGTTCTTCGAGGTTCATTTTTCCGATTTGATCGGCTAGAATGACATGTCCGTCGTGCCGCGATTATCGCCGGCTCTGTGCACACAGGTCATGCAGCACGAACGTTCATTGACTCCAGTCTGTCTGAATTGCGGGTACGATCTTCGCGGCCTGCAAATGGGCGATTCGTGTCCGGAGTGTGGGCAACGCCATACTTTGGAAAGCGTTGTGAGACTTGAGCGATCTCGCCACGCTCGATTGCACGGGATCGTGTGGGATACTGTTGGCGTGCACCTGCTCGCATGGATCGGCATGTCCCTCCTGTACACAGGTGCAAGCCTCATGTATGTCGTGTATTTCCCGTTGATACTGGTCTGCCTGGCTTTCGGGTCGGCTTTCGGAGCCGTGGTTGGGTGGATTGCCATTTCCTGCGTCTGTGTGGCGATAGCGGAGTTTGCCAGGACCATTCATGGCAAGCGCCCCGCCTTTCACTTTGATTGCGAATATCGCTGCGGGATGCGTCTGGGCGATACAGATCCCGCTCATCTTATGGGGGTAATGGATAGGTCCCTGACGCGAGTGGAATTCGGATGTGGCATAATGATGCGATGAATGCATTGCGCCCGGGATGTTCGTCGGTTGAATCTGCTGCGTGTTGCTGGTTTCCGTCGCTCCCTCTTTGGTCGACAGTGGGAATCGGGGCTCGCCTCAGAGCGATAAGGGTTGTCAGTTGCGTCTTGGTGCTGGACATTGCGGGTTTCCGTCGCTCGCTCATCACTCGCGACGGCTCCCTTCGTGCCTTCGTGCCTTCGTGCCTTCGTGCCTCAGTTGCGTCAGCCGCGCGGTTGTGAACATAGACGCCAAATCAACCTTGAACGTCATCACCCAATCCAGTTCTCTCGCAACCGAAATTGGAATCGATTCGGTGATCGAGGGTCGCGGTCGCCTGACCGCTGCTGAGGCTTTACGGCTCTACCACGAGGCGTCGATCCACGACCTCGGGCGGTGGGCGACCGCGGTCGCGGATCGCCTGCACGGGCCGGAACGGCGCACATACGTCATCGATCGGAACATCAATTACACCAATGTCTGCTCGGCGAACTGCACGTTCTGCGCCTTCAAGAGGGACCTGGGCGACGCCGACGCGTACACGCTCACCACTGAGCAGTTGCACGAGAAGATTAGGCAGCTTGCGGCCATCGGCGGCACGCAGATCCTGCTTCAGGGCGGGATGCACCCGGACCTGCCTATCGAGCACTACGAGGACATGCTGCGCGGTATCAAGTCGGCGTTCCCGTCGATTCACGTCCACGGTTTCAGCCCGCCGGAGTTCGTCGAGTTCGTGGCCGTGTTCCGCATCGACGATTTCGCGGTCACGGAACCGAATCGCGGCTACGTCCTGCCACGAGCGGTGTGGCTGGCCAAGCTCGAGGCGATCATGCGGCGCCTGCAGGCCGCCGGGCTCGATTCGGTCCCCGGCGGCGGCGGCGAGATCTTCGCGCCTCACGTAAGACGGCGCATTGGTCTGGGCAAGGCCACGGAGCAGCAGTGGCTTGACGTCATGGCGTGCGCCCACCAACTGGGCATGTTCACCAGCGCCACGATGATGTTCGGCCACATCGAGGGCATCGCCGATCGGATCGACCACATGCGCAGGGTCCGCGAGGCCCAGGATCGCGCGATCGAGGCAGGGTGGCCGGGTCGTTACGTCAGCTTCATCAGCTGGCCGTTTCAGCGCGAGAACACGCCGATGGGAAGGCTGCCGCTGTGGGAGGGGGGGCAAGAGCAGGAGAGCGGAAGAGCAGGAAAGCATGAAACCGGTGCAGCAGACGAGGAACCGTTTCCGGGGGACGTGCCCGGGCACGAGCAGGCGGGCAAGTCGCTGCGGATGGCGGGCGCCGTGGATTATCTGCGCACGCAGGCGATCAGCCGGCTCATGCTGGACAACGTGGCATCGATCGGAAGCTCGTGGGTGACGATGGGGCCAAAGATCGGTCAACTGGGCCTGTTGTTCGGTGCCAATGACATGGGCAGCGTCATGATGGAGGAGAATGTGGTCAGCGCCGCGGGCACGACCTATTGCCTCGACGAAACGGTGCTGTGCCACCTGATCCGCACCGCCGGCTATGTCCCGGCCCAGCGCGACAACCGCTATCGGTTCCTCAAGGTACACGACGGCCCCGACTCGCCGGATCGGCGTGTGCGTGACTGGTCGCAAAGTCGCGTGGGGGCCTGAAAAGGGGTCAGACCCCTTTCGTGCGAAGCACCCTTTGGGCCGTTCCGGCAAAAGGGGTCTGACCCCTTTTCCGGGCCGTCACAACGTGTGATAGTTGATCAATTCGACGTTGAACGGCATCCGGTCGATCCACGGCGTCTTCAGGCTGGCGGTCTCGTCGGCGAAGTCCGGATGGCCCGGATGGACCATCAATTCCACGGTGCCCCAGGGCACGCGGTCGCGCCGGGCCGCTTCGAGAAACGTGCCGAACTCGGTGAACCCGCAGGTCGTTTTCGTGGTCCGGCGGCTGCGCAGCAGCGTGTTCCAGATTCTCTTCTTCATCAGAACGGCGCGCGACGCCGGATAGCACGGCGAGTAGACGTTCTTGGAGATCCGGATCCCGCGTATGCCGAAGTGCTGCTGCACACGCCTCAGCGTCAGGAACAGCAACGGGATGGTGTGCACGTGATGGTGCGAATCCAGGTGACTGACGTTCACCCCGCGTTCGCGGACCTTCTCGATCTGGGCGCACCACTCGCCGAAGATGGCCCGTCGCAGCGACCTAGTAAATGCCACCTCGCGGACGTTGCCGGCGAACGTTCCGGTGTCGTCGACGATCACCTCCAGGTCGCGATGCGTGGTCAGAGGCCTGAAGGTGGTCAGGTTCAGGTGGACCCCGAAGGAGGCGTTCGTGAACGGCGCGATCCGATCGACGGCCTCGTCGAACTTCGGGCCGTTGGCCATCATGGTGGATGACGTCACCATGCCGCGCGACATCAGATCCGCGATGGCGTCATTGGCTTGCGTGGAGATTCCGAGGTCGTCGGCGTTCACGATGATGCGGATGGAACGTGGTGCCCCTGGCATGACGGGATTGTGGATCCGACGTCGAGAATGGACAAACCGGGCACAGAATCGCGATGGAGCGACCCGCCACGGCGGGTAAACTCCGCGACGGAGGGGAGAGCCTCGGATCAATCGGGCATGAACTGTTTGGCAATGACTTTGCCGTTGCGAAACGTCACGACGCCCCAGTCAGAGTTGAGCCGACCATCGTTGCTGTGTCTGAACACGATCGAGTCTTTGATCGCGAGCTGCCCGTTCGGATCAGTCTTGGTCTGGTAGGTTGCGCCGGTCGAAACACTTGTCAACGTCCGGGGCCCCGCGCCATCGGCAAAGGGAACCTCGGGCCATCCAGTTCCACGCATATAACCGGCCATGATCTGTTCGACCTCCGCCCGGGCCATGCCCGGTTGGACGCGTTCAAGGTCCTGCAGAAACGGCTTGCGGGAACTCCACGGGACAAGGTGCAGTATCGCGACGACAACCATGACCGACAGGCATCCTGCGGATGTGAGCTCGATCCGTCTTCGCGTTGGCGATAACGCCACGACGAGGACGCTGCTTCCCACGACGATGAGTCCCGCCCAGGCGTATTGCCAGAACGGCACTGGCATCGCCAGAAGCAACTCGGACAGAGACCCGACCGCGATCGCGAGCAACACCGCGACCGCCAGAAATGTTGTGATCACATCCACAGCCAGCTCCGCGATTGCCTGCCGTGTCGTCATGCGCTTCATCGGCTGATGTTCAGATGTGCGAAGTCTTTCGTTCGAAACCTCACTCGTCCCTTCGTCGCTTCTCGTCGATCACGTCATCCGCTGCGTCAGTTGAATCCTAGACCTGCCGGCAGGATGGGACGGCGCCGAACGACCTACCCCGCGGCGTCCCCGCCGGCCATGATGCGTCGAAACAGTTGCTCGTGCGCGTCGAGCACGGCGCGGGTGCTGAAGTTTTCCTCGATGCGCCGGCGCGTGTCCTGGCGGCACGCGGTCAGGAAGGCGGAGTCGGACAGGATCGCGGCCATCGCGTCGGCGATCTGGTCCGCATCGGACTCCACGAGGGCGCCGTCCACGCCGTCGCGAACAAGGTCCACGATGCCCGAGATGGCGGTCGCGACGGAAGGCAGGCCGCTGGCCATTGCCTCGAGCAGTGCATTGGGCATGCCTTCACTGGTCGACGGCAGACTGAACAGATCCGACGCGCGATAGAGATCGGCAATCTCCCGAGTGAATCCGCACCAGATAATTCGGTCGGCGACGCCCAGACCGTCGGCCCGCGTCATGGTCGCCTCGCGGTAGCCCTGATCGCGGATCGGCCCGGCGATGGCCAACTGGCATTCCGTCCCGCGCGCTTTCAACAGGCCCAGCGCTTCGACCAGCAGGTGCGGCTGCTTGCGGGCATCGACCTCTCCCACGAACAGGACGGTCGGCAGACTTCGCCAGCCCAGACGTTGCCTCAGATCCGTGCGCTCGGCATCGTCGCGTGCGGGTCGAAAGATGTCGGTGTCCACGCCGTTGGGAATCTCGGCGATCTTCGATTCGGGAACGCCATACCCGCGCAGCTCTTCCGCGATCAGCCGGCTGATGGCAATCACGCCGCTGAGCCGGCGGATCATTTTCCGCCGCCGCCGGTACAAGCCGAAGATCGCTTTCCAATCCCCCTTGCTGGCCAGGTCCGCCCGATGTCCGGCGAGCTTTACGACCGCGGGCAGCCCGAGCTGCTCGGCCCGGCACGCGGGCCGGACCGTCAGGTGGTACCCCCAGATTCCGTGGAATACGTCGAAAGATGATGCGTGGTCCGACAGCCACCTGCGGGCCCTGCTCAGAAAGCGCACCTGATCGATGGGCTTCAACGAGATCGGGGCGAGCAGATGCTGCTGCTCGAACAGGTCGTACGCTTCCTGCTCGGGCCAGCCGTGAACCAGGCTGATCGCGAAACGGCCGGGATCGGCATTGCGGTATAACCGGTAGGCACTCATTCCCGGCCCGCCATAATGCAGGCCCGCGCCCTTTGGCGACCAGAGCGCGATGCGCAGTGGACGCGCTCGATTCGGACCGGATGAGGCCATGGCTGAATCTTAACCCGCATGGCCAATCGCGTTCGACTGTGTAATCATTGAGTGATTCGTCCTGTTCGCGGGCGAACAGAATGTCGATCGCGCCGAGGTGTTGCGATCGGTCAGGGGCGCCAGCTCATGACGACCTCGCAAAGTTCATGTGTCGGATGCGGGGCTGCCGGCGTCGACTTGGCCAAACAGGTCAACGGGTACGACGTCCTTCGCTGTTGCGCCTGCGGACTGCGCTTTGTACCGCCGCAGCAACTACGCGACGGATTGGACTATGACACCCTGTACCGCCCCGACGGCGTCTATGTGTCGCACATCAGCGATTCGCTAGCGCTCATGGCCGGCCGCAAGTCGAAGCCGGTGCGGGCGCGCCGCATCGCCTTGAGGCAGATCGCCGGGACGGGCCCGCAGACGCTTCTGGATGTCGGGTGCGGTGTCGGTGCGTTCCTGCACCTGGTGCAGGAACTGGGCGTGAAGGTCTGGGGCACTGATCTGAGCCGCAACGCGCTGCAACTGGCAGAGCGCCTCGTCGGGTGCCCGCTTTACTGTGGTGTTCTGAGCCCGGAGGCCTTTCCCGATACTCGGTTCGACGCCATCAGCACCTGGGAGGTGCTGGAGCACGTCGCCGACGTCACGGGGTTTCTCGGATCGATCTACGATCGGCTCAACCCGGGCGGGATCGTCTACATGTCCACACCGAACTACGACAGCCGCTGGATGTGGAACGACCTCGATCGCGACCCTCGCAGCAGCCCACCCCTGCACGTGACGTTCTGGAACAGCACCGGCCTGGAGCGCCACCTGCATCGGGCGGGGTTTCGAGACATTCGGGTGCGGGCGCTTTCCGTGCCGCTGACGTCGGCCGTTCGCTCAGGGGTGCCGTTCGCGAAATGGATCGTGGTGGCAGACACACTGCTGCGGCGTTCGCAGCGACGCACGCTGCTGGCCACGGGGGTCAAACCGTCGCACCCATGAGCCTCACCGACGAACAATCCGCCGCACTGCGACGTCAGGCCGGCGCGTTCAACCGGGCGCCCGCCGCGTTGTTGCGCCGCAACGTGACCGTCGGTCTGGTCGGGCTTGGCGCGTTCTGTGTCCTTGCGTTCGTCATGTTCAAGGCCTGGGGCCTGGCGCTGGCCACGGTCAGTTTCGGTTTGCTCGCGGGCTGCTGCCTCATCGTCGTCCGTGGGGTGGCCGGAGATTCAGCACTCTACGACGCCGCGCGACGCTACGTGGTCGCCGGGCGGCCGGTGGACTGGTTCGTCGCCGCGGCCGCCGCGACCGTGCTCGTGCTGGCCCTGGCCATCTTCCACCTGATCACGTTCGCCCTCTGGATGTTGGTGGGTGCTCTGGGGCTGGCACTGGGCATCCACGTGGCGCTGGATCGAACCGTTGAACGACAGAGGCGCGGACCGATTCGCGAGGTGCAGGAGCTTCTCGCGTCACTACGGCGGGGCGGCGCGGACGAAGGCGCGGCCCGGCGATCGGTCCGAGACCATTGCGCCGAGGGATCACAGGAATTGTTCGACGCTCTGTTCGGCCGTGGCGAACCCGACGCGGCCGTCGTCGGTGGCGCGGAACGTCGCACAGCGCTGGCGCTACGGCAATCCGCGGCGTGGCGGCGGCATATGGTCAACTGGCTCGATCGCCGCGCCACAGCGCGCCGTACGAGGCAGCGCGAGCCACGGCAGACCGAACCGGCAGCGAGCTCGACGGCGGTTGCGGACGCCGCGGCGCCGCCGCGACAACCCACCGAACCGGCCACACGCCGCGGGCCGGCACCGGTGGCGACCGTCCCCGCCAGACCGGACCGTCCCGGACTCGATGCCGATGCCGCGCTGCTCCGCAGCGTGGAACGTGGTCTTTGCGAACCGGCGGGCGGTGGTGGGGTGTTGTTCTTGCTGGGACCACAATTCCGTTTCCTGTTCGGGGCGCTGCTGGTGGCCGGTTGCCTGCTCTGGATGAATCAGAACGACATGGTTCCAACCGACGAGATCGGCGACGTCTCGTGGCGGCTGGCCGATCGTCATCTGATTGAACGCCTCGACGAGATCGGGTCGAACATCGCCGACCGAATCGACCCGTCGGACCGCCAGGTGCAACCCCTGAGCCTTCCGCCTCTGCCCGAGTGGTTAACGGGCTGGATCGACGATTACAGCGCAGGTCTCGCCGGCCTGATGCTCATATTTTCCTCGCTGTTTCGCGGCGCGCGAATGTCGTACTTCGCGTACCCCGCGGCGGCCGTGGCGATGTTCGCGGACGGATGGGGTCTGCCATCGATCTGGTTCGTAACGCAACCCTGGGGCAGTGCCCTCGCGGGCCTCGTCCTGCTCGCGGCGGGTGTGTGCTTCCACATGGTCGCAGGTGCGGTCGCCGTGGCCGTTCCCCAAGGCAAGCTGGACGAACGGCGCGTATCGCTGCGAAACGCACGCGGCGAAACTCTTCATGAAGCGCCCGGGCGAAGCGGCAACCCGCAGGCCGCGGCCCTGCGCGCGCTGCGGACGATCCTGGTCACGGCCCTTCGGACACGCGCCTCGGACGTCCACGTGGATCCGGGCCGGACGGGCGGCTGGTTGCGCATGCGTGTGGACGGGGGTATGGTCGACCTCACACAGGTGGGCGTGGACCTTCTTCCGCGCCTGATCAATCTGGTCAAGGTGTTGTGCGACCTGGACATTACGCAACATCGAATCGTCCAGGAAGGCCACTTCAGTGCGGTGATCACCGGGCGATCCGTCGATTACCGCGTCAGCTTCGCCCCGTCGGTCCACGGGCAGAATCTGGTCATTCGCGTTCTCGACACCGCCTGCGTGCCCCAGCGCACGGCGGATCTGGATCTTCCGGACTGGATGCTTCGTCAGATCCAGGCCATCTCGCGCCAGTCGTCCGGCATGCTGCTGGTCTGCGGTCCCACCGGGTCGGGCAAGACGACCACGCTGTATGCCGTCATGCGCGACATCGACCTGAAGCACCGCAACGTGATCACGATCGAAGATCCGGTGGAATACCAGCTCGACGGTGTGATGCAGATGCCCGTTCAGGAATCCGGTGGCAGCGGTTTCAGCGACCTTCTGCGCTCGGCCCTGCGGCAGGACCCCGACGTCATCCTTCTGGGTGAAATTCGCGACGCCGACACGGCCCGAACCGCCATGCAGGCCGCGATGACGGGCCATCTGGTGCTGTCCACGGTGCACGCGCGAGAATCGGTTTCGGCCGTGGTGCGGCTGCTGGATCTTGGCGTGGAGCCCAACCTCCTTGCGTCGAGCCTCAACCTCATCCTGGCCCAGCGCCTGGTCCGGCGGCTATGTCCGCACTGCAAGAGCGGTCGCAAGCCGGATCCGGACGAGCGAGCGTTGATGGGCGCGGCGGGCGAGACCGTGACCAGGATCTACCAACCGCGCGGCTGCGCCAGGTGCCTCAATGCCGGGTACCTCGGTCGCCGCGCCCTGTTCGAGCTGGTGGTGGTCGATGATGCGATAAGGCGAGCTTTTCTCGAGACGCCGACAGTGACCGGATGGCAGGCCGCGATCCATCACGCCTCGTTCACCAGCCTGTCGCAACTGGGTTGGCAGACCGTCGCCGAGGGTGTCACGAGCGTGGATGAGGTGCAGCAGATCTGATCGGCCCCGGTGGGGCGGATCAGAAGTCGCAAGTGGTAAGTGGTGAGAGTCGCAAGTCGGCGCGGGCTGCGCCTGCGAGTCGAAAGTCGAAAGTCTGACGGCCTCAACAGCGAGCTTGCTCGCTAAAGTCACAAGTCAAGGAATCGGACTGCTTTGCGCAAGCGATCCGATCTGGGACAGCGACCTGTCGCGCAGGACTTTCGACTCTCACCACCTGGGACTTGCGACTCGCGGGCGAAGCCCGCGCCCTACCCGGGCCAGCCCTCGAATACGAACCGTCCGTCTCTTGAAATGATCTCGCCGTCTACGCTGATCGTGCCGCCGCGGCGCAGGTCGCAAACCATGTCCCAGTGCAGGCCCGATTCGTTGGCGTTGCCCGTCTCGGGGTAGCCCGCTCCGACTGCCATGTGGAAGGTTCCGCCGATTTTCTCATCGAACAGCGTATTCTTTGTGTATTGGCTGATGTTGTAGTTCGTCCCGATGGCCACCTCGCCCAGGGACCGGGCACCGACGTCCTGGTCCAGCATCTGAAGCAGGAAATCCTGGTTCTTGGAGGCCGCGGCCTTCACGACTCTTCCTTTTTCGAAACCCAGTTCGATGTCGCACACCTCGCGGCCGCCGTGGACGGCGGGGAAGTCGTAGCGGACCACGCCGTTCGCGCCGCCGTCGGCAGCCTGCAGGTTGGGGCCGGTGAACACCTCGCCGTCGGGGAAGTTTTCGTGGCCGCAGCAGTTGACCCAGGTCATCCCTTCGACGTTGACGGTGATGTCCGTGCCGTTCGCGGTTTCGAAGCGCACCTGCTTCGTGCCCGTGAGGTAATCCACCACCTTCTGCTGCCTGGCTTGTATCCGTTGCCATTCGACGATCGGATCGTCGCGGTCGAGGTGGCCGGCGTTGAAGACGAATTCCTCGTATTGCCGCAGGCTCATCTCGGCGTCTTGGGCGCTGGCCTGCGTCGGGAAGATGGTGCCGCACCATTTCAGCTCACCGATCTTGGCCCGCTGCATGAAGCGCGTCATGATCGGTCGCCTGGCGGCCGAGGTCA
>Ga0310125_10000224_pt1 | contig 25374 bp, 20 predicted proteins | sample CB11b_Tmax_Bot8__FD_203508 | JGI IMG/M metagenome (GOLD analysis project Ga0310125, IMG submission 203508) | Marine microbial communities from Western Arctic Ocean, Canada - CB11b_Tmax_Bot8 | ecosystem: Environmental > Aquatic > Marine > Oceanic | place: Canada: Western Arctic Ocean | collected... | reverse complement strand
CCGTTCACGGTGCTCGGCGATCAGCCACGTCTCCTTGTGCACCGGCATCAACACGTAGGGTTCGTCGGGGTCCTCGGGCTTCAACTCCTTGACCTTCTCGACCATGTAGTCGATGAACGCCTCGGGATCGCCGCCGACCGAGGGGTGCTGAAAGCTCCCCTTGCAGTACTTCGAGAAGAAACACGGCGCAAAGGGAGCCTCTTCGCCGCAATAGAGCTCCACACCTCGACGACCCAGGCTCCGCACCATCGCCAGGGCGTGCCAGCCCCTTGAGTGGGTCACGATCACGCGTCCCATGGCAAGCACCTCCCACTCCCGCTCTCGACTTCACATTTCGGCGGCCGAGAATAAACCACGCGGGTTAAACAAAGCGAGGGATCCGCAACAACGGATCCCTCGCTCGCACGGATCAGATTGATGCCGGACCTGAACGCGCCCGGTGACCGGTTGCTAACGCAACCAGATTTGACCTCCTACAGTCAAACCCTGCCACCAGAGCGTTTCGAACCCAGGATCGACACCAATAGCCGGGGGCTCCGACTGACCGTTGTCGTTGTAATAAATGTTGTCGTGAGCCCGCGACACTCCGCCGGCCACCGTGACGTCGTAGGCCAGAAAGAACTCGATGTTCTCGCTGGGGAACAGCTTCATGAAGAACCGGAAGTCCGCCACCTGGGCAAAGCGGGAACTCCGCCTGGTCGCCCGCGTGGGTCCGTCCCCAAAACTTCTCAACTGGTTCGTCTCGACTTCCATCTTGTAGCGGTTCACACCCAGGGCAAACTTCGGCTCGAAGCCAAGAGTGAACCACCGGTGCTGCAACTGGAATCTCATTCCAATCTGCGGGGCATAGATCTGGTTGTTGACTCGTGATGTGATCGTGCTGACCAGGCCGAGGTCCAGCAGGCCGTCGTTGTTGATGTCTTCACCGGCATCCATCACGCCGTTGCTGTTGAGGTCTTCGCCGAAGTCGACGACGCCGTCGAAGCCTCCGTTGAATACGCCGACCTGGAACAGCCCCTCGTCCACCCTGAGGTATCGCATTCCCAGGATCGGCATCATAATCAATCCTTCGCCGATATCCGAATCGTCGGCGATGTAGTTGATTCCGGTCCCCCACACGTCCTGGACATAGCGGGCTCCAAAACTGTGGTCATAGAGGAAGTTGTTGTTGCCGGGTTCTCCGTTTACCAATGTACTGGTGGCCACAAAAATGGGATCAGGCGACAGGTTGCCTCCAGCCGTCGGGCCGAACTCCTGGGCACCCAGGCCGTGCAACTCGAATAAGGCCTCGTTTTCCTTCAGGCCCCAGACGTTGACTTCCAGGCCGCCGCCGCTGAGCATTAGGCCCAGCGTGCCCCGCATTCCATTACTGTTCTTCAATTCCAATCCGTCCAGAACCGGAACCGTCGCCACACCGATGTCGGTCCCCCCGGACGTCACCGTAAAGGGCAACCGCTCGTTGTTGACCATCGGGTTGTCAGCACCCAACAGGTGCGAACCGGGTCGCTTGGCGTCGAAATTCATGTACTCGAGCCGGATCCAGCTGTTGCGACGAAGGCTACGCAACGTGCGGTCGAGACTCGTGTCCTCGTATCCCCAGCCACGATCCTGAGACAACATCTGCTCGGTGATCATCTGACCTGCCGGAGCCGGCTGTTCCCAGGCACCAGCAGTGTACGACGCGGGCGAGACGCCCGGTGGCAGAGACTGCTGCCGGGGGGGCTGTTGGAAGGACTGAGCACGCACAGGCGCGATCACCAACAGTGCTAACGCCGCGGTCCGAAGAATCGTCAGACGGCCGATCATGCAAAGCTTTCCTGAGTCCCCGGCCCGAAACGTCCACGCAACACGCGGACCACTCGTACCGGTTGTACGGCTTATGAGGTTTGGTATCGGCCGGACGACCCGTACAACTTGCCTGAAACACACACGCGGAGCTCGGATCCCAGTTTTCACCGATCCTCGGCAACCGAAACGGCACGGTGGACCCTGGACCCATTCCCGCACCGAACCTCCCCGTTCGCACCCCCAACGCGGTGCCGGCCGCTGTTCGCAATCGCTGTCGCGTTGCGATAGTCTTGGCCGCAGGACGTCGTTTGCCTCCCCCCTTCTCATCAGTTCCAGCAGGACACGCCATGGCCGCCGTCGACTTTCGTGAGCGCCTGCTGGCGGGACTCGGCGGAGACTGGCCCGAACCGTCCCCGCTCAAGACCAAGATCACCAAGACCGAGCAGAAAGACGGCTACCGCCTGCTGACTCTCAGCTACGAAGTCGAACCCGACGATCGGGTGCCGGCCTTGCTGCTGATCCCCGACTCGGTCACACCTGACAAGCCTGCACCGGGCATCGCCGTCTGGCACCAGCACGCCGGACAGTATCATCTCGGCAAAAGTGAACCGGCAGGCCTGGCCGGCAACGCGATGCACCACACCGGCGCGGCCCTGGCGCGTGAAGGGTACGTCGTCCTCTGCCCCGACGCTCTGTGCTTCGAGGAACGACAGGACCCGACCGGGAAACTGAAGACTCACTGGTACGAACGGTTCGAGTTCCTGCGGTACGTGGTCGACGGCAAGTGCATGGCCTGGAAGAACATCCTCGATATGCGTCGAGCCGTCGACGTGCTCGCCGGGCTCGACGAAGTCAATGCCAAGCAACTGGGCTGCTACGGCCACTCGATGGGCTCCACCCACACTTGGCTGGTCGGACCATGGGAGCCTCGGCTGAAGTGCCTGGTTGGCAACTGCTGCCTGCCGACCTACAAGGCAATTCACGACCGCCACATGCTGCACTGCTTCCCGAACTTCGTGCCCGGCATCCACGCCTACGGCGACACACCCGATATCGCCGCGCTGATCGTGCCCCGCGCCCTGCACCTCAACTTCGGTGAAAAGGACGGCGGCAGCCCGATCGACGAAGTCCGACGCGGGATCAAGGTGATCACACACGCGTACGAGTCGACTCACGCACAGGACAACTTCACACACTACATCGAAAAAGGGACCGGCCACGTGCTGTCGCCCGAAATGTGGCGTCGCACCAAGGAAGTCTTCGCCCGCCACCTCAAGAATTGAACGTCCCGCCTCCATCCACCACGACCCGCTCCGGACCCACTCACCATGGACGCCCTCGAATACAACCAGCGACTCGTCTCCTTCGAATCCACCAGCAACCTCTCCAACGCCCCGGTCAGTGACTACTGCGAGGAGGTCCTCAGCGGCCTGGGGTTTGCGATCGAGCGGATCGAATACGACGATCCGTATGGGGTCCGCAAGGTCAGCGTGCTGGGGAAGAAGGGTGAGGGGACCGGGGGGATGGCCTACTTTGGCCACACCGACGTGGTGCCGGCCGATCCGTGGCACACCGACGACTTCGGCCCCTTCGAGCCGACCATCGTAGGCGAACGGCTCTATGGCCGAGGCAGCTGCGACATGAAGGGCTCGATCGCATGCATGTTCGCCGCCGCCCAACGACTCGCAGACCTTCCGCTCAAGCACCCCGTCTATGTCACCTGCACCTCCGACGAGGAGATCGGCTACGGCGGCGCCTCGGCGGTGGCCCAGCGGAGTGAGTTGTTTCGCGAAATGGTGGACGGGGGATCGCGTGGGATCATCGGCGAACCCACGATGCTCGAGGTGGTCTACGCTCACAAGGGCACCACCGGCCTGGTCGCCACCTCCCACGGCACCGCATCACACTCGAGTACCCGAGCCGGTCTCAACGCAAACCTCGCCATGATCCCCTACCTGGCCGAGATGAAGGCGATTCACGACGAGACCGAATCGTCGTCCGAGTGGCAAAACGACGCGTTCGATCCTCCCACAATCAGCTGGAACATCGGGATCAACGACCACACCGCCGCCGTCAACATCACTCCACCCCAAAGCGTCTGCACGGTCTACTTCCGGGCCATGCCCGGCCAGAAAATCGACAGCCTGATCGAACGGGCCGAGGCCAGTGCACAACAGTGCGGCATCGAATTCGTGGTCAAGAGCCGCGCCGAACCACTCTACATCGACCCCGACTCTCCATTCGTCCACGAGGTCCTCGACCTCGCCGGTCGCGACACTCCGACCACCGTCTGCTACGGCACCGACGGCGGAATGCTGACCGAGTTGTCCAACATGGTCGTTATCGGACCCGGAGACATCGCCCAGGCACATACCTGGGATGAGTTCATCGACCTGGAGCAGCTGGAACTCGGAACCGACCTGTACGCGCGGATGATCGAGGCCTGGTGCGGCTAGCCGCCGGCTTGCGGATCGACTCGCGACGCCGAGTCTCACGGTTGAAGGCCGAGGGGTCGAATACGTCCACCGTCTTGATGCCGGGTTTCGAGGCGTGAGCCTGATCACGAGCGGTCCTGGACGAAGTGGAATCCGCTTTCGCAGGGCCCCGGGCCCCACGCGACCTCACCACCTGCTGAACCCACGCTTCGATCAGCCTCAATTGGTCCCCGCTGATCCACCGTCGGTTCCCGCCGCCCTCGGAACTGCCGTGCGGCCTGCGTGCGAACTCCAGCAGCCCTCGCCTGGCGTCAGCAACCCGGTCGAGTTGGCCGAGAGTTGCCTCGAGATTCTTGCGGGTCCTCACTCCGAATCCACTGCGGTCGCGACCGATCGGTTCGAGCCGAAACGTCTGGACGCTGCTGGTACCATGGCACGATCCTGCCCCGCACCCATGAGACAGCAGCGGCTGGATCCGCTGTACAAACTTCGCAGCCACATCGCGTGGCAAGCCCCCCAGGGCCTCGACCGGCTCGGCACTCCGCGACATCAATGCCGTTGCCGTGCGAACCGTGGGCACCGTGCCTCGAGGCCGGATGGTCGGATCGAGTTGGGCGACCATCGATCTGGCCACGGGATTCTTCGGAGCCAACCGCTCGGCCTCGCGGAATTCCAGCAGGGCCTGCTGATTGAGACCATACGAGAGACACCATCGGGCCAGGGCAATGTGACGTGACGCACTGCGATCGGGCATCCTGGCCCTGAGCTTGCGGTAGGCGTCGACAAGGCTCTGGCCTTCAACTTCGACAAGCTCGCGAGGAACCACCACCCGTCGCGACGACGTCTCGACCTGGTAGCCCTCCTTGATCAACCGGATCCGACCCTCCAGCACTCGCCCATTTCGCAACACCAGGATCCCGGCCGCTTCGAGCTTCCGGGCTGGGCCCGCCGCCATCGCAGCCGCCGCAGCGGCACACACAAGCAGGCCGATCGAGACCACCAGGATGGGTCGACGACAGAGGGTTCGGACAGAAGAGTCGGACACGCAAGGGGACCCGAAGGGGGCGCGGGTCGGGAGGATACCGGCGACGATTCCCGACGGTCAAGGTCGACTGCCCGGCACGCACGTGTCATCCTGCACCACCTCGCTCCGGCATCAACACCCTCGCATGACCGCACCTCGACCAGCCACCGTCGACGACCTGCCCGGGATCATCGATCTGCTCGACGAGATCTTCCGTCGCGAAAAGGGGGTGACCGACCAGAGCGTGCTGACCGATTTCCCGCTGCTGTTTGCCGAAGAGAATCTGGGTAACTGCCGGGTGATCGAGCAGCAGGGCCGCATCGTCAGCCACGCAGCCGTGTGGCCTCGCAAGCTGGACTTCGCCGGCCAGGTGATCGGCGTCGGCATCATCGTGCTCGTGGCCACAGACACCGCATTCCGACGCCGGGGACTGGCCGCCGAGTTGATGCGCGACCTGCAGGCGGCGATGCCGGGGCTCGGCTGCCAGCTCGGACTGCTCTGGACCGGCGTGCCCGACTTCTATCAACCCCTGGACTGGCAGATCGTCAACACCCCCGGCTGGATCGCTTCGGGCTCGGACGCAGTCGTCGAAGCCGACCACCTTCTGCAGGTGGTCGACTTCGACCCCACCAGGCACCTCGATGCTGTCCATCAGCTGCACCACTCCCACACCCACCACTCGCGTCGTACACTTCGCGAAACCGCCGAGCTGTTCAGACTGCCCAAGTGCCCCGTGCTGGTGGGCGAGTCAGACGGGCAGCCGGTGGCCTATCTCGTCGACGGACAGGCCGCCAACAAGCAGGGCCTGATCGAATACGCCGGCGGGGCCCGCGACGTCTGGAACATGGTGCAGCACGTGGTGGCCGATCGGGGCCCTAGGCGGCTGCTGGTCTTCCCCACGCATGCGGAACTCACAGATCGGGCTCGTGAGGCGGGATGGTCGATCGAGCCTTTGAGCAGTTCGAAGGGATTCGGCCATGAGATGGTCCTGGTGCTCGACGAGACACTCAGCGACAGCCCGCTCCTCGAACAGCTCTTCTGCTGGGGACTCGATCAGGCCTAGCCGAACAGTGGGCCGATCGCCTCGCCGTCGGCCAGCGTCTGCGGTTTCGAGAAACGATCGCGGATCCGATGCCTGGGGTCGATCCCCAACGCGGTGTAGATCGTCGCAGCCACATCCTCGGGAGTGACCGGGTTGGACTGGGGATAGGCGGCGAACCGATCCGAAGAACCGTGCACGAGGCCCCCCTGGATCCCGCCGCCGGCAAACAGGACCGAGAAACAATGTGGCCAGTGATCGCGACCGTCGGGAGTCGCACCGGCCGAAGAGGTCACCTGACCCAGCTTGGGTGTGCGACCGAACTCGGCCAGGCAGGCCACCAGCGTATCGTCGAGCAGGCCACGCTCGGAAAGATCCTCGACCAACGCCGAAAGTGCCTGGTCCGTCGGAGGGCACAGCCCCTTGACCAGGCTCTGGTAATGCCCCTTGTGTCCGTCGAACGCCTGCCCCCCGGCCCAGACCGACACCAGCCTCACACCACGCTCGATCAATCGCCTCGCCAGCAACAGGCACTGACCCAGGTGCGGCAGCCCGCCACCGCGGACACCAGGCACCTCGCGACGCAACCCGTACCGCCGGCGAACCGACTCGGGCTCGTCATCCAACCGAAATGCTTCGCGAGCCTCGGCCGCCGTGATCAAGTCAAACGCCTTCTCGTAGAAGACATCCTTGCGGTCCAGTGCCCGCGGCGGCACCGGTTCATCGAGACCTCGGTCCAGTTGGCCAAGCAGCCGGCGTCTCTGCCCGAAACGGGCCTCGCCAAGAGTCTGTTCAAGGCCGGGAACCCGGTAGTCGCCCCGGCTGGGGTCCCCGGCAATGAACGGATCGTAGGCGTCGCCCAGGAATCCGGCCAGGACGCCGGGGATGAAGTGACCGCAGTTGAAGAACCGCTTGGGCAGGTGGACGTAATCGGGCAACGCCCGCTTGGTCGGCATCAGCTTGGCCAGCACCGATCCGTAGGCGGGGGCGTTCGAGGGTGAAGAGCCTCGGATCAGCTGCGAGTCCTTCAGCGGCACCTGGCCGGTCAGCATGAAGTACGAGCTGGCGTTGTGGTCGACAATCGTGTGGCTGACCGATCGGACCACGCTGAAGTGATGCATCTGCCGGGCCAGTTGTGGCAGGTGCTCGCACAGCCGGTAACCGGGAATCGTGGTGTCGATCGGCTTCAGCGGACCCCGGATGTTCTCGGGAGCCTCGGGCTTCATATCCCACATGTCGATTTGGCTGGGTCCCCCTTCCATAAAGAAGAGGATGCAGCTCTTGGCCGTGGCCCGCGACGGGTCCGCGGCCAGCACGTCGGGCAACCCGAGGCCTAGGGCCCCCAGGCCACCCACCTGCAAAACGTCCCGCCGCCGCCAGGTCATCTTCGTCTCCGTGCCACGAAGGCCGTCGACCCCGATTCTAAGGCCAGCGGGACACCCCACGCAATCTGCCTCCTGCCGCTTGAGACCTCGAGGTCGGCACGGGTAGCATGCGGTCACCAATCCCGTCACGTGTCACCGACCGGAGCCGACCATGAACCCAACCGACCGCCGCACGTTTCTGGGCAGTGCCGCCGCCCTGGCCGCCACGGGACTCGGAACCCTCGAAGCCGCCGCACCCAGCGAAACCGTCAACGTCGCCGTGCTGGGCTGCGGTCGCGGAGCCAACCTGGCCCACGCGTTTGCACGGATCAAGGGCAGCCAACTGGTGGCCGTCTGCGACATCGACGAGAGCCGCGGCCAGGCACTGTGCAACCAGATCTCTCAGCTCACCGGAAAGCGACCCGAATATGTCGTCGACTACCGCTCGCTGCTGGAACGACGCGACGTCGATGCCCTGGCCGTGGCCACCCCGGACCACTGGCACGCTCCGGTTACGATCAACGCCTGCCTGGCCGGCAAGGATGTCTACGTCGAAAAACCCGCGTCGCACAATGTCCACGAGGGCCGGATGGCGGTCACCGCAGCTCGCAAACACAAGCGGATCGTCCAGCACGGCACCAACCTCAGAGCCGCACCCCACTACAAACAGGCCTGGAAACTCATCGCCGAAGGCGCCATCGGCAAGGTAATGATGGTCAAGGCCATCAACAACCAGCGCCGCGGACGAATGGCTCATCGCAAGGACGAAGCCGTGCCCAAGGGAGTCAACTATGACCTCTGGATGGGACCCGCTCCCAAGCGGCCCTTCAACCGCAATCGATTTCACTCGGGCTGGCACTGGCTGTGGGACTATGGCACCGGGGACCTGGGCAATGATGGAGTCCACCAGGTCGACATCGGACGCTGGGCACTGAACCTCGGAGCACCCAAGGCCGTCAGCTGCAGCGGGGCCAAGCTGGGATGGGCCGGAGACGCCCACGAGGTGCCCGACGCGATGGTCGTGACCTGGGAGTACGACGACCTGCTGTACGTCTTCGAACAACGCGACTTCACGCCCTACCGCATGCAATCGCACATGAACGACAACGACAACATCATCTTCGGAGACCAGGGCTACATGATGGTCGACCGCGATGGATACCGGATCTTTCACCAGAAAGGAAAGCCCGGCAAGTCGTTCTACAAGAAGTGGAGCGACGACGGGGGCCACTACCGCAACTTCATCGCCTGCGTCAAGAACCGCAAGCAGGACGAACTCAACGCCGACATCCTCGAAGGTCACCTCTCGGCCATGCTCTGCCACCTCGGCAACATCGCCTATCGCACCGGCAAGCGGCTGGAATTCGATGCCGAGACCGAGACCTTCACCAACGACAAGTCGGCCAACCAGTACCTGTCGCGTGAATACCGCAAGGGGTACGAGTTGCCCAAGGTCTAGTGCCTAGGCCGAAGCCGCACACCGATCCAGGTACGCCCGCGCCCGGTTGATCTCCGCGGTCACCTTCGCCGTCGTCTCCAGGATCGGCACACCACGCGGCACCGGGTGCATGAAGATCTCCACGCGGCCCCCATACTTGATCCGCTTCAGGCCCGCCACAATCGGCCGGAAGTCCAAGGGACCGCGACCGGGCATCTGCATCAGTTCCTGGGCCTTGGGCAACTTCTTGCTGCAGCCCATCCCGTGTTCCCACGCCTGGAAGTGCACCAACCGCTTGCCCAGACGCACGATGTGCTTGCCGATCACCTCAGGATCCTGTGGCATGTGATAGCCGGCCAGGGCCATCCCGATCTGCTCCGACGGCAACAGGTCCATCAGCATCAACTGCGATTCCGGCGAATTGATGATCGTCCCGCTGTGATTCTCGATCCCGATCCTCACCCCGATCTCCTCGGCCGCCTCCACGTGAGGCTTCAGCTTCTCGGCCAACGCCTTGACCGCCTTCTTCAGCGGCTCGCCGGCCAGGTTGCGTGGCCCGATGGAATTGCAGATCACCATGTCGCCACCCAGCTTCTTCAGCAACTTCATCTCCGGCTGCATGCCGAACACGCCGTACTTGAAGCAGGTCATGCTCCCCATGCGGACCCTGTTCTTCCTCAACAGCTCCCGCACAACGTCGACCCCCAGCTTGTCGACCTGTTCCCGCTGGTTGCCGTGCGGACGCGCCCAGAACTCGACCGACTCGGCTCCGCACTTGCGGACCTCCGGCAGGATCTCCGCCAACGGCTTCGTGCCGTACATGCAGGCTCCGACGATATAACTGAGCCGAAACGTCTTCTTCGACTCGGCACAGGCGACGGCCTCCAGAGTACCGCCGGCGGCCAGGGCCGCTCCCGACGCGATGAAGTCACGACGTGTCTGCATGTCACTGGTCTCCATTCTGGTTGTCACTGCCTGGCATCATACCGCGCGCCGCCTCGACAAGCGGCTCCGCCGGGATCCCGTTGTGACCCACTCCGGGAAGTTCAATGAACTGCCGCTCGACTCCCGTGGCCGACCGGGCCGGAGCGGCTGCGAACAGTCTCCTGGACAAGCGAATCGGAACCAGACGGTCCTCGGCTCCATGCACGATGGCCACCGGGCAGCTCACGTCGCCAATGTGATCGATCGACTGAAAACGGTCGACCAGCAACCAGCTGACCGGCAGCCAGGGGTAGTGATGGCGTCCGGTATCGGTCATCGATGAAAACGGGGCCCGCAGCACCAGTCCTCGAGGCGGAGTGCCGCCGCGACACAAGTCGGCCGCCAGGCGAACCGCCACGGCGCTGCCCAGTGATTCCCCGAACAGGATCAACCGATCGGCAGTCACACCGTGACCGGCCAGCCAGGCCTGGATGCTTCGTGCATCGGCGTGCAGTAATTCCTCGGTCGGCTGGCCGTCGTTTTCGGCGTAGCCGCGGTAGTCGACGAGCACGAGATCGAGTCCCGCGCCGGTCAAACCGGCGATCGCCTGGCCGCGGTAACCGCGGTGACCGGCATTGCCGGGGAAATACAGCAGCAGCGGACGATTCTCCGTGAGTCTCGCCAATGCCGCGGTGGCATCAGTCGCAGACCGGCCATCGGCCAGGGCCAACCAGCCATAAAGCACCACACCCTCGGAAGCCGGCACCTCGATCTCGTGAACCCGACCCCGAGGCAGACCGCAATCGGCCGTCGGTACCGTCGCCACCCTCGTGGGAAAGTACATCATCGAACGCTGCAACCAGGCGAACATCAGAACCAGAGCCAGGTAGGGAACCAGCAGGAAGAGCACGACTCGACGCAACCACGCTCGCAACCGGCCCCGCGCTGGCCAGTCACTTGATGACTCCGATTCGACTCGATCGCCCACGACTGCACCTCGATCTCGGAACCCGAATGATGGCCAGGCAGTCGGACCCTCTGCAAGAGCGGTGATCGCGTGCCACAAAGCAGGTCGAATTCCCTCGCCCCGGCGACACTCACCGACCCTCTCGCTTGTTCTCATCGAACCGCTCATTCCGCGCCGGCATCACCGCACCGGTCTCCTTCAGCATCCGATGCAGCACCGCCTGCATCGCCCGGGTCCGATCCGGCTTCGCCGCGGCCAGGTCCCGGCTCTCGCCCAGGTCATCATCAAGGTCGAACAACTCGACCCGCCCCGACTCGTACCACTCGATCAGCTTCCACCGCCCGTCTCGAACGGCCCCGGCAGGAGCCCCACCCTGGTTGCCATAATGAGGATAATGCCAGAGCACCGGGCCACGGTCTCGCGTGCCCCCCTTCAGCAGCTTCACGAAGCTCAACCCGTCTCGGTGCTGGTCGGGCCGAGACTTCAGGCCGGTGATCTCGAGGATCGTGGGGTAGAAGTCGGTGCTGGTGACCACCTGGTCGCAGACACTGCCCGCGGTGGTGACACCCGGCCAGCGGACGATCATCGGCTCGCGGATTCCTCCCTCGTAGATCCATCCCTTGCCGCCCCGCAACGGCAGGTTGCTGGTCGGGTGCCCCTCGGACGTCGACAGACCGCCGTTGTCGGACATGAAGAACACAACCGTGTTCCGATCCAGACCCAGCCGCTTCAGCCCCTCGAGCACCGTTCCCACTGCCGCGTCCATCGCCTCGATCATGCCGGCATAAACGGCATGAGCCTGCAGTGTGCGGACCCGACGCAGGTGCTCCTTCCTGGAAAACTCCCCGGCCACGGCCCGAGCGTCGAGGCTCTTCCGCTTGGCTTGGTACTTTTGGCGGAGGTCCTTGCGAGCGATCAGGGGGGTGTGGACCGAGTAGAACGAGAGGTAGGCCAGGAAGGGCCGCTTGCGGTTGGCTTCGATGAACTTCACCGTTTCGCGGGCCAAGCGGGCCGGTAGGTGCTCACCCGGAGGGCCGTCCTTCAATCGCGGGTTGCCGTAGGGTGAAAAGTACTTCTTGCCGCCGTAGGGGCCACCGCGGGTGATCCCGCCCTGGTTGACATCAAACCCCTGGCTCTCGGGCCAGAACCCCTCGGGGCCCAGGTGCCACTTGCCTGCAAACAACGTCGCGTAGCCCGCCTCCTTCAAGGCCTCGGCCAGCGTCACTTCCTTGTGAGCCATCCGGTCGCTGTAGGCCGCCGGCAACAGCCTGGTGTTGCGTCGCCACTTCCGAGGCTGGTTGCCGCCACCGGCGTTGATGTAGTCGGTGATTCCGGTCCGCGACGGGTACCGCCCGGTCAGGATACTGGCCCGGGTCGGGCTGCAGACCGGGCAGGCGGCGTAGGCATTGGTAAATCGCATGCCCGACTTGGCCAGGCCGTCGACATGCGGCGTGTCGTAAAACGAACTGCCAAAGCAGCCCAGGTCCCTCCATCCCAGATCGTCGACCAGGAAGAAGACCACGTTGGGTCGATCGGCGGCAGGCGACGTCGAAGGCACCAGCAGCATCACCGCGACCAGCAGCCACCAACCACGCATCGGGTCACTCCTCTCCGGATTCGGTGTCGACCGCGCCCATGCTATCTGACACGTGCCCCCCGCCCGAGCGCGAGCCTCGCACGAAGTGCACCACGCCGGCCAGGCCCAGGAAGATCACCACCAGGCCCACGCCGGTGGCCCCCGCCTTGGTCCAGATCGACCAGCCCGCCCCGATCGTCGCGGCTCCCAGGGCCACGCCCATCGCCAGGTTGATCGCCACCCGCTTGCCACCCCGAGGCATGTTCTCGCCCAGGAGAGCCCGGTTGTTCATCATCAGGAAAAACGTCAGGTAGGCAATCGGCAGCAGCATCATGCCGAAGATGCTCGTCGGCTGAACGACGTAGAACTTGGCACTCGTCTTCCACAACAGCAACGCCCCGATCCCGCCGGTCAATCCCGGCAGCACGCTGCCGATGCGGTGCAGGGTCCCCTCGGACGGCTTGCCGAGCATCTCGCAGATGGTGAAGCCGTTGATCAGCATCAGGATGATGATCGTCGAAACGGCCATGCCCAGCACGCCAATGCCGAAGACCGTCTGAGCCACCCCCTTGCCGGTGAGCTTCTCGAGCGAAAGCGCCAACGCGCCTGAGTCGTAGTCGATCAGCATCGCCGCCAGCCGACGATCGGCGATCGGCATCCCGGCGATGTGTTCCCGCTTCTCGTCAGCCGACATCGACTTCAGTGTTGCCGTCACACCCTGGCTGTCCATCAGCTTCTGCAGGTGGCCTTCGAACTTGCCCTGGACCACCTTGGGAACCGCCGTGGCGTCTCCCTCGCCCAACAGCCTCGAATCGGGCTGACCATGGAACTGCGTCGCCGCGGCGATCACCACGCAACTGGTCGCCAGCACGAAGGGGAAGAAGAGGCCCACCGAGAGATCAAAGACGGCCAGGCCGCGGAAGTCGCGATCCCACTTGCGCTTCAACAGCGAGTAGGGCAGTAGGAAGGTCATGTTGATCCCCACCGCCGTGGCCGCCGCGGTCACCATCCGGCCTCGCTGGCTGTTGAGGATCTCGGATTCCCAGTATGACTGGTTCGACCCCGAATCGGCCAACGCCGTGGTGTACGAATCGGGAACACTCCACAACAGGCTGACGTCGGGCACGAAACCGGCCACGACCTCGCCCCACGGCAAGGCGCCCTCGAGTCCCATCGCCACCACCACGCCGAAGAAACTCAACACGATCACACCGACCATCACCTTGAGCATGATCTCGAACATCTTCAGACCGCTGCCCCCCCGGTCGTAGGACAGCACAATCACGGTGGAGACGCCCAGCAGGATCACGGTGCAGATCACGTCACCGTTCTCGCCGGTGAACAGACCCAGGTTCTGCTGCATCGCCGCGGTGCCCAGGGCGAACTGAGGCATCGCCCAGACCAGGTTGGCCATCAGAGTGGCAATCGCCCAGCCCCAGCCCAGGACCGGACTGACGTGCTCGTTGATCGCCTCGAACGGACGCTGTTCGGTCGACAGCGCGACGTAGCCGATGGCACTGAGCATCACGATGCCCAGGATCAGCATCAACGGCTGAAGCCACAACAGGTCGTATCCGGCGATCATGCCCAGATAGAGACTGCCGCCCAGGGAACCGCCACCCAGGGTAATGGCACCCTGCAACCAACCCGGTCCCGACAGGCGAGAGAAGGTCAGGAAGGTGGCCAGGCCGCCCTTCTGTTTCGCGTCAAGAATCGCCTGGCGATCGTGTTCCACCTGTGACATGAATCGAGGATCCCGAGGGGTGAGTACAACCGGTGCGTCCAAGACGCCGATTGTGCCACGGGATGCCGCAGGGCGAAAGCGAGCCGCCGGGGCTAGAACAGCGAGTGGACCGGGGTGCCCTCGACGACGAAGTAGGGACGCCCGGTGGGGTCGACCACGCGAGTGTCCTGGCCGTAACCCAGCGCGTGGTAGATCGTGGCGATGAAATCGCGGACATGCACCGGGTTGTCGGCCGGGTAGCCGGCGATCTTGTCACTGGACCCGTACACCTGGCCCCCGCGGATGCCGCCGCCGGCCAGCACGGTGCTGTAGACCGAACCCCAGTGGTCCCGGCCAGCCTTCTTGTTGACCTTGGGAGTCCGCCCGAATTCGCCCGTCCAGGCGATCAGGGTCTCGTCCAGACGACCCCGCTCGCCGAGATCCTCGATCAACGCCGAGAAGGCCCGGTCCATCGGAGGCAAGAGCAGGTCCTTCATCACCTTGAAGTGCTTGTCGTGAGTGTCGAAGTTCTTCGTCGAGTGCAGGTACATCCAGGGCACCGTCACCAGGCCCACACCCGCCTCGACCAACCGTCGGGCCACCAGGCAACTGCGGCCGAACTTGTTGTCGCCATATCGGGCCAGGGTCTCGGGCGACTCATCATCAAAGGTAAACGCCCGCCACGCCGAGTTCGATCCCAGGATGTCCAAGGCCTGCTGCTGAAACCGCCCGTAGTCGGCCTCGGCCAACGACACCGCGCCGCGCGACTCCTCGACCCGGCTCAGCAACTGCTGACGATTCGCCTGCCTGCGGTCACCGACCCCCTTGGGAGGACGGAAGCCCGGAGGCAGGGTGCCCGGCTTCCACGACTCGTCGATCAGCATCAGCGGATCGTAGTTCGGACCCAGGAACCCCGCGTGCTGGCCACCCCATTGAAAGTTGTTCTGGTCACCGATGCGGACCGGCAGGTGCACCGAGGCCGGCATCCCGTTGCGGTCGCCTCGCAATTGTCTGATCACACCCCCCACACACGGCGGGTCGACGCGGTCCATCTGAGGCTCGCCGCGGCTGCGAGGAGCATTCTTCAGGCCGGTCATGTTGTAGTGCACGCCGATGCCGTGCGTGTTGCTGTTGTGGAACGTCGAACGGATCACCGAGAAGTGCTCGGCCACACCGGCCATCATCGGCAGGTGCTCACAGACCTCCATGCCCGGGACACTCGTCTCGATCGGATTGAAGTCGCCCCGGTAGCCCTGGTTGGCCTTCGGCTTCATGTCGAAGGTCTCCTGCTGAGCCGGACCGCCGGTCATGTACAGCAGGATGCAGGACTTGGCCCGGCCCGAGGTCCCCGAGTCGGCTGCCTGGGCACTGGCCCGCGACGAAATCAGCTCGGGCAACGACAACCCGAACCCCGTCAGGCCACCGGCGGCCAGCCCCGATTTCAGGAAGCTGCGCCGTCGCATCGACAGACTCTCGTCCACTCGCCTTGGCCTCATGCCACCCTCTCATCACTCAATAGAATCACGCCCCGTAATTCTACTGATCGGCGATTCGTCGGATCAAGGTGCATTGATCTTTGAACCCTCGATAACAACACCCTCCCGGCACCTCCCGGCACCTCCCGGTACCTCCCCGCACCCCCCAACACCCCTCCCGCACCCCGACACCCGGGCGGTTGTCGTGGTTGTCACGATTTCGAGACGGTATGCTGAGACCCCGAGATTCGCCTCCGCAGGAGTTCTTCCGTGACGATCTTTGCCCGTTCGCTTGCTGGGATGCTGGTCGCCTTCGGCCTGCTCTGTGTCACGACCGCGGCACCGGCCGCCGACAAGGCCTCGTTCAGTACCACGGCCCGGGTCGCCTGGACCACGTCTCGGGTCAAGGGATCACCCGATCCGCCCAGCCCGTACGTGACACGGGTCGCCTTCCCCAACCTGACCTTCGACGAACCGCTCGACATGAACTACTCGGCCGGCATCAACCGGCTGCTGGTGGTCGAGCGATACGGCCGGATCTTCTCGGTTCCGCTCGACCGCAAGACCGCCAAGCCCGACCTCGTGCTCGACGCCAACGTGGTCCTCGGACGCACCAAGCCAAAGACACTCGCGGCCTACGGATTTGCCCTGCACCCCGAGTACCCCAAAGTCCGCTACGCCTACGCCACGATCGTCACCTCCAACACCGAAGAGCTGCCGCGGGGAAGCCGCGTATCTCGGTTCCGCGTGCTGCCGGGCGAACCGCCCCGCTGCGATCCCAAGAGCGAGCAGATCCTGGTCGAGTGGCCCTCGGGCGGACACAACGGCGGCTGCCTGCAATTCGGCCCCGACGGGTATCTTTACATCGCCACCGGCGACAGCAGCGGCATCGCCGACCTCTACCTCACCGGACAGGACCTCACCAACCTCTCGGGTGCCATCCTCCGCATCGACGTCGACCACCCCGGTGAAAAGCTCCCCTACACCGTGCCTCGCGACAACCCGTTTCTGAAGACCCCGGGGGCACGCCCCGAGATCTGGGCCTACGGGCTCAGGCAGCCGTGGAAGATGAGCTTCGACACGGCCACCGGAGACCTCTGGACCGGCAACATCGGCCAGGACCTCTGGGAAATGGTCTTCCGGATCAAACGAGGCGGCAACTACGGCTGGAGCATCACCGAAGGGTCGCACCCGTTCGAGCCCGAACGACCCCGCGGCCCAACCGCGATCGTGCCTCCGATCATCGAACATGACCACGCCAACTTCCGCTCGATCACCGGCGGCTTCATCTACCACGGCCAGAAACTCGAGAAACTCAAGGGCGCCTACGTCTACGGTGACTACGACACCGGCCGCATCTGGCAACTCCGCTTCGACCGCAAGACCGAGAAACTGGTTTCCTCATCCGAGCTGGTCGATTCGAGCATGCGGCTGGTCGGCTTCGGACAGGACGGTCAGGGCGAACTCTACCTGCTCGACCACGTCAGCGGCCGGATCCACGAGTTGGTACCCAACCCCAACGCCGGTCGAGTCAGCAACTTCCCCAAAACGCTCTCGGCCACCGGCCTGTTCGACTCGGTCAAGACGCTCTCCCCGGCCGCCGGGCTGATTCCCTACGACGTGATCGCCCCGCAATGGGCCGACACGGCTACCAAGCAGAGGTACCTCGCACTGCCCGGCGATTCGAAGATGGAATTCGAAACACTGACCTATCCGCAGCCGGCTCCCGGTTCGCCCCCGGGCTGGAAGTTCCCCAATGGCACGGTGATCGTCGAAACCGTGTTCCTGGAAATGGAAACCGGAAACCCCGCCAGCCGACGCCGTCTCGAGACCCGCATCCTGCACCACGAGCGACTCTCGGGCGACGAGTCCAACGGCGACCAGTACTGGCAGGGCTACACCTACGTCTGGAACGACCAACAGACCGAAGCCAACCTGCTGCTCAACCCGCAGGGCCGCGACCGCACGTTTCAGATCGCCGACCCGGCTGCCCCCGGAGGAACCCGCCGGCAATCCTGGCACTTCCCCAGCCGGACCGAGTGCACGGTCTGCCACAACATGGCGGCCAAGTATGTGCTCGGTGTCACCACTCACCAGATGAATCGCGACTACGACTACGCCGGCCGGAAGCTGAACCAGGTCAAATTGCTCGAGACGCTCGGCTGCTTCGCGAAGCCGCTGCCGAAGCCGACCCGCGACCTGCCCCGGCTGGTCGACTACCGGGCCTCGACCAACGACCTCGGTCTGCGAGCCCGCTCGTACCTGCACGCCAACTGCTCGCACTGCCACCGCAAGTGGGGCGGCGGCAATGCCCGCTTTCAACTCCTGGCCACGCTCGACCTGGGCGACACCGGAACTCTCAATGTCAGGCCCGGACAGGGAACCTTCGGCATGGCCTCGGCCAAGGTGCTCGCCGCAGGCGACCCCTACCGCAGCGTGATGTTCTTCCGCATGTCGAAACTCGGATCCGGCCGCATGCCGCGGATCGGATCCTCGGTGATCGACCCCGTCGGCACGAAGCTGATCAAGGAGTGGATCGCCACGCTCCCGGCCGCCTCGCCCGAATCCCACATCGCGCAGGCGCGAGGCGAGACGGCCGTGGCACTCAAGACGCTCAGGACCTCGAAGACCGCCGCCGGGCGAACCGCCCAGATTACCGCCCTGCTGCAAAGCACCTCCGGAGCCATCCGGCTGCTGCAGGCCGCCAACAGCAAGCAGCTCGATCCCGCAACCCGACAGCAGGTGATCACCTCGGCCACCGCGCACTCGTCGGCCACCGTCAGAGATCTGTTTGAGACGTTTCTGCCCGAGGAGAAACGGGTCAAGCGGCTGGGCAACACCGTCAAGCCCGAACAGATCCTCGCACTGCCCGGCAGCATCGAACGTGGACGTGACGTGTTCTTCAAGACCGATGGCGTGCAGTGCAAGAACTGCCACAAGATCTCCGGCCAGGGCAAGGAGGTCGGCCCCGATCTCAGCGGCGTCGGCAAGAAGTTCACCCGGGCCCAGATCCTCGAGAGCATCCTGCAGCCGTCCAGGAAGATCGAGCCCAAGTGGCTCAGCTACGTGGTCGAAACCGTACAGGGCCGCGTCTTCACCGGGCTGCTGGTCAAGAAGGACGACAAGCAGGTGGTGCTCAGGGACGCCAAGGACAAGCTGACCACGATTGCCGCCGACGACGTCGATGTGCTCGCCGCTCAGCAGAAGTCCCTGATGCCCGACCTGCTGATCCGCGACATGACCGCTCGACAGGTCGCAGACCTCACCGCCTTCCTGGCCAGCCTCAAGACCCCCGCCCCCACGAAGGACAAGTAACCGCAGGCAACACCCCGCTGCCAACGGCTCGAACCTGACAACTCACCGCCGCAGTTCAACCTTGTCCCGTCCCCACCAGCCCTCTACACTGGCCCGTTCAGCGTTCATCAGGCGAGTTTTTTGACAGGCAAGACCATGCAGAAGGGCATCCATCCCGAGTACATGGACACCGCGGTCTCGTGCGGTTGCGGCAACTCGTTCACCACCCGCAGCACCGTCGAAAAACTCGTCGTCGAAATCTGCAGCGCCTGCCACCCGTTCTACACCGGACAGATGAAATACGTCGACAGTGCCGGTCGCGTCGAGAAGTTCCAGAAGAAGTACAACTGGGGCAAGAAGGCCGAGGAGCCGGCCGAGGCCGAAGCAGAAACCGAACCCGCTGCAGAAGCCGCCGCCGAGGAATAGGCTCGCCGAACGTGCTCGGTGAGACCCGAATTCCGGAAACACCCGGATCGGAAGCCCCTTCAGCACACACCAGGCTTCAGCACATACCAGGTTCGGCGATACAGGGATGATCGCTGATGTTGTTCCCCACGCTGCAGGCCAAGCTGGCTCGCTACGAAGAGCTCGAGCTGCTGCTTTCTGACCCCGAGGTCCTGGCCGACACCAGCCGGATGGTCGCCTTTCAGCGCGAATACGGCGGCCTGGCCAAGGTGGCCCTGCCCGTCCGCGAGTTCAACTCGCTCGAAGAGAACATCGAGACGGCCCGTGAGTTGATCGCCGAGGAGGAGGACGCCGAATCGAAGGCGTACGCCGAGGAAGAACTCGAGGCACTGCAGGCCGAGCGTGAGTCGAAACTGACGGCGCTGGAAGACCTTGTCGCTACCGGTGACGCCATCTCACGCGGCAGCCTGATCATGGAAATCCGGGCCGGCACCGGCGGAGACGAGGCCGCTCTGTTCGCCCGGGATCTCTTCGAAATGTACCAGAGGCTGGTCGAACGGCGCGGCTGGAAGGCCGAACTCATCGACAGCTCGCCCACCGAACTGGGCGGATTCAAGGACATCACGATTTCGATCGCCGGAGAAGGCGCCTTTCTGCAATTGCAATTCGAAAGCGGAGGACACCGCGTGCAGCGGGTCCCCGAAACCGAGACCCAGGGACGCATCCACACCTCAGCAGCCACCGTCGCAGTGCTCCCCGAAGCCAACGAGGTCGAAATCGAAATCGGACCCGATGACCTCCGGGTCGACACCTTCTTCGCCAGTGGACCCGGAGGCCAGAAGGTCAACAAGACGGCCAGCGCCATCCGCATCACGCACCTGCCAACCAATACCGTCGTGCAGTGCCAGGACGAAAAGAGCCAGCACAAGAATCGGGCCAAGGCCCTGAGAGTGCTTCGCAGCCGACTGCTCGAAGCCCAACAGCAAAAAGCCCACCAGGAACGAGCCGACCAGCGACGCAGCCTGATCGGAACCGGCGACCGCAGCCAGCGGATCCGGACCTACAACTTCCCCCAGAACCGATTGACCGACCACCGCATCGGACTGACTCTCTACAAGCTCGACCAGATCATGCAGGGACAACTCGACGAAATGGTCGAGGCGCTCCTGGAACACGATCGGCAGGAACGACTGGGCGGGGATCCGAATTCATGAACGCCATCCCCCAACCCGCTGGACACACGCCCACCGACAACCCGACACAGCGCTGGACCGTTCAGGCCATCCTCGACTGGACCACCGGGCACCTCGCCGCCCACGGCAGCACCTCGCCTCGACTCGATGCCGAGATCCTGCTCGCCCACTCCCGCGACTGCCAACGCATCGAACTCTACACCCAGTACGACCAGGAACTCACGCCACAACAACGGGTCGTGATGCGCGAACTCGTCAAGCGGCGGGCCGCTCGCGAACCGGTCGCCTACCTCGTGGGGTACCGCGAGTTCTTCGGGATCGACTTCGAGGTCAACGCCGACACCCTGATCCCTCGACCCGATACCGAGACGCTTGTCCTCGAACTGCTCGACCTGGCCCGCGAACTCCCCGCCGCGACCTCGATCCTCGACGTCGGTACCGGCAGCGGCTGCATCGCCGTCAGCATCGCCACCGGACTGCCCTCGGCACAACTGACCGCCACCGACATCAGCCCCGCCGCACTGGCCGTCGCCGTGGCCAATGCCACGACACACGAGGTGGCCGATCGCATCACGTTCCTCGAAGGGAACCTCTTGGAACCACTCGACTCGCACGCCCGATTCGACTTCATTGTCAGCAACCCCCCCTACGTCACCACCGACGAAATCGACCAGCTCGCACTGGACATCCGAGACCACGAGCCCCACACCGCACTCGACGGCGGCCGCGACGGACTCGACCTCATCCGCCAGCTGATCACCTCCGTACCCGGGCACCTGGCTCCGGGAGGCACGCTGTTGTGCGAGATTTCTCCCGAACAGGCCGACGCGGTCAAAGCACTGCTTGGTGAACAGCCTGCCTTCGGGACCCCGCGACTCGTCGAAGACCTCGCTGGTGGCGCCCGGGTCGTCGTCGTGTCACTGCAGAATGCTCCCTGATTCCCCCACTCCCCTTTCAACGACTCACCCGTTACAGGAAAACGTCCAGGGATGGACAAGTTCACCATCGAAGGTGGTCGGCCTCTGAACGGGTTCGCCACGGTCAGCGGCTCGAAGAATGCCGCGCTGCCGATCATGGCCGCCGTGCTGGCCTCCGATGGCCCGCTGGTCCTCTCGGACGTCCCCGACCTGGTCGATGTCCACTCGCTGCTGAACCTGCTCGAAACTCTCGGCGTCGATTCCAAGCGGCACGGCGACGGTCAACTGCGGCTGGTCGTCGAGGACACCGAGCCCCACGTGGCCGACTATGACCTGGTCCGGCGGATGAGAGCCAGCATCTGTGTGCTGGGTCCGTTGCTGGCCCGACGTGGTCGTGCCTGCGTCTCGCTGCCGGGCGGCTGCAACATCGGACACCGCCCCGTCGATCTGCACCTCAAGGGCCTGGAAGCACTCGGAGCCGAGATCCGAGTCGAAGGAGGTTATGTGATCGCCAGGGCCGACCGGCTCAGAGGTGCCTCGGTCTTCCTCGGAGGCCCCTGCGGCAGCACGGTCACCGGCACCTGCAACGTCATGACCGCCGCCACGCTCGCCGAAGGACGGACGGTGATCGAGGCGGCTGCCTGCGAACCCGAGGTCGTCGACCTCGGGGAATGCCTGAACACGATGGGAGCACACATCAGCGGGCTGGGAACGCCTTCGATTGAGATCGAAGGCGTCGCACGACTCGCATCCGCTCACCACCGCGTGATCCCCGACCGGATCGAGGCTGCCACGCTGATGATCGCCGCGGCGATCACCGGGGGACAGGTCGAAATCGGACCGGTGCGACCCGATCACCTGATCGCCGTCTGCGAAGTGCTCCAGCGGATCGGCGTGCGGATCGAACGATCGAATGGCGAACACGGCCTGGCCACGCTGGTCGCCACCGCTCCCGATGTGCTGGCTCCGACCACGGTCACCGCACTGCCCTACCCGGGTGTCCCCACCGACGTGCAGGCACAGCTGATGGCACTGTTGTGCACGGCCGATGGGATCAGCGTGGTCACCGACAAGGTGTTCCCCGACCGCTTCCTGCACGCGGCTGAGCTGGTCAGGCTGGGGGCGAGAATCGTGCGGGAAGGACCCACGGCGGTGATCCACGGAATGCCACGGCTCAGCGGGACCAACGTGATGGCCAGCGACCTCAGGGCCAGCGCGGCACTGGTGCTGGCCGGCCTGGCCGCGAAGGGACCAACGACCATTCGCCGCATTTATCACCTCGATCGAGGCTACCAGCGGCTCGACGAGAAGCTGAATCGGCTCGGGGGCCAGGTGATCCGCAGCGAGGATCGACCGGGGCCGACCCCACCACACTTCTCCGCCGAAACCAGCAGCCCGACCCACCAATTCGCCACTGACGACTAGGGCAGGAATCCTCGCTCACGCAGCTCCTGCACGTTGTCCGGAGCACTCTGCCAGATCCTCTCGGCCGCGTACCGCAGCAACGCCACGCCGCCCAGCCCGTGAGGTGCCGTCAGGATCGCCGTCCGGTCCTCCTCCTGGTTGTCCAACTGCAGGTTGAGCTTCTCGACAACCTCCTCGACCCGATCGCTGACAATCTCGGCAGGACCGCTGGTGTTGTCGATCTGGAGATTCGAAAAGCCTGCCGAGCGGGCCATCAGGAACTCGACAATGCTGTCGTCTTCCTGCTCATCGAAGAACCCGCGGAATTCAGGTTGAGCATTTTCGGGGGTGATGATCGTCGGCCGCGTGATCCGGACCTCGCCCCGCGTCACGCTCACCGTGTCACCCTCGGCCGGCTTGTCACACACCAGGTAGTACGGCAACTCGCTCGCGCCAAAGGTAAACAGCGAATAGCTCACCGGACGGGCAATCTGCACCGCCTCCCAGATCTCCCGGAACCGCCACTCGTCGTCGAAGTCTTCGATCCACATCAATTGGGTCTCACATCGTCCCCGGTCCCGGGGTCCACCGACTCTGGTGGCCGAGGCGAGTATAAGCTTCCCCGCAGGTGACGACCACAGGCCAGCCGAGCGCCTTGACAGTTTTGGGAAAGGTCGTAGAGAATCACACGAGTTGATTCCTGACTCTAGAGAGACGAAACGATGAGCGGCCCGATTGTTCGCACTGGCGCGACACCCGAGTTCTGGGAGAATTGGGACAAGATCTTCAGCGAGTCGGACAAGGCGAAGTCCGGCAAGAAGAAGTCCGGGGCCAAGGCCTCCAAGAAAGCGCCCAAGAAAGCGGCCAAGAAATCTGCGGGCAAGAAGAAGTAGTCGCCGACCCGACTCGCCCCTCTCGCCGGCTCGACCTGCTCGTCGGGCTGCTAGCCACGGCCGCCTGCCTGGCCCACTCGGGCGTGCGCGCACCCACCCCGGCCGTCAACGAACCTCACTACCTGGCCAAGGCCCGACACCTCGTCGACCCCGCCTGGTGCAGCGGCGACTTCTTTCTCGAATCGTCCAATCCTCACCTCGTCTTCTACCTGCTGGCCGGTCCCCTGACCCGCGTTGTGCCTTTCGAGGCGGTGGCCTGGATCGGCCGCAGCCTGAGCCTGCTGCTGCTGGCCACCGGCTTCGCGGCCCTGGCACGACGCCTGGTCCCGGACCGGCCGGCTGTGCTGGCTGCGACCGCGGCGTTTCTGCTGGCCGCGGCACTGGGGAATCTGTCGGGTGAGTGGGTCGTCGGGGGGCTGGAATCCAAGGTCCTCGCCTATGGACTGCTCGCCTGGTCGGCCGCCAATGGGCTGGGTGATCGACCGCGCCTGGCCGCAGTGCTCTGCGGACTGGCCATCAGCGTACACCCGATCGTCGGAGGCTGGGGGCTGGTGCTGGCCGTGATGGCCCGACCTTGGCCGGTCAACCGCACCCGGCTGACCCAGGCGTCGCTGCTGGTCGCGTGTGCGCTGCCCGGAGTCATCCCCGCGCTGGGGCTGTTGGGAGACGGAAGTGCACAGGCCGACTCGCTGCAGGTCTTTGCGAGGTTGGGACATCACCTGGTCCCGTCCCGGTTTTCTCCGACCGCTGTTGCGGCCTACTCGCTGCTGCTGCTGGCCTGGCTGATCGGACGCCGGTGGATCGAACCGACACACCAGGAATCGTGGTGGACCAGGCTGGTGGTCTCTGCAGTGCTGGTCGCTGTGGTCGGAGCCGCCCTGGCACTCGATCGCCCGCCCGCAGACACCGGCCTCGATCGAATCCGCATTGTGCTGATGAAGTTCTACCCCTATCGCCTGGTCGATGTGCTGCTGCCCGCGGCGGTCTCGATCACAGCAACCACCCTACTGGCCCGTTGCTGTGGCCCGGCCCAACGCCTCGCGATCGCTGCCTCGATGCTCATCGTGGCACTCGCACTGCCGGCCTGTGACCGCAACCCCAGCCGGCTGCCTCCCGAAATACTCGCCGACTGGACCCAGACCTGCGACTGGATTGACATCAACCTGCCCGCCGAGGCGATCGTGCTGACTCCCCGGGGCAGTTGGGCATTCAAGTGGTACGCCCGTCGGGCAGAATTCGTGGTCTTCAAGGACTGCCCCCAGGACGCTGCGGGCATCATCGAATGGGACCGTCGACGTCAGCTCCGGGGCCGCTGGCTCAACGACATCGAACTCGGCCGACCACCAACAGAAACCACCGCCACCGCCTTCGGCAACGAACCCGTCACTCACATTCTCTGGCGACGGACCCGCAGCCTCGAAGCACTCGAGGGTCTCGACCCGCTGCTGGTCACGCCCCATCACGCGGTCTACGCCGTCCCGCCCCGAAACTGAATCGACTCAGGCTAGGCCAGGC
>Ga0310125_10000223_pt1 | contig 25383 bp, 18 predicted proteins | sample CB11b_Tmax_Bot8__FD_203508 | JGI IMG/M metagenome (GOLD analysis project Ga0310125, IMG submission 203508) | Marine microbial communities from Western Arctic Ocean, Canada - CB11b_Tmax_Bot8 | ecosystem: Environmental > Aquatic > Marine > Oceanic | place: Canada: Western Arctic Ocean | collected... | reverse complement strand
AAAAGGGTAGAAGAACGAGACTACATCATTGACGAAGGTGAAGAGATAGCAGAGATGTCAGACGGTAAAGTAGTAAAGACCAGAAAGTCAACATGACTAAAATACTTAATAAGGTTATATGCAATGGATCAGCATAAAGTTCATGCCTACAGATGATGCCAAAAGCTCACAGAATCCACGAAATCTCCCAGTGGTATCTAGGATCGATAGTAAAGGAAGACCTACAGCGAAGGAACGTAGGGATATAACAGAAGCACTTAGACCATACTATAACAGAGGATTTAGTTCAGAGAAGGTTAGTCAGTTATTAGGCACAAGAGAAGTTAAACCAATAAAAATTTCAGACAGAACCATAAGAGTGTATTTCAAAGAGTGGACTGATAAGGCATTAGAAGAGTATGATGAGGATTTTATTATAAGAGATAAAGAGGTCAAAGCCAGAACAACATTTGCACTAGAAGAAAACTTACAATATCTCTATGACGTTAAAGATAGATTATCAACAATATTAGAGACCCAGTGGAAAAATTATAAGAATGAAATTGATAAGAACAAAAACTATGCTGCAAAACCACCCACTTTAAGAATAGACGAAAGGCTTGAAATATCAAGAGCCATTAACAACGCTATAATGTTCAAATACCAGATAGAGTCAAGTCCAACCATAGATGACAAGCTTAGAGAACAAGTAAGGAGATACATTGAAACAACCAAACAAAGATTCATACGACAAACTCAGTAAGATTCTAGCTGCAGAACTACCTGAAGCACTGAATGATTTAACACCTGATATGTTAGATATGCCAGAGAACTGGGATAATCCACTACCTCAATTACCAAGGGATATACTAGATTGGATAGAAGATGCTAGACCAATGGTGGATGGTTTTCATAGACATATAGAATGGCTACCATTATGGGAAGACATTTACAAAGACGATCACTGGAACATTATGATTGTTGCAGGAAGACAGATTTTCAAATCAACATATTGCACAGATGTTTTGGCTCATGAAGCAACATCCAAAGCCAATGTTCAAGTTGTTTATGTTGTAGACGATGAAAACAGACTTCATGCATTTAGTCAACAGAGATTTAGAATTGGAACGCTAGACGCTAACCCAAAAATCAGAGTATATCCAAGACATGGCTTAGGAGCAATAGGAGAGGTTTCAATGAGAAATGGTTCAACAGTATATCTATCCACAGATATAGGAGGCTTTAGAAAGATTGAAGGAAAATCACCAAGTCTTATTGTATTGGATGAGGCTCAATATCAGGAAATGGAAATGATGAATAAACTAGAAACTTCTATGACTATGACACATGGTAAAATGAGAATACTGGGAATAGGTGGAGAAGCTGGTTCACCATATGAAGAGTTATGGCGTAGAACAGATCAAAGAGAGTGGGAATATAAAGACAAGTTTTGGAGAGAGAAATTACAGTTTGATGCAGACGGTTTAGTTATTGGTGAATATATGGAAGATCTGTTAAAAGGAAGGTGGAAAGGAAAAGAACCAGACCATAAAGGATTCAGAGGTTATCATATTCCACAACACGTAATGCCATTCATTCCACTGACAATTGATGATGCAATTAACAAGTATAAAGTAGCACCAAGCTTTGCTATAGAATACAAAGAGAAAGAATACTCACAGTCAGTCTATACAACTCACGTTTTAGGACATTTCCATAGAGCATTAAGAAGACCAATTACAAGAGAAATGATGTTAGCTTGTATGACACCATACTCAAAAATGAAGTTGTTAAGACCAGAAGAGGTAAGAGAATTAAAGAAAAAGCATGGAACAAAGATAACAGTAGCAATGGGAATAGATTGGGGAAGTGGTCCGAGTGCATCAAAGACAGTAGCTGCAATAATCGTATTCTGGAATCAACCAAAGATTTACCAATTAGCGTATGTTGACCCAAGACCAAGAGAGGATCAAGCTGATCAAGCAAGGCATATGGTGAATCTATTCGAATCATATGATTGTGATATAGGTGTGGCAGATTTAGGATACGGTGTTCATCAAGTAAAGATAATGCAAGATGGAGGAGCTGATAAGAACACAGGAGAGATTTTTGCTGGTGTTGGACAAGATAAACTATTAGGTGCAATGTCAACATCAAACATTAAGAAACCATTCCAATACCAACATAGTGTGTCAGACCAACATGGCGAAGAAACATCAAGGGTGACTTTAGACAAATCAGCGATAATTTCAGAGATGGTGGATATTATCAATAGAAAGGTAAAACACCCAGAATATGAAGGAATACAGAAGGGTCTTAGACCACAATTAATTATACCATTCAAAAACGAACATGAGACAGATTGGTTAATCAATGACTTTACAGCATTAGTAAGAAAAGACTTGGTTGAAGTTGACGATGTTCCACAACTAGATAAAAGAAAGAGAGCCTTAATGGAATTTAATCATCCAAGAGACAGCTTAATGGCAATGATATATGCAGTCCAAGCATCAGATAGATTCCAAGGAAGTAAATGGAATTGGGTATCGGCATGAGTAATATAGAATCAAGGTATGAACGGTATTGCAAAGAATTAGAGGCACTAAACAAAAAGGTTAAAAGAAAACTACAACAGATTGAAGACGTTCAAGAGAAGCTGGGCAAAACAGATAAATAACTAAACTACTAAACATCTGTGAGACTTGACCCATTTATTATTCATCGTAATGTAGGTTTCAGGGAATCCTTCTTATCATTGAAACTTGGGGAGCTACATTGGGTCAGGTTTCATTCATAAAATATACTTAAGAATTAGATTTACAAGGCAATGGTATGTTCGATAACATCACGGAGGGAACTGTTCTTATAATCATAACAACGATCATTGCAGGTATCTCAGGATACGTAGCATCTCATTTTAAGAGAAAGGCATCAAAAGCCGAGAAAATGGAGAAACAGTTAGAGGATCTGTGTAAGAGACTTTACAGGTTTGAAAAAGCCTTTATTATATTAGTTAAACTTCAACAAGATGTCATAGAAAAGACGCACCCAGAATTACAACAGGATTGGGAAGACGTAGTTAAAGAACTTCTAAGAGGTAATGGAGATGGTGTTATTTGACCAAAAAAGGCGAAAAGCCTGTAGTATCTCAAGAGATAGATTTTATGAATGGAGAATGTGTTAGATGTGGCTGCAAAGAAATAGAGATGTCTTCGTCTCACCCATGCAAATGTGAGTGTCATGCAAGGTAATCAAACACAATTGAGGCATGGTGATTGGTGTGGTCATTGTAAGCATTATAACGAAAAATCATTTAGAGAAACAGACTGTGAGTGTATTTGTCATGAATGAAGTTTATAATATTCGACATTGTATTTATTGTGGTAAGGGAGGTTTTGACGATGCAGACGAAGTCGTTAAACACATAAAATTAGAACATATGGTGAAAGCAGATGGTTAATGCAAATCTTTCAGACTATGAGAGAGCACACGATACAAATCACCAATATGTAAAAAAGAATAAAGATTATTGTGTAAAGTGTGGTCATTATCCAGAAGTTTCGTATATCCGAGAAATAGACTGTGAATGCAATTGTCATGACTAAAGGAGGCTATATGTGCTTTCGATGTGGTCATTATGAATCTGAAGACATTAAGGATTGTGGTTGTAAATGCCACGGCTAGACAATATGCTTATATTTATGATGTTCGAACAATTGATTCATGGTAGAAGCATTAGTAATAATCGCAGGAGCAACAATTCTGGGAGCAGGATTGAATACACTTCGTGGTTATCTACACTCGAAAGAACCCTACTCTGCAAAGAAATTAGCAGGTTCAGTAATCATAGCAACTTTCGCAGCACTAGCTTTGTCACAAGGCATCATAACTGATGGTTTGTCAGAAGCAGGTGTAGTATTAGTTGGTCTGACCGTTGGATTTACTGCAGATTATGCAATAGCTAAAAGTAAGTCAAAGTAGGATTTTGGGGAGTCAAATCCCACTACTAACTTCTTTTTATTTATATATTTTTTAAGAAGCAGATTCAACTAATATCATGGTTATTAAACCTAGCTGTGTAGCCACAGCAAGTAGAGCTAGAGGCATCAAGTATCATGCACCAAATATGTCTGAATTATCCACAGAATCTATTGAAGAGTGGAAAATCAAATGGCAGCCAAAGAAGGTTAGGAGACAAAAGTATGGTTATGTCACATACAAGCTAATCTCTGAATCTAGATCATTTCCAGACTCAAGTTTTGAACATCAGGCAATAGCAATAGCATTAAGAACGTGGGGATTAAGAACCAAAGATATTAGATTTAAAAGAGTAAAAGGTAATGCCAAGGCAGATATAGTTGTAAAATTTGCAACAGACGAAGAAGACAGTTATTTCAAGAAAAAAAAGAACGTCTTAGCGTATGCGTATTTTCCAAATAATTCACCAATAGGTGGAGACATGGTATTTAATGATAGTATTTGGTGGTCAAAGAATGGAAAGCCTGTTAATGCACATGAGTTAATGCCAGATAAATATCCACCAAACACACGAACAAAAATAAAAACATATAATTTAATACACGTTATGATACATGAGGGTGGACACGCTTTAGGGCTCAAACATCATCCAACCTGCAAAGAATGTATAATGTTTCCATTTTACTCAGGAAAAGTAAGACTTCATACACATGACGTAGGGAGGATTCAGTCGTTTTATGGTAAAAGGTCTATATCAAAGCAGGTTATAGATTACTTTAGAAAAAGAATGGTTAGAAAGTGGGGTAATCAATAGTGCCAAGACGCAGTAGCGATAGATTTGGTGAGTATCACGGTAAGCACAAATACATTAGTGCTCATTTCAATCAGGATTGGAAAGCGAAACCTGAAGGAATTGAAATTAAATCACACGTTGAATTAGAACAAGGTGAAAACGTGGAGATAAACACAGATGTTCAGATTGAAGGTGAGATTGCAGACTATACTTCAGAGGATATGAAGAAAGTCAGAAGAGATAGAATAAAGAAAGCACATCCAGACCGTGGTGGAACTGACGAAGAACTCAAAAAAATCCTTGATGAAGAAGGGTAGTATTTTAATATTAAATTCAGTGTTTATAAAAAAATATGCTTAATAACACCAACATTATTAGATAGGGTATGCCGGGAAGAGGAAAACACTGGAAAGTAGGAGGACTAAAAGATTCAACAGTCACTTCAGCAGATATTAAAAATGCAACAATCAAAGCAGAAGATGCTCAGATTTTTGTCAGTGCAGAAACAGCAGCAACTGGTTCAGCACAAAACGTAGCACATGGTCTGACAGGAACACCTAGTAAAGTAATTGTCACACTGACAGAATTTGGTGGATCAACAGCTTGCGATATAGCATATGGAACACATGGTGCAACAAACTGTGTAGTCACAATAACTGCAGGTGTGAAATTTCAGGTATGGGCGATGATTTAAATGGTTAGTATTTCTGATAACTTCGATACAGTTAATGAGAGACTTGAGAAATTTCAATCATGGAAAGACAACAGTCCAAAGTATCATTACGGTAAAACAGAATTAAATCCAGCAGACAACGTTGTAGCAGTTAAGACCAATATGCAAGGCGAAAGCACTTGGAATTGGACACATAACTTAGTAACAAGCAATGGAGATATTTATTATGCTAAAAAGATTACATTAAAGAAAGGAGATGGAACAGCCTACGCAGATACTGACTTTGCAACTGATGGAATATTATTTCACCATGATGGAAGCACATCTGTAACTTCATCAACAATATACGGTTGTATGGTATTAGGAAGTGCCAACACTACAACAAACGAAGCAGATACTTATGGAGTTTCAGCATCTGGAAGCACTTTCGAATCAGGGGGTTACGATGCAAGTCACGGTTCAATTAATACTACTAAAACATTAACAGCAAATTATCCACGCCATAACGACTCAGATGGAGATAACTCTGGTGGAGCAACAGACCAAGTAACATGGGCTTACAGTTGGACTACAGGAGACTTCGACACAACAGGAGCAACAGATCTTAATGGTGGAGTAATTGTTGATAGAGCTACTGCAGCAACACCAGCTAACGCAGCCAAATTGCTATGTCACTTTGAATTTTCAAGTGCCTTCGAAAAGACTGGAAACGACACGCTTAAAGTGTTCGTTAACCATACATTCGAGGGTGGAGCATAATGAGATTCCACGAACTGAAGGAAGCATACTTTAACAAAAACGCAGGTAAATCAAATTCAAAACGTGACCCAGATTCTAAAGAACATATTGGGGAAAACGTATCAGTAACAATAAAGAGAGGTAGTCAATAATGGCACGAACAGCAATTTACAAACACGCAACACAGGTAGATGCAAGTGCATATCCTGATGACCCTTCAGCACCAATCGGAACAAATGAGTGGAATGCGTCACCAAATCCAGTTGGAATGTTAGGATTCACAGCACAAACATTAGCAAGTGCCACAAGTGTAGCAGTCACAAGTTCAGTAATATCATTAACAGGTTCAACAGATGTAGCAACTTTTGCAACAGCCGATACAGCAGAAAATGATTTGTTATGGGTAACTACTACAGGAACAGTCACTTTGAAACATGGCACTGGAAATGTTTATACTAAATCAGCTTCAGACACAGACTTAAGCACAACAGAACCACTGGTATTCATTAGAAAAGGTTCTAACTGGTATCAATACGGTGGAGCACCATCAGCTAGTCCAACTTTCAGTGGAACAATATCAGGAGCAAGTATGACACTATCAGGAAACTTAACAGTAAGTGGAGCAACTACGACAATTAACTCAACGACTTTGACAATTGATGATAAGAATATTGTATTAGCAGATGGAGCAACAGATGATACTGGTGCAAATGGTGGAGGAATCACATTGAAGGGAGCAACCAATAAGACAATCACATGGACATCTGGAACAGGAGACTTTGATATTTCAGAGAACGTAGATATTGCAACAGGTAAGAAATTTAAGATTAACGGAACAGATGTATTTAGTCCAATAGATTTAGACAGAGTAGCATCAGCACCAGCAGACCCAAGTGCGAATAAAAGTCTAATATACGTAAAGTCTGTAGATGCAAATAACGATGGAATATTCGCTAAGGTCAAAAAAGCCACAGGATATGTGGAGGTTCAATTAGGTTAAAATGGCTCTTAAATGGTTTGCAGGTAATCGAATCACTGGATTAGCAGCAGATACTAAACCAACTACTGTAGCAACAGATTCTGAATTTCTAGAAACAGATACTAAGAAAAGATTCATTTGGTCAGGCTCAGCTTGGGAACAATCAGGATTAGGTGGAAGTATTGAAGGAACAGAAATTACAGCAAACACAATTCCATTATCAAAATTATCAACAGGAACAGCTAACAGAACAATTGGATATAACGCAAGTGGACAACCAGCAGAGTTAGCCTCAACAAGTGGACAAGCAGGAAACGCAGTAGTTATGAATTATGCTAATAAAAAATATTCAGTAATATCAACAGGATATGATGATTCAAGTGTAGCAAACAATCAAACACTAGAATATGCTTCAAGTGATGCAACAGGAATTACAGACCAAGACTCTTGGGAGAACGAAGGACTTCATTGGGGTTCAGGAAATGACTCAGCAGGAAAAGGATATTCAACTTGTGTAGGAGCAGACACACCATATAGAAAGAGATGTTTTCCACACGCAAAATTACAATTTGATTTTTCACAAGATAGAGATGTTGGAAACAACGCAGAAGGTAAATGGAGTCATCAAGGACCAAATGCCTATGTCACTTCAGGCTCACTACACTGTCAAGGAAATGCTTCAACTTCAGTTGTAGATATTTCAGCTTTGTATGCAACAGGAGATAATGATGGAAGTGTCACCAAAAGAATAGATATTCACAATTGGTGTCTAAGATGGACTATGAGACCAATAGATGTTGAGACAGGTGGAGATATAGGAGTAGGATTATCAGATAAAGATGAGCAGACACATATTAACAGTTCACAATTATGGTGTGGTGTAATTTACAGAGCAGCATCAAGCAGTTCTCACAGCACTTCAACGTCAGCATATAGAAATGGTTGGTGTCATGCAACACAAACACCTACGTCATTTAACAATATTGATGATGATAATGCAGGAAGCACATCAGCAGGTGGAACAAAGCGTTATGGTTGGGAGACAGCTTCAAACAATGATACAATAATGTATTGTGAAATGCAAAGAGAGGGAGATTATATTTATTGGAGAAGATATGCAGAAGAGGATTACAGAACTTGTTGGAATGAATGGACTATGAACCAAGCAAACCAATATTTCAATGACATGGATGCAGACAATGCTGATAACGACAGACAATTAAGATATATCAAAGTATCAGGCAACAGTGGAACTAACATGGAAGTTCGTATAGACGATATGCAATTCTGGCAAGGAGATGCATTAGCACCAGCAGCAGCAAATCCAACAGATGCAGGAAGCACTATCCCTATGATGATTAACTCAGACCCTTGGGCTTGTGCAAGTCAGCCAACTTATGAAAGAATGGATCAGACTACCCTATATAACCAAAGACGATGGGAAGACCAGTGCACATGGAAACGTAGACCAACTTTAGGTATTAACAATAAAAACTCAGATAACATATGTATAGGACATGAAAAGACCACAGACGAAATGATAGATGCTATTGGTGTCTATATGGGTGGAAGTCATGCGATGAAATACAATAGATACAATAACAACCAAAGAAGTGGAAGTGAAAGAAACTTTGGATATAGAATGCACTCAATGTCAGTTCATCTATGGAAAGAAGGATCACCAACAGGCAACTTAAGAATGGTTTGTTATGAAGGAAGCACAAACGAATACCGAGGTAGAAGTAGAAACACAATAGATGCTTCGACTTTAGACTCATTGTCAGGAAGCACTACACATAACGGAACAGCAACAACAGACCCAACGAATGCAACGAAATGCACATTTTACTTTGAAGGTCATACAGTTAGAGGTGGAGAATATTACCTTATTGAATTAGAAGCACCAACTGCAATGCACCCAAGAATTACAGCACCTCATTATGAAGGTGCAAGTGGAACAGCAGCCAGAGTTCACATTGCTTGTAGAATAACAGACAGTGCGAATGATGATCAGCGAAGTAATACTAATAATTCAAGTCATGCAACAGGATCATCAGTTGATAATGTTGGTTGGACTGCTACAAACAAATACAGAGACCCTTCAGGATTACACAATAAACCAGAAGAAAACGTGGGTTGGTCTTACAAAAGACAATCATCAGACCATACAACAGGAGTTCCAAATATGACATACACAGGAACAACAAACACATCAGGACATTATTGGTGGGAAAGAGGAACTAACCAAAGCTTTTCATATAGATCACCATATGTAGAATGGAAATTCTTAGAACCTTGGATTAGTGATGAAGGAACAGGAGAATACATTAGATGTTATGTTGGAGAAGATAGAGAACGTATGAGTAAGCAAGTAACCAGTAGAACAGAATATCAAAGATGGAATGATACATTTGACGAGAATAATTGTTATACTTATGAATGGAATAACACACAGAATTATCAACCAACCGACACGACAGGTTGGTTTCAACAAGATGGAAGTAGCACTACAACAGGAAGTATGCAGAAAGGAAGATTCTGGGATAAAGGAACTGTTTATCGCAACCTAGCTACTGGAGTGCAGCAATCATCACTTGATTCATTCGCAGGAGATAGTTACAACTCTGGACAGAAATATAGAATATTCGAACACAGTCAAACAAATATGTTCAATGTGTATAGGCAAGTGGACTTTACGACACATAAGCACAGAACAATAGCAATCAGAATGAAATGGGATTATGGATCAATTCATATGTTTGGAAATAAAGATACTAGCACTTCATTCAGTTCAAGTCATCAAGACGATAGAAACTATGACACATTTATTAAAGATCAATATGACGATTGGCAAGAATTAGCTTATGAGGAAGGTATCAACAATACAAGTCCTCAAGAAAGAGTATTCATAGTATCAGGACACTTTAGATATTTGAGAATGTATCACAGAACAGATAGATGTGGAGCACGAGACTCAGAGTGGTATTATCATTATTACATTGATACACCACGAAGATATGTCAGCCACATTGATATTACACCTTACAAGAGATATATGACAGCAACAAACCTGTTAATCCAAAAGTGGAATGATGACTTTAAGGGAAGTGACCAAGAACCTTCATGGACAACGGTAAGGACAATAGCTGTAGCAGACTTGACAGATATGGAGAGTAATGCAATTAGATTACCACTAAACGATACAACTTGTTATCGTATCAAAGTTCCAGATTCAGAAGGAACTAAGAGAATATCATTAAACGGAGTTCGTGTGAAATATGTCAGCACAAGCGATATTAGCACAAAGCATGGACACCAAGCAATCTCGGCATCTGATGCAACTTTGCAGTTGAGTGGAGAAGCATAATCAGGTGAGGTAGGCACATATGCCTACGAAAGTATTTCAATCAGCTATTTTTGATACAGATGTATTCCAAATTAATGTAAGGTCTGCAGTAAGATTATTCCAGAACACAGTATATGACACCGATTTATTCCAACAGATTTATGTTCCAAGTAATACGGTAAGCAATGTATTCCAAGCTGATATATTCCAACAGTTATACAATAGTAAGAAATTATTCCAGAAGGCATATACACCAAGTCTAGCAGGAGAAATAGGAAAAGTATTCCAAAGTAATGTATTTGACGCTGATTTATTCCAGATAGCATACACCGTATCAATTTATCCTAAGAAGATATTCCAGTCGAACATATTCCAGCAACCAGTATTCCAAAGCATACAGTTAGCCAACTTTGGTAAATACATATTCCAGTCAGGATTATTCCAAGGAAGTATATTCGATGTTCCAAACCTTATCAAGATAAGCATAAGTGAGTTAATGGGAATCACTGAAGAAGAGGTAGCACCTAAGATAGGATTTGTAAAGTTTGCAGACGATATGGTATCAATTCTATTGAATGCATACAAAGTCCTAGGATTAGCGAGAGGTGGATTAGACGCAGTAAGCACTACAGAACTTCAATACCATACGAGAGCTCGGAGCAAACCTATTCCAGACCAATTAGATTTATCAGAGTTTATAGTTTATAAAAAAAAGACAGATACTAGATTTGTATCAAAGTTATTCCAGTCAAACGTTTTCCAAAGTTCAATATTCCAGAAGCAGTATAAAAGGCTTAGAGAGACAGTAGATAAAATCTTCACAAGTATATTCCAGTCCAGTGTGTTCCAGACTACAGGACATAAGATATTGGAGATACCAAAAGTCTTCACAAGTGTTTTCCAGTCAAATGTATTCCAAGTAGCACATATAATAACGAACCTCGCACCATATCAAAGCAATATTTTCCAGCAAGGAGTATTCCAAATTGTCCAAGAAAGGAAGTATGGTATCCCAGACTCTGTAGCCGTAAGTGAATCAGTTTCATATCTTAAGGAGAATTTGTTGGTAAAAGTAATCAACGAACCAATTATAGGAATCACAGAGACAAACAACGCACTAGCAGAAAAGACCGTAGTAGTCACAGCACCATTAGACTCAGTTGGTATAACAGAATCATTCAATTCAAGATTAAAGAAAACTACAAGAACCAGTGATAACGTAGGAATCAATGAATCAATAGGAGTATTAAAAATAAAAGACCCTAACGTTGTTGCTAAATTATTCCAGACTAATATATTTGATCAGGATGTTTTCCAGAAACGGTATCTTATACTTAGAACTCAGATTGGTTCAATATTTGATAGTGATGTATTCCAAAGTGATATTTTCCAAGGAGTGTTTAACCTTCAGACAGTTGGCAAGGTCTTTAGTAGTATTTACGATAGTAAGATATTCCAGACTACAGCAATCAAGAAATCTGACATAGGAAGGATTAGAGACGTATTCCAGTCAGGAGTATATGATGATAGAATATTCCAGACAACCGTTCCAATTCCAAAGACGGTCATTGATGATGTTGGTATAACAGAGTCTATTGCATATAAGAGAGTTAGAAAACACCAGCTTTATGGTAATGATAATGTTGGTATATCAGAATCACTTGTAGCAAGAACAGGCAGACCACAAGCAATATCAGAATCAGTAGGTATCACAGATTCGTTAGTAAAGGTATTCGGTATTGCTAGAACAACCACGGATAATGTAGGCATCGTAGAGACCATTGCATTCAAGAAGCACAAAGTAATTGCAGAAACAATTTCAATTACAGAACAAGTCATAAGACCACGAACAATCATCAGGTCAATATCTGAGAGTATTGCAGTCTCTGAGTATAGGAATAGACCAAGACCAACAATAAGAATAGTTAACGAGGCAATAGGAATTACAGAATCAATAAGAAAGCCTTGGCTCAAACGGATTAGTGAAGCTGTAGGATTAACAGAAACCGTTCAAAGAACAAGAAAGGTATTACGCACAATTGCAGAGAATGTAGGCATAGTAGAAACTGGTAAGCCAGAGTTCTATCAAGTAGAAGAAGAGATAATAGAATCACCATTCCAATCATTCTTCCAAGCAGATGTATTCCAACAATTATTCAATCTCAAGGGAATAAAGGCTGCAATATTCCAGACTAATGTTTTCCAGAGTGATATATTCCAGAGGGCGTATCAACCATTACTTAGAGTAAAGAGAGCTGTATTCCAGACTAACGTATTCCAGAAGAGTATATTCCAGTTTGAGTTTAACATTGAACAAACACTTGCAAGATTATTCCAGTCTGATGTATTTGATAAGGCTATATTCCAAGGTAGGAAATTATTCAAACCAATCACAACCGTAAAGAAAGTATTCCAGACTAATGTCTTCCAGTCTGACCAGTTAAACAGAGTATTCCAACAAGCATTCGATTCGTCAGTAATTAAGATTAGAAACATATTCTCAGGAATATTCCAATATCCATTATTCCAAAGCCCAGCACCAATTCTGGTGACAATAGATGAGAAGAAGATTGCAATATCCGAGGCATTAAGAACAGTATTTGGAACTGCACCAGTGATTCCAGAAACAGTTGGTATTGCTGAAGGATTAACAAGGATGAGAAATCTAGCACGTTCAGTAAGCGATAGTGTAGGCATAACTGAGACCACTGGAACATTTGTGCAGAAGACATGGAAGAAGCCACAATATGATACGGTAGCAATTGCAGAAGAGACAGCCATAAAGAAGAAACAGGTGACTTACTTTGTATTCAAGGTATTCCAGAGTAACCTATTCGACTCGGACATATTCCAACAGAAGTGGGATAAGCATAGAATAATTGCCAAAGTGTTCCAGACTAATGTGTTTGACAATGATGTGTTCAGTCAAGGATTTAACAAGTTTGTCATACAGCCAATATTCCAGAGCAACGTATTCGCAGGAAAGTTCTGGCAGAAACTATACGATACTAGAAAACTTGGCAAGTTCATATTTACAGGAATATTCCAGAGCGATGTATTCCAAGCACCAATTAAGGTCAAGAGAACAATCCAAGAATCCGTAGGCGTCTCAGACGTAGCAGTTAAGGTTAAAGGATTTGTTAAGAGATTATCAGAGTCCGTAGGAATCTCAGAGACTTTAGCAAAGATAAGCAGGAAACAATTAACAAAAGTAGTTTCGGATAGCGTAGGAGTAAGCGAGACTAAGGGATATGCCAAACTACTCAAGAAAGTAGTGTCTGAGTCATTACAGATAATCGATTACACCAAGCATAAGTTAGAACAAGTAATATTCACCATACCTAGAATATTCCAGACTAATATCTTTGACCAAGACGTGTTCCAGAAATTATGGAATCCAAGTCTTACAACCATTGCAAAGCTGTTCCAGACTAACATATTTGACACGGATGTATTCCAACAGGTATTCAAGACGAATATCATTCCTAAGGTATTCCAGTCAATATTCCAAAGCACCGTGTTCCAAGCTAAAGTTTCAGATATACTAAGGAGATCAAGCGTTGTATTCCAAGCTAAAGTATTCCAGCTTAACGTATTCCAGACTGCTCAGGTATTAAAGAAGGCAATTAATGAATCGGTAGGAATAGCAGAGACCACTGTTAAGAAGATAATTCCACAGATAAGTAAAGCAGTTCAAGAATCGGTTGGAGTCGTAGAATCATTATCGAAGAGTATTGGTAAGACCAAGACAGTTCCATTAGATTCTGTAGGCGTGACAGAGACCACTGGATTCGCTAAATTACTTAAGAAGGTAATATCTGATAGCGTAGGAATCTTAGACTTTACTAAGAAACTCAAGGAACAGGTTATATTCACAATTCCAAGAGTGTTCCAAACTAACATCTTTGATAATGATGTATTCCAACAGCTCTTTGACCCAACAGTCACAGCGATTGCTAAGGTATTCCAGACAAACATCTTTGACCAAGACTTGTTCCAGAAGGCATATGATACTAAGATAAAGCCAAAGATATTCCAGTTAGGAGTATTCCAAGCGAATGTATTCCAAGTTAAGACACATGACATTAAGAAGAAGAGTAAGGTAATATTCCAAGTTAAAGTATTCCAGACAGGAGTATTTGCAACTGCAGAAATAGCAAGGAAAGCATTAGTCGAACCTATAGGAATTACAGAATCAGTTAACAGGAAGATTATTCCACAGATAAAGAAATCAGTTAGCGATTCGGTAGGAATTATAGAGACATTAGATAAGAGCATAGGAAAAACAAAGACAGTTCCATTAGACACGGTTGGTATTTCAGAGACATTCAACTTTGCGAAGCTTGTTAAGAAATCAATTACTGAAAGTGTTAGCATATTAGACTTCACGAAACATCTCAAGGAACAAGTAATATTTACAATCCCAAGAATATTCCAAACCAATGTTTTCGATCAAGACATATTCCAGAAACTATGGAATCCAATAAGCACTGCATACGCAAAAGTATTCCAAAGCAATGTGTTCGATAGTGATCTATTCCAAGGAGCATTTGATAAATCATTAATAGGAAAAGTATTCCAGACTGGTGTATTCGATGCTAGAATATTCCAGAAGGCGAGGGATATTAGAAAGAAAGCAACTAAGATATTCCAAGTAGCAGTATTTGACTTTAAGGTATTCCAAGCACCAATAGGAGTATTCAAGACAATTTACGATACAATAGGAATTGTCGAATCCACGGTCAAGAAGATTATTCCACAGATTAGTAAATCAATTACAGAATCAGTTGGAGTAGTTGAATCATTTAGTAAGGCAATTGGTATCACAAAAACAACACCAACAGACTCAGTTGCAATTGGTGAAACAACTCAATTTGCTAAGAGATTAGTTAAGACAATAGATGAGAGTTTAACAATATTAGACTTTACAAAGCACTTCAAGGAACAGACGATATTCACCATATCAAAAGTATTCCAGTCAAACGTATTCCAGCAAAGCGTATTCCAGAAGTTATGGAATCCAGTAGCAACTGCATATGCTAAGATATTCCAGACCAGTGTATTCCAACAAAACGTATTCCAGAAAGCATGGGATAAGGTAATCACACCAGCAGTATTCCAGACAGATGTATTTGCCAGAAATATATTCCAGAGAGCAGTAGATATTAGAACAAAGTCTACTAAGATATTCCAAGGAATAGTATTCCAAGCAGGAGTATTCCAAGCACCAGCCTTAATCACACAGGCGATATATGAAACGGTCAATGTCACAGAACAGGCGAGACAGACACTTCAGAATGTAATTAGAAGAACAGTCTCTGAGGCAGTCAATGTAGCAGAAAACATTAAGGAAGTATTAGGTAAGGTAAGAACAGCACCATTAGATACAGTTGGAATAACAGAACTTGCTCAGAAGACCAAGGCTAAGATTGCGATAGTAAGCGATATTGTCAATGCAGTTGAAGTCTTAACAAAACTTAGGTATAGAAAGATTAGTTTCATTTACAGTCCATTCCAGTCGAATGTATTCCAAGAGAGTATATTCCAACAAGTCACACAACTATTCTTCCCAAGTGGAAGGATCAGAAGACTTGTCAAGACTGTATTCCAGAAGGATGTATTCCAACAGTTTAGGTATGGATACAAACAAATCTTCCAGAAAGAGTATGACCAGAATATCGTTAAGAGGGTATTCCAGCACAGTATATTCCAACAACCAAGTGATGATTATCCATATCCAGTATTCCAGAGAACGTATTACAGAAGTGATGTAGAGGAACAATACTCTGACATATTCCAGCAGAACATATTCCAGTCCAACATCTTTGCAGTAAGAATACCATTACACATAGAATTACTTACAGAGGCACTTGCTGATGACACAATTGGTATATCTGAGAATATCTCGTTCATACTTGGAAAGAAGAAGACCATATCTGAGAATGTTGGAGTAACAGAAGTAATAGATGCTAAGAGATTACTCTTCGAATCAATCACCGAACAGGTATCAATCACAGAGGAACACCAGAGACCAAGAAGCATGGCAAGGTTTGGATTCGATGTTGTATATGCACTTGAGTTCAGAGCAAAGACTAGATCATGGGTTAGAACAATTGCCGATACAGTTGGTATCACTGAAGCAAGATTGTTTATCAAGGGAACAGCTCAGACAATACAAGAAGCAATATCCATTGATGAGTTCAGACAGAGGACTAGAGAAGCAATTAGAATTATTGTTGATGAGGCTATCACAATATCTGAAGTTCCAACAAAGGTAAGAAGCCTACTCAGAATAATACAGGAATCAGTCTACATAGACGGTTTCTCATTCGAAGGAATTGGTCACGCATATCGTGGATTAAGCAGAATGGTCAACGAAACTGTCAATGCAGTAGAGTTCAGACAACGTCTAAGAGAATTATTAGCAAGGGTAATTTCAGAATCTGTAGGAATATCAGAATTAAGGGCAAGTGCTAAGGGCAGAATTAGAATTATTGCAGAGTCATTGGGTATCACAGAAACCAAGGACACACTTAGAGCCAGATTTAGAGCAATCAGTGAATCAGTATCCATAACAGAGGGTATTCTCAGATTACGCACATTAGCAAGAATCATAGAAGAAAGTGTCTCTATAACAGAATTTAGAGGTAAGGTTGCTGATATTGTAAGGGCATTATCTGAAGCAATAGGTATTATCGAATCACCAGACAGAGCAAGGACACTATCAAGAATTACTCAAGAACCAGTATCTATAGTAGATATTCCAGCCAGAGCCAGAGGATTAATCCGTTCAATAGCAGAAGCCACAGGAATTACAGAAATTTCAACCAAAGTAAGAGGAATGGTAAGGTCAATTGCAGAAACAGTTGGCTTCACAGAATTGTCTAGTAAGGCGAGTGGAATTGCTAGAACAATAGAAGAATCTGTAAGCATAACCATGTTTAGATTTACAGGAAGATTAGTTGCTAGAATAATTAATGAGATAATAGGAACAACCGAATCATTAGATAAATTCAGAAACAGATACGCTGCAATAACAGAAACAGTTGGAGTCTCAGAATTAGCAGAAAAGATTAGAACAATAATCAGGACATTGATTGAATCCATTGCAATTACAGACACCACAATACGAGTAAGAATAATTGCAAGAGCTATCACTGAGTTAATAGGATTAACAGAAACCAATGTGAGAGTAAGATCAATTGCTAGAATACTTGCAGAATCATTAGGAATAACAGAATTACCAGTAAGAGTAAGAGGACTTGCAAGGATATTACAAGAAACTGTTGGTGTCACCATGTTTAGATTCTCAGGTAGACTCATTGCGAGAATCATATCTGAAGTGGTTGGACTTACAGAAACAAAAGCAACAGCAATTGGATTTGTAAGAATTATTGCAGAGTCTGTTGGACTTACAGATGTAGCCAAAACAGCAAGAAACATTGCAAGAGCTATTGTTGAAACAGCAAACATTGCTGAAAACACCTACCTTTCAAGGACAAGAACAAAGATAGTATCTGAACTTGTTCAACTAATTGAACCAATTAGAGTTGATAACTATGCCAGAATAATGGTTAGAACATTAGCTGAAGCAGTTGGAATCACTGAAGCAACGATAAGACTCAGAGCAATTAGCAGAATGTTATCTGAAGCCACTGGAATTGTAGAAGCAACCAGCAGAACAATTGGAAGAATAAGAATACTTTCAGAATCAATAACGGTATCAATGGTATCATCGAGGTTCAGAGGAAGATTATCTGCTATAGCAGAATCCATTGCAATTAATGAGGCTATAGGAAGGGCAAGAACAATCGCTAGGACTTTAGCAGAATCTATTGCATCGGTTGAATCACTCGTAAGGGTTAGAGGATTATCAAGGACACTCAACTTTACATCAACCATATCTGATATTATTCCAAGGCTTAGAAGTAGATTAAGACCAGTCGCAGAAAGTATTGCAGTCACAGATGCTACAGCCAGAGCAATTGGAAGAATAAGAATGATTTCCGAGTCAATCACTGTTAATGAAATTACAAGTAGGTTTAGAGCAAGATTAATTGCCATAGCAGAATCAATTGGAGTGAATGAGGCTATAGGAAGAGCAAGAACAATTGCCAGAGCATTAGTAGAATCCATTGCATCAGTTGAATCACTTGTAAAGGTTAGAGGAATAGCTAGGACACTTGCAGAAAGCACAAACATTACAGATGTTATTCCACAATTTAGAAGCAGGTTAAGACCAATTGCAGAAAGTATTGGAGTCACTGAAGCCACAGGCAGAGCAATTGGATTTGTGAGAATGATTGCAGATAATGTTGGAATTACCATGTTTAGGTTTAGTGCCAGAGTAATTGCCAGAATTATATCAGAGTCATTAGGAATCACAGAGGGCAAAGACATTGCAAGAAGTAGACTAAGAGCAATAGCTGAAGCAATTGGTATAACAGATATTTCCAAGACTGCAAGAGTATTAGCCAGAGCAATAGCCGAAGAAGTAGCAATTGCAGAGTTAGCAACAAAGGTCAGGGTATTAATCAGAACAATTACCAATTCATTATCTGTAGATGAATCAATTGCTAGAGCCAGAACAATATCCAGAGCAATATTAGAATCCATAGGACTCACCGAATCAATTGTTAGAACAAGAATAATTGCTAGGATATTATCAGAGTCAATTGCCACGACAGAATCTTTGGTTAGAGTTAGGTCAATCATAAGGGCATTTGTTGAATCAACAGGTATCACAGATATTCCAGCGAGAGTTAGAACAATGACAAGATCATTAGAAGAATCCATTGGTCTCACAGAAGTGACGGATATACTAAGAGCCAGATTTGTGACAATTGTTGAATCTGCATCAATTACAGAGGCAGTTGCTAGAGCAAGAACAATTGCTAGAAGTATCGCAGAAACAGTCAGTGCTGCAGAATTTAGACAGAAGGGCAGACTTGTTGCTAGGATAATAGCAGAGGCAATCGGAATCACTGAATCAACCGATAAGCTTAGAGGTAGACTCAGAGCAATTCAAGAATCTGTATCTGTATCTGAAGCCTTAGTAAGAGTCAGAACCATGTTAAGAGCAATTGCAGACTCTATTGGAATCACCGATATTGCTATCAGGTCAAGATTGGTATTACGTGCAGTTGCAGACTCTATTAGTATTACAGAAATTGAACTTAGAGTCAGAGGCTTATCCAGAATAATAGCCAATAGTATTGGAATTACAGAAGTATTTGTAAGAACCAGAGATATATCCAGAGTAATTCAGGAATCAATCGCAATCAGCTTATCATCTATTAGGGTTAGAGGATTATCCAGAATACTATCAGAGTCAGTCAGCATATCAGAATTTAGAGGAAGAGTCAGAGAACTACTTGCCAGAGTTATCTCAGAATCTATTGGTATTACAGAATCATTGACCAAGGCTAGAAGTGTTAGCAGAATAATTGCAGATGCTGTAGCAGTAGCAGAAGATACGGTCAAACAATTCTTCATAGCAAGGACAATCGCAGAGGTTATCAGTGTAATAGATACAAACGTGAGGGTTCGTGGATTAGCCAGAATCTTATCAGAATCTGTCAGTATCACAATGTTCAGATTTAGAGTAAGAGAAATTACCAGAATAATAACTGAGATAATCTATATCGATGGATTCTCACTGGAAGGAATAGGTAAGGCATACAGGAACAGAACAAAGATAGTTGCTGATGCAGTATCCATAGTAGAGTTTAGACAGAAGATAAGAGATGTCATAAGAACTATCGTAGAATCAATAGGAATTACAGAGATAAGCCAGAAGGCAAGAGAGAGACTTGAGATAATTTCTGAGGTTATTGGTGTCACAGAATCTGCATTAAGAATCAGAGAGTTATTACGAATAATATCTGAGAATGTGGGCATATCTGAATTTAGAGGAAAGGCTGCAATATTGGTAAAAATATTAGCAGAAGCTATTGGTATCACAGAGTCAAGAATCCGTCTAAGAACACTATCAAGAATCATGGTAGAAGCAGTTGGAATCACAGAAATCACACCACGGTTCAGAGAATTACTCAGAGGATTTGCAGAGAATGTTGGTATATCTGACGCAGTAGCAAGAGCAAGAACACTATCAAGAATACTTACAGAGTCAGTCTCAATTCAGGACTTTAGAGGAAGAGCTAGAGAATTAATCAGAATGATAGTATCGGAGACTATCGCTATTGGTGAATCTGCACTAAGAGCCAGAGTATTATCACGAACACTCAGTGAATCAATATCATTACTTGAGGTCATATTTACACCAGCGAGACTTGTAAGAGGCATATTAGAAGCTGTTGCAATTACAGAAATTCCAGCCACTGCAAGGACAATAAGCAGAATGCTAGGAGAATCACTCAGCATCATAGAACAAAGCTTCATAGGAAGAGACAGATTTAGAATGATAGCAGAGTCAGTGACAATAGAAGACTTTAGAGGCAGAGTAAGAGAGCTTATCAGAATACTTGTTAATGAAATTGTTGGCATTACAGAAACACCAGTCAAGGCAAGGACTTTGTCAAGAATGCTATCAGAAGCAATTGGAATAGATGAAGTATCAGATAAGGTTAGAGGAATAGTAAGAACGTTCACAGAGGCTGTTGATATTGACGAATTAGCAATTAAGGTAAGAGGAATTACCAGAGTAATTGCCAACTCATTAGGTATTACAGAAACAATAGAAAGAGCCAGAGGCATAATCAGAGCATTCGAAGAAGAGATTGACATCACTGAAAGCCTATCAAAGTTCAGAGACAGATTTGTCAAGGTCACAGAGTCAATATCCATTGCAGACACAATTGTTAGAGTTAGAGGACTACGCACCAGTATTGCTGAATCAATAGAAATAGCAGAAGCTGCAGTAAGACAGTTCTTCATTGCCAGAGCAATATCTGAGATAGTTGGAATTGTAGAATCCAAATTCACTAGAAAGAGTCTGGTCATATTGATTAATGAAATTGTAGGAGTTGTAGAGTTCAGAGAACACGCCAACGTATTAGTCAGAGTAATATCAGAATCAGTCGGTATTGTATCTGACGAAGTAGCCAATATATGGAGAGGAATAGTAAAGGCAGTAAGCAGAATCAGAACATCAATAGCACCAGTAAGCAGGGTATTAACAACTCAAACCTCTGTATCCAGAATAGTCAATGTATTAGGAATCATATCAAGAGTATTCACAGTTGTAGAGTTAAAGACAATATCCAGAGTTATCACAAGAAAGATATTCATATCAAGGATTGTGAATGTCAAATCATTCGAGTCTTCCAGAAGGATATTGAGCTTCATCTCACAAATTAGAACACGATGGGTGGGTGTTTCAAGGATAAAAACAACTGAAGGTGGTAAAGAATCCAGAGTTTCATTCATAAAATCAACCGTATCTAGGATTAGAAATATCTTTAAAAGTCAATAGAGGTATGTAAAAACATGGCTGTATATGAAGACGCAGTGATTAGAATAGGCAATAAGGGAACAGTGATAGATGTCACATTAAATTCTGTGGCAGCCGATGGAAATACACAAACACCAGTAGATTTGTCTGCAGGTAATGGTTATAATTTTGACTTTAAGAGAAAGGATGGAACAACTCAACAAGTGACAGCAACCGTAAAAAATGGTTCAGGAACAGATGGAATCCTTACATATACAGATACAGGTGGAGCAGTTTTTGATCATGCTAAGGCTAAAAGAGGTAGATGGGAAGTTAGAGGTATTATCAACTACGCTTCAGGAAATACTTTTAAAGGAAGTTGGGAAGGATTTACTGTAGGAGAATAATATGAATTATGAAAAAATGGGAATAGCAGTATCTATGATAGTTCTGGTAGGAGTTCTTGGTGTTGCAGTAGTAGCATCAGGTGAGTTTGATATAGGTATTGATAGAGACTATGTTATTCCTAACATAACGTCAAGCACTAGCACAGATAATGACGATTTCAAATCAGATGGTTATTATGAATGGTGTTATAAGATTGGAATAAAGGACTGCTAATGGCTAACTTAATTGAGACTGCAGGTGGAAAATGCGACAAGTGTGGACATCACCAAGAGTATCATAAAACACAACAATGTTCATTCGAGAACTGTAATTGTGGAGCATAAAAGCCTGAGAAAAAGATTTTTAAGCAATATATAAGTAGTTTTTGTAATGGGTATATTAAAGAAGCTTGGTGTTGAAACTGCGTTTCAAACATTCAACAACTATTTAAGTAATATAGTTAGGAAACGTAATGCTTCAGTAGTCGGACCAAGTAGGCAGATTACTGGTGAGTTTCCAGAGGTTACATTCCCACGGTTATTCGAATATTATCATGGATGGGATCAAATTAAAAGAAGTATAGATACAATGCACCAAAAATTTATGGGTGCAGGGATAGAAATTAGAAGTAATAGTAATGAGTTTGATGACTTTTTACATAAATGGATGGAAGTGGCAAACTTTCAAAAGAAGATGTCAGACTTCTTCTTATCTGTATTCATAACAGGTAACGGTATTCTTGAAAAACAGTTCACCGAAGATGGTAGACTAGGAAACGTAGCAGTAATTCCGATGCAGACAATTTATAGGATATTTCGAGACGAGTTCGGTAACGAAGTAAAGATAGTTCAAAACATAGATGGTATTTTCAAAGAACTAGACCCAGAATATTATGTTCATTGGATGATAAATAACCCAGACAGACTAGCTTTTGGCAAATCAGAATTTCATTCATTGGCTGCACCAAGAAAAGTTTCTTCAAAGATTGACCCAGATACAGGAGAAGCTATTAACCCAGAAAGAAACTTAGTTTCATTACTTGACGCACAAGCAGAATTACAAAACGCAGAAGTAGAGATTAAGAGATTAATGGCTAAACCAAGAGTGTTTGCTAGTTTTCCGGGAATGCCACAACAACAACTTAACAAACTTCAAGATGAATTACAAGATGAAGCTTCAGCTCAAACCATTTGGGCATTTGATAAAGAAGCTAAAATGGCAGAAGCACAATACGCAGGTCAAGCAAAGTATCAAGAATACGGAAAAAATGTTGACAGCCACATAGACATCGGAACAGGATTTGCATCACAAGTCATTTCTCATCCCGGTGGATTTAGTTATTCTTCAAGTCAAACACCATTCGATGTGTTAGATCAAAGAATGGTAGATATGCAATCAGATGCAAAAGAAATGCTTCGTGATCATATATTGAGACCATTGTCAGAATCATGGGGAATTGCAAACTTTGATGAAATTGAAGTGGAAATATTTTTCCAACCAAGTGTAAGAAGATTAACAATTGAAGATATACAGAAATTACCATTAGACGCAGTAGCACCAAAAGAAAAGAGAGAAATTCTAAAGGCACTCCACGTTCCATTAGATGACTCTGTGTTTGAAGAGTTCCAAAAGAAAGGAGAGCAAGAAAAATTAATGGGTGGAATGGGAGGTGGAGAAAACCCACCACAAGAATCACCAGTGTCACCAGTATCTCCAAAACAAGGAGGTGCATCTCCACAGGGTGATAGTCAAAGACCAAGACCACAAGCTAATGCAGCACAAGAACACGCTGGTGGAGCATACATTCCTTATTCAGGAGAAAGGATTCATGTAGCACCACATACTGCAGGTGGAGATTTATTCGTTCCCGGTGGACTTGATGAACAATATGACCCACCAGAAGTGACGGATATGGATATTTTAGACCAACTACTTGAAAGGTTTGATGAAGAAAAACTATGGACTACTAATGATAACGAAACTAATGATACTGACGCAATAATTGAAGATATTACAGATAAAGATTGGGGTGGAACAGGAGACACAGCTTATCCAGACACAGGTCAATCCGTAGGAGTTCCTACAGGAATTAAGGGAACAGACTTAGCTGGTAGTCCATTTGAAACTTCCCACGACAAAAGCAAAGCCAATAGATATGAAGATGGTAATAACGATGTGTCGACATTTGGATTCTTAGATAACGAAGACGATGATAATCGTAGAAGATTAATTGGGGAATTTATCAATGGAAAAGTTAAAGGCAGAGTGGTGGAAAAAACCTCCAAGGAGTAGCAGAGTTTGCTACCGTTGTGGGCATAAATATTCTTCGCATATAGACGTTAAATGTTTAAAACTAGTTGAAAGAAAACCAACGAGAATAGAATGCACTTGTAAAGGATTCATTAAAGATAAACAAGAAATGGAATTTATGTTGAATCCAAGACTAAGAAGAACTAGAAAACAGGTGAGAAAATAATGGGTAAAAAGAAATCCACAGAAGCACTTGATTCCACAACATTTGAAGAACAGGAACATCCAAGAGATGGAGACGGTAAATTTACAGCAGGTAGTGGAAACGCAGAAATGCAAAGTGCACAGAGAATGATGGCAGAAAAACCAACTGGTGATGGATTAGATTACGATCCTACTCATAGATACCCACCTGAAATATCCACCCTGCTTAAAATGGGTAAAGACAGGCAAAAAAAGAAAACATCTAAAAACCCACCAATGGAAGCACTATCATACACATCAGCACTAAAAACATACGCAAAATTTCTGAAATCAACAAAAGAAAAGAATTATTCATTTAACCCAAAGACAGGTAAAGGTTTTGACGCATTTAATGATCTGGATGCAGCAAAAGATTTTTGGCAGCAACACTCAAACGGTAAAGACCCAGTTTATGTTGTTGGTATTACAAACCATCAGGGAGATTTAGACCGTGAAACAGAATCTGCATATGACCAAGCACAACAATACGGAGAACCACTGATAGGTCATTGGGAATCTGATGATACAGGGTTCGCTTATACAGACATTTCATATCCTGTAAATCACGGAACAGATGATGTTGAAGCTGGAAAACTTGGAAAAAGCCATGAGCAAGAAAGCGTAT
>Ga0310125_10000222_pt1 | contig 25421 bp, 22 predicted proteins | sample CB11b_Tmax_Bot8__FD_203508 | JGI IMG/M metagenome (GOLD analysis project Ga0310125, IMG submission 203508) | Marine microbial communities from Western Arctic Ocean, Canada - CB11b_Tmax_Bot8 | ecosystem: Environmental > Aquatic > Marine > Oceanic | place: Canada: Western Arctic Ocean | collected... | reverse complement strand
GTGGATGGTGACACGATCCGAGTTTGCTCGGAGCGAGATCCTGCAGAGCTACCCTGGAAGGAAATGGGCGTGGACATCGTGTTGGAGAGCACGGGGTTCTTCGCATCTAAAGAGAAGTCCTCCGCGCATCTGAAGGCGGGAGCAAACAAAGTCGTCATTTCGGCTCCCGCCGGAACCGACGTGGATGCGACGGTCGTGTACGGCGTCAATCATCATATTTTGAAGGCATCCGACCAAATCATTTCGAACGCTTCCTGCACTACGAACTGTCTTGCGCCCTTGGCAAAGGTCTTGCACGAGACCGTAGGCATCGAACAGGGCTTGATGACTACGATCCACGCATTTACGAACGACCAGGTGTTGACAGATGTTTTCCACTCGGACCTGAGGCGAGGCCGTTCAGCAACTCAGTCGATGATTCCAACAAAGACGGGAGCGGCCTCAGCCGTTGGCCTGGTCCTGCCTGAGCTTGACGGCCGGCTTGATGGATTCGCAATTAGAGTCCCGACAATCAACGTCTCCGTCGTTGATCTGACGTTTACCTCTGGGCGGGAGACTTCCGCGGAGGAGCTGAACGAGGCCGTGCGAGCGGCGAGCCTGGGTGAGCTTAAGGGTGTACTCGCCTATTCCGATGAGCCGCTGGTGTCGATTGATTTTAACCATGACCCGGCCTCATCAACACTCGATGCTGGGCTCACCAAGGTTTCTGGGAATCTTGCCAAGGTCTGCGCGTGGTACGACAACGAGTGGGGCTTCTCGAACCGCATGCTTGATACGACATTGGCCTTCGCCAACGCAACCTAGCGGAGACGAGGATGGCGCTTGCGGTCAAGCGCATGGTAGATCTCTCGCTTCACGCGAAGAGAGTCCTCATCCGCGAGGACTTGAATACGCCAATAACGGACGGCGTCATCACCAACGACAAACGGATCCGAGCAGCGTTGCCGACGATTGAGCTGGCGCTGGATCGGGGCGCGAGAGTGATGTTGATGTCTCACCTCGGGAGACCCGAGGAGGGACGTTTCGACGAGCGATTTTCGCTCGAGCCCGTCGCTCGGCGCCTTGGTGAGCTACTCGATCGACCCGTTCCCCTTGTCCGGCCTTGGCTGGATAACGTAGAGGTTGCGCCCGGCAACGCTGTGCTGTGTGAAAACGTGCGTTTCCAGGCAGGGGAAAAGAGTGACGATGATGACCTCGCGCTGCGAATAGCAAGTCTTTGCGACGTATTCGTGATGGATGCATTCGGTACGGCGCACAGGGCGCACGCCAGCACGCACGGCGTAGCCCGGTTCGCCCCCATTGCCTGTGCCGGGCCGCTGCTTGTAGCAGAGCTGGAAGCGCTCGCCGCCGCGCTGGAGAATCCCGAACGGCCGACGATCGCCATCGTCGGTGGTTCTAAGGTCTCCACCAAACTTAAAGTTCTCCAGTCTCTCGCCGGGATCGTCGACGAGCTCATCCTGGGTGGCGGCATCGCGAATACGTTGCTCGCTGCAAAGGGGGCGAATATTGGGCGCTCGCTCCACGAGCCGGACATGTCTTCGTTCGCCGGTAGGCTCCTGGAGGGGCACTTCGGAGACGTGTCGATTCCTCTACCCACAGATGTCGTCGTCGCGGATAAACTGGGTGAAACCGCACGCGGAGTAGTGAAGAGCATCGGTGATGTTTCTGGAGGCGACAGAATATTGGATATCGGTCCGGATACTGCTCAGGATTATTGCCGCCGCTTACAAAGTGCCCGCACTATTTTGTGGAACGGTCCCGTGGGGGTCTTCGAGCATCCGGAGTTCGCGGCCGGGACAGAAAAGATCTCACGAGCCGTCGCGGAGAGTGGTGCGTTCTCTATCGCGGGTGGCGGAGACACTCTAGCTGCGATAGATCAGTTCGGCGTCACCGAGCGAATCTCTTACATATCGACCGGCGGAGGTGCCTTTCTGGAATTCCTGGAGGGCAAGCGACTTCCTGCGGTCTCCGTTCTGGAGGCAAGCGTCGAGGACACATAACAACCTGGACCAGGATCTTAACGGGGCTGAGGTATAGTGCTCGATGAAGTAGAAGGAACTTGCGTGTGGAAGCTGAAACCCTTGGTCCCCGGAGGCGAACTAAAATCGTCGCCACCTTAGGTCCGGCCACAGACGGACCTGATGTTCTCGAGTCCCTCATCCGCGCCGGTGCGGACGTGCTGAGGTTCAATTTCTCCCACGGCGCCGCGGAAGATCAAAGGGAACGCGTGGAGCAAGTGCGAGCCATCGCGTCGAAGCTTGGTCGCTATGTGGGCATCATGGGGGATTTGCAAGGACCGAAGATACGGATCGAGTCCTTTAAGGAAGGCTCAGTGATTCTTGAGCCAGGGCAGGTGTTCCTACTGGATACGGCCCTAGGATCCGATGATGGCGACGAAACCCGTGTGGGTGTCGCGTATCCGGATCTTATTGAAGATGTCGGCCCGGGAGATGTGCTGCTGCTCGATGACGGGCAGATTGTTCTGGAGGTTGAAGGTCTGGGTGAGAGTCAGATTCGCTGCCGCGTAACAGAGGGTGGCGTCCTAACCGATCACAAGGGTCTCAATAAACAGGGTGGAGGATTGTCCGCCCCCGCTCTTACGGATAAGGACAGAATGGACATTCGGGCAGCCGCGGAGTTGCAGATGGACTTCGTCTCGGTCTCCTTCGCCAGGAGTGCCTCTGACATTACAGAAGCACGTGAGCTGCTGCGAGCCGCGGGCGGTCAGGGACATATCGTTGCGAAGATCGAGCGGGCGGAAGCTGTCGAGAATATTGCGGAGATCATCGATGCCAGCGATGTGATCATGGTAGCTCGCGGCGATCTGGCGGTGGAAGTTGGCTATGCATCAATGACTGGATTACAGAAAAACCTCATCCGGCGCACTCGAGCCCAAAACAAGATCTCTATCACGGCCACTCAGATGCTGGAGTCGATGATCTCTAATCCGTCGCCCACCCGAGCTGAGGTCTCCGACGTCGCGAACGCAGTCATGGATGGGACGGACGCTGTCATGCTGTCTGCGGAAACCGCCGTCGGCCGATACCCGGTACAAGCCATCGAGACTATGAGTGAGGTGTGTATCGGTGCGGAGAAACACGAGACCTTTCGCAGGCCCCGGAATTACCGCTTGGAGGATGTCTTCAGGTATGTTGATGAAGCAATCGCTCTCGCCGCGATGTACACGGCCAACCATCTCCATGTCAGCGCCATTATCGCTTTCACGGAGTCCGGTTCGACCCCTTTGTGGATGTCCAGGGTTCGCAGTGATATTCCGATTTATGCCTTCACCAGGCATGAGGCAACACGCCGGCGCGTCACGATCTACCGGGGGGTCTGTCCAGCATCTTTCGACATCTTTGACGCGGAACCAGGGCGTATCTATCAAAGGGCGATTCAGATGCTAGAGCAGGCGGGGGCCGTTCAGGCCGGCGATCTTGTGCTGTTTACTTCGGGTGATATGGCAGGGGTGTCGGGGCGTACGAACACGCTGCGTATTATAGAAGTGGGCGACGTGGGCGAGAGCAGAGCCGAGCCGGACAATGAGGAGCGTGGCTGAGGCAACGCGGAAAGCCCTCGTCCTCCCGGGAGCGGGTGCGCGGGGTGCTTATCAGGTCGGCGTGCTCAAGGCCATCGCGACACTCCTTCCGGAGCGCGCATCCAACCCTTTCTCTGTAATCTCTGGCACGTCGGCGGGAGCGATTAACGCCAGTGTGTTGGCGAGTCGTGCTTCACGGTTCGATGTTGCGGTCGCCGAAATGGAGCGTGTCTGGTCTAACTTTTCGGCTCATCAGGTATACCGTACGGACACCTGGACGATGCTTCGCTCTAGCTTGCACTGGCTGAGCGCTTTCGTGTTCGGGGGGTTGGGCGTCAGAAACCCAGAGTCACTACTGGACAATCAACCGCTTCGCGAGTTACTCGCCGAGAACATAAACCTCCGACACATTGACCGAGCTATCGAGAAGGGCCAGCTTGATGCACTGGCAATCACGGCGTCCGCCTACAGTTCGTCCCGCTCGGTGACTTTTTTTCAGGGATCCGACTCTTTGAGACCGTGGGCCCGCGTAAGGCGCGTAGGTCAGTCCGCGAAAATAGGTATCGACCATCTAATGGCGAGTTCGGCAGTGCCCTTCGTATTCGCGCCTGTAAAAATCGGTAGCCAGTACTTCGGTGATGGTGCGATGCGACAAAGCGCACCGCTGAGTTCAGCAATCCATCTCGGTGCGGATCGGATGCTGGTGATCGGTGTTCGTGATGAGCATCCCGACCCAGAGCCAAGCGAGGCGGCTCCAGCAGAGGTACCGAATCTGGCCCATCTGGCAGGATACATGTTGGACACGCTTTTCATGGATGGGTTGTACGCTGACCTGGAGCGGCTGACGCGCACTAACCTTATACTCGAGCAGCTGAGCCAGGACCTCACTGGCCCCGTCGCCCAGCTGCGCCCTCTGAGCACTCTGATCATCGTGCCGAAGGAAGACCTACGGCAGGTCGCCGCGCGGCACGCGCACGAACTTCCGAGAGCCGTGCGCGCGCTCCTAAGAGGGTTAGGCGCCATGAACAGAGGCGGCATGCAGCTCGTCAGCTACCTCCTGTTCGAATCGGGGTTTACGCGTGAGCTGATCGATATGGGGTTTCGCGATGCCATGGAGGTTGAAGAAGATCTTAAGGCGTTCCTATTCGACCAGGAGATGGATACGCTAGACGCGAGGGCCGATATCAAGCATGAACTGATGCTCGACCAACACGACAGGTAGGCCCTGCCTCAACCTGGAAGCCCGTGATGGTGCGTCTGGATTTTCTCGTCCGTAGAGAGCCTCTCGGCAACCGCCTCAGTGATGTAGACTGAACGGTGCTGACCACCCGTACACCCTATCGCTACTGATAGGTAGGAGCGTTGAAAATCTCTGTAGTGAGGGATCCAGCGCTCCAGGAAGTTTACGATGTCGTCGGTCATAGCCATAACCTTGGACTGGTTCTCCAAAAAGTCCTTCACGGGCTGATCCCGGCCGTTTAGACGGCGAAGCTTCGGCTCCCAATAAGGGTTCGGTAGGCAGCGCACGTCGAAAACGAAGTCGGCGTCAGCTGGGAGCCCATTTTTGTACCCGAAGGACTCAATCAGTATCGAGAGCTTGTCTTGCTTGCGTGTTCTGATTCGGACGCCAATAAGCTCCCGCAGGTCATAGACACTGGTGTCGCTAGTGTCCACTATCAAGTCTGCTATATCGATGATGTCGCCCAGCAACTCCCGTTCCTTCGAGACCGCTTCCCCCAGGCTGACTGCACTCGACGTCAAGGGATGTTTTCTCCTTGTCTCACTGAAGCGTGACAATATGACGTCGTCGTTTGCTTGGAGAAAAATTACTTCACAGGTGGCGCCCGTTTTCCGGAGCTTTTCGATGACTTCTGGTAGACGCTTGATGTCGGGGACGTTACGCGCGTCCAGTCCCACGCCAACATTGTCATAGACCTGATCGCTACGAGGCATGATCTCCTTCACGAAGGATTGCAGCAGGCCGACGGGGATGTTGTCGATGCAGTAGAAACCGGCGTCTTCTAGAACGTTGAGGGCGACGCTCTTTCCTGAGCCCGATAAACCGCTGACGATCACTAGTCGCATTGGACCCTCCAGTAGTGGGGTTCCAGTCGTCTGTGGATTAGCTTCAGAGAGTCCGCAGGAAAATCACGTATTTCGGCCGGATCGGGTTTCTCGCGTAGCTGACTCTGTAGCGTCGAGTTTCGAAGGCGCCGGATGAGCTTCTTCATCTCACGGACTTGTTCGTCGCTGCAATCTATCGGCGCGTTTCCTGCCCCCCGATGAGACGATTTTCATGACCTCCCGGTATTTTGCCACGGTCCGGCGCGCCACCTTGATACCGTCTTCAGAAAGCAATTTCGCTATTTGATTATCGCTTAACGGTTTCATCGGGTTTTCGGTCGAGATCAACTTTCGTATCTTGGCTCTCACGGCAGTCGATGACTGTTGATCGTCATCGCTGACCAAGTGGCTCGAGAAGAAGAATCGGAACTCGGATATGCCCCTCGGCGTATGCATGTACTTATTGGTAGTCACACGAGACACGGTTGACTCATGCATGCCAATAGCTTCGGCGACATCACGGAGTACCATTGGACGCATGTACTCCTCTCCGCGCTCCAAAAAATCTGTCTGTTTTTGTACGATTGTGGCCGCCACCTTCAATAGCGTTTCGTTTCTAATCTCCAAGCTCCGAATCAACCATTTGGCTTCTTGTAGCTGTGTCCTCAGCGTATCGTATTCGCCATCGCGCCCTAGGGATCCCGCATAAGTTTGATTAACTCGAAGTTGTGGGGCAGCGGATGTATTGAGTTCGACGACCCAGATACCGTCATTGCGGCGCACATAAACGTCGGGTATCACATACTCGGCAGCGGGAGCGTTTATCGAATCGCCCGGGCGTGGATGGCAGGCCCTGACTAGAAGCAATGCGTTATTAAGGTCCTCATCCGATGCCCGAAACCGCCGTCTCAGCGTGCTGATCCGCTGTGCAGCGACGAGGGCCAGGTGCTCGCGCGCGATGGCACATGCTAAGTCCAGTCCCGGTGTTGATGGGTCGAGCTGATCGAGTTGCAGTAATACGCACTCACTGACGGAGCGAGCACCAACCCCCGAGGGATCGAGCCGCTGGACGAGCTTGATGACAGCCTCGATCTCATCAATGCTACTTTCCAGGTCCGGCGCCAGAGTCTCCCGAATCATTTCGGGTTTGTCCATCAGATAGCCGCCTTCGTTGATCGCGTCGATCACGGCCTGTCCGATCGCTGTAGTCCTGGGGTCTAAGTTCTCGAGTTCGAGTTGCCACAGGAGGTGATCTAACAGAGTCTCTTCGGACCGATCGGCGTACTCGACTATTCCTCGAGGCTCAAAGCTCGTCTGCGTGTCCGAGGTGCCCGCTGTCTGTGTGTCGGCCCAGTCAGTCTCCGGTGCGACATTGACCTCGTCTAGCCGGACGGGGGTTTCCGCGTTTGTCTCTAAGACAGCCGGCTCCGGGCTATCGAGCGAATAGGCAGTGGGATCTGTCTCCGGCTCGTCGATCTCGAGCATCACATTTTCGTCTAGTGCCTCTTGGATCTGCGTCTGGAGGTCCATGATCGGTAGCTGCAGGAGACGGATCGCCTGCTGCAGCTGGGGCGTCATGGTTAGCTGCTGTGAAAACCTGAGTTGAAGAGAGGGTTTCAACATTTTGGTTCTGCGAAGCTACAGGGAGAAACTTTCCCCGAGATACACATCTCGCACGCTCTGATTCGACAAAATCTCATCCGGAGTACCGGCAGCCATCAACTCTCCATTGTTCAGAATATAGGCGTGCCCACAGATTCCAAGGGTCTCGCGCACATTATGGTCTGTAATCAGGACACCGATATCCCGTTGTGTGAGATGCTGAATGATCCGTTGAATGTCCATGACGGAAATGGGGTCGACGCCGGCGAAAGGCTCGTCGAGTAGAACGAACTTAGGTTCAACCGCCAGTGCTCGGGCGATTTCCACCCGACGCCGCTCGCCGCCAGACAGCGATACCCCGAGACTGTCACGGACATGGCTGATGTGGAGCTCCTCCATGAGTTCTTCCATTATCTTTTGGCGGGCGGCACGGTCCAGATCCGGTCGGGTCTGTAGGATTGCACGGATATTGTCGGCCACGCTGAGCTTACGAAATACCGAAGCCTCCTGAGGCAGATACCCGAGGCCTCGACGAGCTCGCCTGTGCACAGGCAACCGAGTGACGTCTTTGCCATTCAGTACGATCTTTCCTCGGTCGCATCGGAGTAGTCCAACGATCATGTAAAAGGCCGTGGTCTTGCCGGCGCCATTGGGACCCAGCAGACCGACCACTTCGCCGCTATTTATCGAAATAGAAAGATCCTTTACCACCTCGCGTGTTCGATAACGCTTGGCGATACCGCGCGCTTCGAGTTTGTTCATGGTGAGGCTGGGTCGTCCTGGCCGGACTCCTCAACTGCGTCCTCCTCGGCCAGTGGTGGTAAGACCGTTATGACGACTGGTTCGCCACACTCCGAGGAACCGGACGTGATCTTTTCTTCATCGATGTCGTAAATTAGATCGCAGCCCCTGAACTCGTTAGAGCCTTCGCTCAGCCAGGCGCCGTCGGTCATTCGTAGCGTGCGCTCTGTGCTATCGAACTCCAGCAACGAAGCGCCACCCCTAATAGGCTCCTCGCGCGCTGCACTGAAATCTTCAAATATGGCTGGGTCGCCGCGAAGCCTCACGACCAAGAGCTCATGGCCTTGGAAGGTCACCTCGGCGGTCGAGGACTCGATGTTTGCCGAGTCAATCGCTATGCGAACGTTGCCCCGAAAGGTCCACTCGCTCATCTCGAAGTCGAGCCCGGAGGCTTCGGCCTGGTCGGCTTCAATCGTGAAGTCACCCTGATTGATGCGCAATCCTTCAAAGACCACGGAATTCGACTGCCTATCGAACGACGAAGAATCTGCGTCGAGCGAAATCGACAAGGGCCCTTCCCCTTGTTGGGCCGTTGCAAAGACGGGGAAGAGTATTAAGGGTGTGAGCCCTTTTCTGCGCTTATGGGGGAAACTCGCCATGTACATTAGATTCTAGCGCCAACTGGTCAGTCTTCAAATCAGCGCGCATCCCGACGGCGTCCAGGCGCGTCTCGCCTATGAATACACTGACGGGCGCTCCAGTCTCTGCCACGAAACTCTCTGGCCGTAGGCGCAATTGCACCGTACGAATGATTGTCGGACCTAGGCCCTCCTGAGGACTACTCGCAAGCTCAACTTCACCGCTCAGATCCAGATAGGACTCGTTCGTGGACACTTCACCGCGCGTGGCTTTTAGGATCCATGAAATGTCGTTCTCGGGCTGATATTGGACGGTGACGTCACTGAGCACCAAGCGCCGTTCGCCGGGCCTCTCCTCGGCTCTACTCGCCCAGATTTGATACAGGGGTCGGCCGTTCTCATCCATTTCAAGGATCTCAGCATCGCTGAGATAGTAGCCCAGAGGTCCGGGCCGGGTAGGTGTCTCCGCCGTTTGGTCCTGGGCGCCCTCCCGGCTCCATAGCCAGCTCAGAAGTGCTGTCGATACCAGAAGTGTGGCGCCGAGCACATTCTTGAGGTTCGCGTACATATCGAAGCCGCTCCTAGCGGGCTACCAGCATTAGGTTGCTGATTTCACAGGCCGCACCGTGCCTGCTTCTTGCGGGGGTTGAGTCTTGTTTAGTTTCCACTTTTTCCTGTCGTGCATCTATTACCGCAAGGGCCAAGTCTACGCTGTGCTTCATCGGTACGATAGCGTGCGACTCTAGCAGCTGGTTCTCACCCGTAGACTGGTTTGGTGACCGACGGTGGTAGGTTAGACTGTGGTCTCAAGGGCGCAGAGCAGTTCCGGACAATGGATCCAAAAGAGATAGCGAGCTTGATTGAAGCGGGTCTCCCTGGATCGCGGGTCGAGGTTCGTACTGATGGCCAGGGGCATTACGAAGCGTTGGTCGTATCGTCGGTCTTCGATGGTGAGCGCAGCGTGCGCCGCCACCAGCTCGTCTACGGGACGCTCGGTGACCGGGTTGGCACGGATATTCACGCGCTGGCGTTAAAGACTTTGACCCCCGAGGAGTGGCAGACCTCGGAGCCATAACCGGGGCACCGCTTTGGACAGACTGGAAATCATCGGGGGTTCCGCGCTGTCCGGAGAGGTTCGTATCTCCGGTGCCAAGAACGCCTCGTTGCCTATATTGACCGCGTCATTGCTCGCGGAAGGCCCGGTGATTCTCGAGAATGTCCCGCATCTGAATGACGTCACCACGACGGTCAAGCTACTCCGCCGCATTGGTGTTGAGGTAACGTTTCACGACGGGCTGCGCCTGGAGGTCGATTCCTCTGGTGTGTCCCATTTCGAGGCACCCTACGAGCTCGTTAAGACCATGCGGGCGTCGGTGCTCGTGCTCGGTCCGCTGCTGAGCCGTTATGGGCGTGCGGACGTATCTCTGCCCGGGGGGTGTGCAATCGGTGAACGGCCGGTCAATCTCCACGTCGCCGGGCTCCGGGCCATGGGCGCAGAGATCAGCATCGACAACGGCTACATTCGGGCGCGCGCTGACCGATTACGGGGCACGAGGCTCGTCCTCGACAGCGTCACCGTTACGGGTACCGAGAATCTGATGATGGCGGCAGTTCTGGCGAAGGGAGAATCCGTTATCGAGAACGCGGCCCGGGAGCCGGAGGTGGAGGATCTCGCGGACGCACTAAAAAAAATGGGTGCTCTGATCGAAGGGGCGGGAACCGGTACGATCCGTGTGCAGGGTGTGGATGCGTTACAAGGAGTCAGCCACTCGGTGTTGCCGGATCGAATTGAGAGCGGTACCTATCTTGTCGCCGGAGCCATCACCGGCGGCAGGGTCAGAATCAACCACACGCGGCCGGATCACCTGGATGCCGTACTCAAAAAGCTGATGGAGGCCGGGGCCGTCATCGAGACGGGGAAGGACTGGATCGAGTTGGATATGCGGGGGCAGCGTCCTAGGGCGGTGGACGTGCGGACGGAACCCTATCCTGGGTTTCCCACGGATATGCAGGCGCAGTTTTGTGCGCTGAATTCGATCGCCCGCGGTACCGGGACCATTACGGAAACGATCTTCGAAAACCGCTTCCAGCATGCGCTGGAGTTGCAGCGCATGGGCGCTGATCTGGTCGTAAAGGGCAATACTGCAATCAGCCGCGGCGTTAAGCGCCTTGAGGGGGCGCCGGTTATGGCAACGGACCTGCGGGCATCCGCATCGCTGGTACTTGCGGGGCTGGCGGCGGAGGGCGCGACGGTGGTCGAGTGCATCTATCATGTTGACCGCGGCTACGAATGTATCGAGGAGAAGTTGTCGCAGCTAGGCGCCGAGATTCGTCGCCTCCCGAGTTAGAAAAATCCTCAGACCCTGCGATACGTCGTTAAGGCTCGGCCTGAAATGTGGCGGTTACACTGCGCTTTTTCGCCGATCTTTGCCTCGATTCGCAACGCTTGGGAGTTTTTCTACTATCTCGAGAATCCTGAAGGTCGCTCAACCGCCTGCAGGACGTTCCTCGAGGACGGCCACGGTCTCAAACACACCGGCCCCGCGCCTGATACCGCGGATCTGAATCGTTTGTCCGGGTCGAGTCCCCGCCACGAGATTCATGGCTTGACCCTGACTGAACATCCGTTCACCGTTGATGTGGGTGATGATGTCGCCGGCCCGCAAACCCGCGGCTACAGCTGGTCCGTTCACCTGCAAGAGTTCCAGGGCAGAGCCGGCGACGCCGACCGACTCTGCTTGAGAGTTTGGTAAGTCGCGGGTATCGACGCCCAACCAGCCCCGAATGACCCGTCCGTGCTCTATTAACTCTTCCATGACGCCGCGGACAAGGTTCACGGGGATCGCAAAGCCGATCCCATCCGGCGCACTCTGATTGAGGGCGGCGAACCGGGCCGTGTTGATTCCGATGAGCTCGCCCTGGGTATTGACCAGGGCGCCGCCGGAATTGCCGATATTGATCGCTGCGTCGGTCTGGATGAAATTCTCAAAGTTCGTCAGACCTAGGCCGCGACCGGTCGCGCTGATAATCCCGAGGGTCACGGTCTGACTCAAGCCATAGGAGTTCCCGATCGCGAGGACGACTTCACCTATTTCCAGGGTGTCGCTGCGACCCAGCTCGATAGCCGGCAAGTCCGGCAGATCGATTTTGAGGAGCGCGAGGTCGGTATCTGGATCCGCGCCCAGGATCCGTGGTTCCTCCACACGGCCATCCGCGAGCTGGACGACGACCTGATCCGCGTCGCGGATCACGTGCCAGTTGGTGACCAGATACCCGTCCTGGCTTACGATCACGCCAGACCCGAGCCCCTGGTCCACGACACCCGTCACGAATCTGCCGCGCTGTCCGAGCCGGGCCGTTCTCAGGCTGACAACCGAAGGTGCGCTGGCGTTGACAGCTCCCGCGTAGCTCGACCTTGGCGTTGTGACGCGAGCCCCCAGATTCACCAGATCGGGTCGGGAAAGAACAATCAGAAACGCTACTGCCAGCCCGGCTGTAGCCGACTGGCCGACGAAGGCCAAAACCTTCCAGTGGGGCGTCATTTCGGTAGTTTAGCAGGGCCTCGGGACAGTGCTTCAGTGGTCAAGCGCGAGAGGCGGTGTGTATAATCGCGCCGTCTCGGGGGAAGCACCTAGCCCGGACGCGCGGCCCTGCGGGCTGCGGTGCGCGTGAAACTGTGCGTCCCCGTGCATATCGTGGCTCTGCACGAGGTCGGATCCAATAACCCCGACGGGATCGAGATCAAGGATCACAAGAATAGCGACGGGATACAGATCGATGGCGTTTTAGCGTCTGGTTTGTTTCGTGCCGTTCAAGGTCAATTAGGAGAAATTCATGGCGGTAATCGCTAACCGTCGTTCGGTTATGACGTTGTTCTCAAGGCCCACGGGCCCGTGGAGTCACCGCGTGCGGTTGGTACTTGCGGAGAAGAGCATCAATATAGACTTCGTCGATGTAGGTGAGGGAAACCTTCCCGAGGACCTACTAGACCTGAACCCGTACAGCAGCGTACCGACGCTTGTCGACAGAGATCTCGTCTTATACGACTCTCGCGTGATCATCGAGTATCTGGACGAACGTTTTCCGCATCCGCCACTCATGCCCGTCGACCCTGTGACTCGAGCACAGTTTCGTCTAGCGCTATATCGCATCGAGCGAGACTGGTATTCCGTGGCGGAGGAAATAGCAGGTGGTGGGGACCGTAAACCAGTGACGCAGGCACGCAAGGTGCTGCAGGATAGCATCGTGTCTAGTGTGGAGATTTTTTCCGCGAAAAGATTTTTCTTGAGTGACGAGTATTCACTTGTCGACTGCACTATCGCCCCGATCCTTTGGCGGCTGCCTACGTACAATATCGAGCTGCCAACACAGGCGCGTCCCATTCTCCAATATATGGATGAGGTGTTTGCTCGCCCGTCCTTCCAGGAGAGCCTCACCGAGCTCGAGCAGGAAATGCGTCAGTAGACCTATGACTGAAACCACGTCGAAGCGTCCTTATCTAATTCGGGCAATGCACGAATGGATGATGGACAACGACTTAACACCGCACATCGTCGTGGACGCGGAAGCCGAAGGGTTGGCCGTGCCGAATCAATACATCATCGATGGCAAGATCGTTCTCAACGTCAGCTACGCTGCAACTCGCGAACTGGCGTTCGATAATGACGCCGTGCGATTCGAAGCTCGATTCTCAGGTGTCAATCATGAGATCGAGGTGCCCGCGCTGGCCGTCATGGGTATTTATGCGCGTGAAACCGGACAGGGAATGATCTTCACTGATGAGGAGCCCTCACCGAACACTGGAACGCTTGGTGGCGGTGACACCTCGGCCCGACCCGCTCTGAAAGTCGTCAAGTAACCAATTTCCGCGTTACCACTGGTTCCAACGACCCAGTGACTATTGCGACGGGCGTGATGCTTCATGCGGTGCGGAGCATGGCCCGCGCGGCGGGGCCTATTCTAGGACGCGGTCATCCAGGCCCATCCGGCTCTCCAGAGGCTTCCGCTGTTGTTCTTTTGCCGAGTGCTATGGTCTATCTGAGCTCTGCAAGGTCGGTGGACTCGTCGGTCAGGTCCGGCCCAAAGCCCATGGGCCCAGTCTGGATGGTTTCTCCCTCAATGGGGAAGGGTTTTCCATTGCGGAATTGGGCGAACGGCAACCGTCTGCGCACCCGGCCGTCTTCCCCCAGACCCAATTCGCCCGATAATGCGGATACCGACGAAAAACCTTCCAGTTGGTTGTACAGCAACGGCACCAACCGGTAGGCGTCGAACCCAAGACCGTAGAAACGGGTCCAAGGAGGTGCCGTTCTCTGCGGCCAGTACGTCTCAAGCGAGGTCTTCAGTTTGAGGGTGAGATCATCCTCCTGCAGTACCCAGGGCGTATCGGGGAATAAGACGCCGTTAAGATCTGAGTCGCTGGCGTGGCTCTCATGCACTGCAGAGGTGGCATATGTAGGGATATCTCCTGCGTAGTGAAAGCGCAGCTGCGGTAATAGCAAACGGCCGGCGCTCGCGTCGGCCGCGACGAATATGATGTCCACATCCTGGCGCCGCCTTGGCTCGAACTCCAACGGCGTTCGGAGGTTGGCGGCCAGCCTTTGACGGCGTTGATTGCTCCTCTCGATGTTGAGTAGCGTGGTAATCGCGAGGGAGAAGTCCTGGCTTCCTGGGTCGTAACCTCTGAACTGCAGGAATTGCCCACCGAGAGATTCGAACTCAGACCTGAAGCTGGCGAGCAGGCGCGAACCCCACTCGCTGTTCTGGATCAACGCGACGGCGTTAACGGCGCCGTTCCTCACCGCATGTCGGGCAACCTCTCTCGCTTCGTCCTCCGGCGCGAGCGCGAATTGATAGAAGTTCGACGGCACTGGACGCTCGTTGTCAATGGAGTTCAGCGCCAGAGTCGGTATGTTGCTAGCGCTTCCAATGATCTCTTCTAACTCGGGCTTCAGCAGCGGACCTACGACGAAATCAGCGCCGTCGATCTGCGCCCTGAGATAGGCTTCTTCGGGTCCCAGCAACGTCGTATCGTAGAACTTCAGCGTGGGGCTCATCCCATCTGGGGTTGCGCCCGAGCTGCTCAGATGTGCAGCCATAAAACCATCGCGGATGGCTTTTGCCACCGATTGCTGCACGCTGCTGAATGGCAGGAGGATGGCTATCTGCGCCGGGTAGGTCTGCGACAGACGCGATTCGGCCAGCAGCTCCAATAAGAAGGTATGGGCTGCGGGATGGCCCGGGTGAGTCTGCTGCCATTGAAGCAACCCTTCGCGCAATCCAAAGGGATTTGCCCGCGATGTGGACGCAATCGGCTGCAGGTCCAACCAGCCGTCGATCACGGGCTCGCCTGTCGGCTCGATCGCCGCACCGGGAGCCTGCCTGATCAGCCCAGCCCAGACGAGTCGGTGGTTTTCCAGAATCTGAGCACTCTCATTCAGCCGCAGCTCCCGTTCGACCAGGGTCGAGACAGCCTCTTCGATGCGTCCGAGTCCGAACAAGGCTCGCCCGCGGGCTGAGGCTACCGCGTTTATCAACTCATCCGAGGCGGGTCGCGTAATGAGCTCGAGTGTCTCCAGCGCAGCTTCGGGCCGGTCATCCGAGATATCCACTTCGGTCAGTAACACTAGCGCGTGTTGCTTTTGCACCGGGGTGGCCGCATCTTGTACGCGCACAAGCCATTGTCGCGCTGAGCTGTGGTTTCCGAGTTCGATCAGCACGCGGGCGCCCTCCATCAGGAAGCGGCTCTGCGTGCTCCCGGAAGAAGCGTTGATGAGTTGCGTGTAGACCTGCGCCGCTTGGTCGAACTCACCGGCGGCGACCAGCTGCTCGGCCCTCTCCTCGAGCGCCCGGACGTCCGTCGACAGCGTCGGGCCCTGCGTCCCGCACGCCGTGAGTGCCGCGAAGCAAGTCAGTGTGGCGATCGTTCTCAGGCGTTTCATGACCAGCAATCCTTGCATATTCAGCTTTGCCACAGGCAGCATGAGCTCATGGACACAGACTCCACCGGAACACTCTATGTCGTAGGGACGCCAATAGGGAATCTGGATGATCTCAGCCCCCGGGCCCGCCGAATTCTCGACGCAGCGGATCTGATTGCTGCCGAGGATACTCGGCGAACCCGGGGATTGCTATCCAGTATCGAGGTAAACAATCGACTAGTGGCTTACCACGAGCACAATGAGGCTCAAAGGGCCCCCGCCCTTATCGCGCGGTTGCTCGGCGGTGAGTCTATTGCTCTGGTGAGCGATGCGGGTTCGCCTTTGCTTAGCGATCCGGGTCTAATTCTGGTCCGAGCGGCCCGCGAGGCCGGCATTCCAGTTATCGCCGTTCCCGGTCCCAGCGCCCTCACGGCGAGTCTGTCGGTGGCGGGGTTACCGACTGATCGGTTCGTCTTCGAGGGATTTCTCCCGCGCCGAGCAGGGCCGAGGCGATCGCGACTCTCTCTGCTGGCCAACGAGGCTCGCACACTAGTCTTTTATGAGTCCGTGCACCGGCTCCCCGACATGTTGGCCGCCTTGGAAAAGCATCTGGGGTTTGATCGCCGAGCTGTCATCTGCCGGGAGCTCTCCAAGGTCCACGAGGGGGTTTACGAGGGCACGCTCGCCGAGCTCCGGGCCCGATTGGGCGCTGATATCGTGCTAAAGGGCGAGTTCGTGGTGTTGGTTGAGGGGGAGGCCGACCCCTTGTCGTCGGGGGACAGCGAGATTGCGCGAGTATTCGATCTTTTGATCGAAGCGCTCCCGCCCAATGAGGCGGTGGCTTTGGCCGCTAAGATCACGGGAGCCTCGAGAAACCGGGTCTACTCGATCACCCGGGGGGTCACGGGCGGGGAATAGCTCTGGTAACCTTAACGGCGGAGTCGGCCGGGCAGTCGCTGGGAGAGATCCCGGAGGAAAGTCCGGGCTTCGCTGGGCAGGGTGCCAGGTAACGCCTGGGGGGCGCGAGCCCACGGAAAGTGCCACAGAAAATATACCGCCAGCCCCTAGGGCCGGTAAGGGTGAAATGGTGCGGTAAGGGCGCACCGCGCAGGTGGCAACACCTGTGGCAGGGTAAACCCCACCCGGAGCAAGACCGAATAGGGGAGCGTTAAGCGGGCCCACGCAAGCTCCCGGGTAGGTCGCTAGAGGTGCGCGGCGACGCGCACCCAAGATGAATGACTGCTCTCGACAGAACCCGGCTTACAGGCCGGCTCCTTACTCTCTCTGGTTAGATCGGTTCCGACCGTTTGTTAAAAACGGGTCGAGATAGTGCTCTTAAGCTGTTGATTTCAAGTTGTCAACGGCTAGGTTCGAACGCCCTAACCCACTGGCAAACAAAAAAAATTTCACTATGGCCGGGTTGACAGTGCCCCGCCGCCCTACCTATAGTTCGCCAAAGTGGTAAAAAGTGGGAGAAAATGGGTCAGCCATGTTCCGCGGCGCGTCCAAAGTTACCCTGGATTCAAAAGGGAGGCTGGCGGTCCCGAGTCGCTATCGGGATCGGCTTGCAACCCGTGGAGACGGGCACTTGGTCGCAACTGTGGACAGGGACTACTGCCTGCTCATTTACCCGCTACCTGATTGGGAGGAGATCGAGCGCAAGCTCGTCCGACTACCTGCTCTCAACAAACAAGCGCGCCGGCTCCAACGTCTCATGGTGGGATATGCCACCGAGCTGGAGATGGATGGCCACGGGCGCATTCTTTTGTCCAGAGAGCTTCGCGAATTTGCGGGCCTGGATAGGCAAGCCATGTTGATCGGTCAGGGGAACAAGTTCGAGCTGTGGGATGAGGATCGGTGGAACACGCGGCGGGACGAGTGGTTGTCAGACGAGGAAGCTGACGGCGCGGATCTGCCTGCGGAACTCGAATCGCTCTCCCTTTAGAGCGCCCGGTGATTGATCAGTATGTCCAACCATCAGCCAGTGCTGATGACGGAGGCCCTGGAGGGGTTGGCGGTTATTGAGGACGGTTGGTACGTCGATGGGACGTACGGACGTGGTGGGCACAGCGCTGGGATTCTGGCGCGGCTTGGGGAACATGGGAGGTTGCTGGCACTGGATAAGGACCCGCAGGCGGTGGATCACGCCCAACGCAGCTTCGCTGCGGACGCACGATTCTCGATCAGACACGGTGGATTCGAGGACCCGCGCAAGCATACCGAACCGTGGCTTGGGGCCCATCCCCTGGCGGGCGTTCTGCTCGACCTCGGTGTTTCCTCCCCGCAGCTCGAAGCTCCGGAACGCGGGTTCAGCTTCTCGACGGACGGACCTCTCGACATGCGGATGAATCCAAGTGAGGGCATCACTGCGGCGGAATGGCTTCGGCAAGTGGACGTGTCGGAGCTGATCGATGTTCTTCGCCGATTGGGGGAAGAGCCACGCGCGCGCCAGATCGCCCGGGCGATTCTAAAGGCCAGGGGTAAGTCTCCGATCACGACCACGGGTGAGCTGGTCGAGATCATCATGAGCGTGTCCGGTGGCCGAGTGAGCCGAATCCATCCCGCCACGCGAACGTTTCAGGCCATTCGCATCTGTATCAACGATGAATTGCAGAACCTGAGATTGGGACTCAGAGCGTGTGCGAGCTTACTTGCCGAAGGCGGCCGGTTGTGCGTGATCAGCTTCCATTCCTTAGAGGACCGCATCGTCAAACGCTTCATGGCTCGCGAGGCCAAAGGAGACCCCGTCTACGCTGGGTTGCCGGAGGTCCCCCTGGAGGCGCGGCCGACGCTACGACTGCTTGGTGGCTTGACTCGACCCTCTCAGAGGGAGATCGAAGCCAACCCGAGGGCGCGCAGTGCTCGGCTCCGAGTCGCTGAGAAGCTGGGGGCGAGCGCTTGAGTAATCGATGCTTGCAGTTGGGTTTAATATCGTCTCTGGCTGCTGCGGTCGTCGTGTCGAGTGTGTGGGTCATCAAAGCCAAACACCAGTCGCGTCAATTGTTTGTCGAGCTTGAAGAGCTCAACCGTGAAAGAGATCGGTTGCAGATCGATTGGGGGCGCCTCCAGCTCGAGCAGAGTACTTGGGGCACGCACCCGCGGATCGAGTCCCTCGCGTCTCAGAGACTAAACCTTGCAAGCCCCCGCCCAGACGAGGTCGTAGTGATCGTGGAGCCGGGCCAATGAAGGGCCGCGCTAAACCGTTCACCTTGCACTGGAAGCGCTGGCGGACCTTGGCTCTGCTCGTCGGCGTCATGTGTGCCGGCCTATTGCTGGAGGGGCGCATTCTCTACCTGCAGGTATTGGAAAAGGACTTCCTATCGGCCCAGGGTGACGACCGGCATTTGCGGGCGGTGCAGATCTCTGCACACCGGGGTTCCATCACTGATCGCCACGGCGAGCCGCTCGCCGTGAGCACACCGGTGGATAGCATCTGGGCCAATCCCCAGGAGCTAAGAACGGCCATGGAGCGCCTGGGCGAGTTGGCCCGCGTGCTGGAGCTTGATGAGGACTGGCTCGCCCGTCGTATTACCAGCAGCCTGGATCGGGAGTTCGTGTATCTGCGTCGCCATCTGCGTCCCGACCATGCCGTTCAAGTTCTACAACTGGGGATTCCAGGGGTGGCGACGCTTCGCGAGTACCGGCGTTACTACCCGGCCGGTGAGGTGGTTGGACACCTGCTCGGCTTTACGAACATCGACGACATTGGCCAGGAGGGGCTCGAGTACGAATTCGACTACTGGCTCCGCGGGGAGAGTGGCACGAAACGCGTCATACAGGATCGGCTGGGTCGCGTGATAGAGGACGTGGAACTGGTTAGCGCACCCAGGCCGGGCAAAGTGCTGCGGGCGAGCCTCGACCTGCGACTTCAGTACCTCGCCTATCGCGAGCTCAAGCAAGCCATCACGGAGAACGGGGCGTTATCCGGGTCGGTCGTCGTACTTGATGCTCAGACAGGTGAAGTCTTGGCCATGGCAAACCAGCCCTCTTACAACCCGAACAATCGTGCCCAGTTTGCTGCCTCACGCTACCGTAACCGCGCCGCCACCGACATCTTCGAACCGGGTTCGAGCTTCAAGCCGTTCGTGATTGCCGCGGCCCTGGAGAGCGGCCGCTATGCCCCGGATTCCATTGTCGACACATCCCCGGGCTTTCTGCGGGTTAACGGTAATGTCATCACTCAGGACAACAATAACCTAGGCGAGGTCGATGTGACGACGATCTTGGCGAAGTCCAGTAACGTTGGGATGGCTAAGATCGCGCTCGATTTGGATCGTCGGGACTTGTGGGCGGCGCTATCTCGATTCGGCATCGGCCGGCTTACAGACAGCGGCTTTCCCGGTGAGTCCGCGGGGGTGCTCAACGATCCACAGCACTGGCGTCCAGTGGGGCAGGCAACGCTCGCCTACGGTTACGGATTGTCGGTGACGCCACTGCAACTTGCCCAGGCCTATGCGGTCATTGCCGCGGGCGGGGTGCGCCGGCCCGTTTCGTTGGTCGCCGTGGATGAGATACCGGTTGGCGAACGGGCCATCTCGAGCAATACGGCTCAGGCACTCAACGGGATGCTGGAAGCGGTGGTCTCACCAGTAGGCACGGGTAATCGGGCGGCCATTGCCAATTTCCGAGTTGCGGGTAAGACGGGCACCGCGTGGAAATCGAGCGTTGGCGGATACTCCAAGGATCGTTATCTGGCCGTGTTCGGTGGATTCGTGCCGGTTACGGATCCGAAGCTGGTGGCGGTGGTGGTCATCGACGAGCCACGCGGCGAGGAGTACTACGGGGGAGACGTCGCCGCACCGGTCTTCGCTCGAATCCTGTCGGGTGCGCTGCGTTTGCTCGCTGTGCCCCCAGATGCTCTGGCGGAGCCACCGGTGACCATCGTTGCCCGAAGCCCCGCGATCGAGGTGGACCGATGATGGCGGCGCTGGCGACAACCGTGATGACGGTGGGTGAGTTGCTTGGCGCGGTACCGCCAGATGTGGGTGGTATTCAAATCACCGATCTGGTTTCCGACAGTCGCCAGGTGCAGCCAGGCGCCGCCTTCGTCGCCGTTAGCGGCGAGCGGAGCCACGGGCTTGACTACGCCGAGGAGGCTATCCGCAAAGGAGCCGTGGTGGTGCTTTTTGAGTCCGAGTCCCGGATAGGGCCCGAGAAGGAGCGCCTCGGAACTCGGCGGGCACCATTGGCGGCGAACCCGGTCTCCGGCGTCGAGGAGTCCACAGTGCCGAGGCTTGCCGTTCCCGATCTGAGGGCTCGGTTGGGAGAGTTGGCGCGGCGGTTCTATCGCCTGGGTGAGCGGGGACCGAGATTAGCTGGATTCACTGGCACCAACGGCAAGAGCACCGTTGCCTACCTGGTGGCCCAGGCTCAGACGCTACGCGGTTACCCCTGCGCGTATGTTGGGACCATAGGGGCTGGCGTCCCCCCTACCCTCAAAACCCAGACGCTGACCACGCCGGACTGCCTCAGCCTTCACCGGACACTGGCGTCGTTTGAAACCGACTTCGCGGCTACGGAAGTCTCCTCTCACGCACTCGCGCAGGATCGAGTCGCTGGGCTGACCTTCGATACGGCCGTGTTTACAAATCTCACTCGGGATCATCTGGACTATCACGCGGATGCTGCCGAGTATCGAGCCGCAAAGGCGCGGTTATTCACACTACACGGCCTGCGCCATGCCGTGGTTTTTGTCGACGATCCCTTCGGTGAAACCTTGGCGCGAGGGCTCGCTGAGTCTATCGAGCGGATCGACGTAAGCCTGGCGTCCGACCGTGGTATTCGAGGGACCCTCACAGCTTCGGGGTTGCAGGGCGTCACGATCGAGATCTCGGGTGCTCTCGTGGACGAGGTTCGAGGTGACGGCGTGATCACCTCGCCGTTGATTGGCGATTTTAATGCCGAGAATCTTGTCCTAGCGCTGGGGGTCTTGCTCAGCTGGAACGTTCCGGTGGATGAGGCTTGCGAAGTATTAAGTCGTTGTCAGCCGCCGCCGGGACGCATGGAAATATTGGGAGGCGTCTCAGACCAGCCCACGGTTGTGGTCGACTATGCGCATACCCCAGCGGGGCTCGAGCGCGTGCTCTCCAATCTGCGCAACCTGGCCGGGGCAGATCTCTGGTGTGTGTTTGGTTGCGGTGGCGAGCGGGATGCTGGCAAGCGGCCGCTCATGGGTGCCGCGGCGGCTCGTTTCGCCGATCACATCGTGCTAACCGATGACAATCCTCGCGGTGAGGATCCCGGAGAAATAGTTACGGCGATCCGGGCCGCAATAATTGATCACCCTAATGTCTGGATTGAGCATGATCGTGCACGAGCGATCCGAGATGCTGTCCTCAAGGCGGGTGCCGGGGATATTGTTTTGGTGGCAGGTAAGGGCCATGAAGCTTGGCAATGGGTGGCGGGAGGGTGCTACCCATTCAGCGATCGCGCCGTCGTTGAGGCAGCCTTAGGAGGACAGGCGTGATGTCGCGCACGCTCTCTGCTGTGGCTCGGGAAGTAGGCGGGGAACTCGTAGGCGAGGACTCGGAGTTCGGGGGCGTCAGCATCGACAGTCGGGAGCTCGAACCCGGATCGCTCTTTGTCGCGATCTCCGGTGATCAGTTCGATGGTAACGATTTCCTGGTTGACGCGCAGTCCAAGGGCGCGGCCGGCGCAGTGGTATCGCGGCTAGCGAGTATCCCGCTTCCACAGGTCAGGGTTCTCGATACACGTGACGCATTCGCTCAGGCGGCGCGCGCCTGGAGGGGGAATTTCTCTATTCCTGTGATCGCGGTGACCGGGAGCAACGGAAAGACGACGGTCAAAGCACTAATTGCGAGCATCCTCGGAGCACGGCGCGACATCTGCGTCACTCGTGGCAACCTGAATAACGACCTCGGTGTGCCGCTGACTTTGATGGAACTCGGCGAAGAACACGAGGTGCTAGTAATCGAGCTCGGCGCGAATCATCCCGGCGAGATCGGTTATCTGAGTGGGCTGGCTCAACCGACGGTGGGTGTCATCACGAACGCGAACGCTGCCCATCTCGAGGGTTTCGGATCCGTTGCGGGAGTTGCGGCGGCCAAGGGCGAGCTCCTCGACCACCTCCCGAGGGCGGGGACGGCGGTTATCAACGCGGACGACAAACATTGTGCGGACTGGCGTGCGCGCAGCCAAGCGGAAAAGGTGCTCAGCTTTGGCTTGGGGAACGGAGCTGACTGCAAGGTCAACGGGGACATCGTGGTCGAGCCCAAGGGCTCCCGATTCACGCTCCAACTGCCCGAAGGCTCCGAGCTCCAAATGCAATTGCCCCTGGCGGGCCGACACAATGTGCTGAACTCATTGGCTGCGGCTGCGGCCGCGCACGCGGTGGGCGCATCGGGCGAGGAGATCCAGACTGGTTTGAGCCAGGCGCATGCCGTGAAGGGACGGCTGAATCTACTCCCCGGTCGCGGGGGGGCGATGATTATCGACGATAGCTATAACGCTAACCCGGAGTCGACCCGTGCCGCTTTGGACTTTCTGCGCGAATGCGAGGGGAATCGCCTCTTTGTCCTCGGTGATATGGCGGAGCTCGGTGAAACCGCGCCAGCGTTACACCGGGAGATTGGCGAATACGCCAGGGACTGTTGCGATGCATTGTTCGCGATCGGAGACCTCAGCCAACATGCTGCCGCGGGGTATGGGGGAGATGGGCAGTTTTTCTCTGAGCTGACATCCCTTCAGCAAGTTCTCGAACCATTGCTGGCGGAGAACACGACACTTCTGTTGAAGGGTTCCCGGGTCATGGAACTGGACCGGTTGGTTGTAAGACTCGGTGCCGGGCGCGAAGTGAGCGAGACGTCAGCGTGTTGATCTACGTCACCGAGTATCTAACCCGGTTTCATTCCGGCTTCAACGTGTTCAATTACCTGACGCTGCGCGCCATCCTTGGGGCGCTTACCGCTCTTATCCTATCTTTCGCCATGGGACCGTTCGTCATTAAGCGACTGACCTCGCGGCGTGTAGGGCAGCCGATTCGGGAGCTGGGACCGAAAAGCCATCAGCCGAAAGCGGGCACCCCCACCATGGGTGGTGCGTTGATACTCCTGGCGATCGTCGTGAGCACCCTACTCTGGGCCAACCTAACCAACCGATTCGTGTGGATCGTACTGCTCGCAACGCTCGCGTTCGGACTGATCGGTTCCGTGGACGATTACAAAAAAATCGTCTTCGGCGACGCTAAGGGTGTGCGTCCATCCACGAAGTTCTTCTGGCAGTCCGTCGTCGGCCTTGCTGCCGCAATGGCGCTCTACACGACAGCGGAAAATCCCGCAGTGGAGCATGCGTTGCTCATCCCTTATTTCCCCAATCTGATGATCCCTCTTAGCGGCATCGTCTACATTGTATTTACCTATCTGGTGATAGTTGGTTCGTCGAACGGTGTCAATCTAACCGATGGCCTCGACGGGCTCGCCATCATGCCGGCGGTACTCGTGGGCTCTGCTCTGGGCATATGCGCGTACGTTGCCGGCAACAGTGTGTTCTCGTCTTATCTAGGCATTCCCTACGTTTCGGGTGCCGGTGAGATGCTCGTTTTCTGTGCGGCCCTGGCTGGCGCCGGTCTGGGCTTTTTGTGGTTTAACACCTACCCCGCTCAGGTCTTTATGGGCGACATCGGAGCTCTGGCTCTTGGTGCCGCATTGGGCCTGGTGGCCGTGGTGGTGAGGCAGGAACTGGTGTTGTTCATCATGGGCGGTGTGTTCGTCGTTGAAACCGTCTCAGTCATTATCCAGGTTGCCTCCTACAAGATGACCGGCCGGCGCATTTTTCGTATGGCCCCGCTGCATCACCATTTCGAGTTAAAGGGTTGGGCTGAGCCGAAGGTTATCGTGCGGTTCTGGATTATCACGGTAATCCTCGTGCTCATTGGGCTGGCGAGTTTGAAGATTAGATAGAACCCGCCGGAGGACACCAAGAAGCTTGATGAGATCTGCGAAAAAGTGGTGTGAAGAGGAGATGAACGCCTCGGGTGAGGACAATCGGACGCTAATGGTGGGTCTGGGTGTCACCGGGCTTTCCGTCGCCCGATTTCTCGCTTCACGGGGCGACGAAACTTTGGTCATCGACAGCCGCGCTCGGCCACCCGGGCTCGAGGCGCTGCGCAAAGACCAACCCCAGATTTCGATCGTTCTTGAGAGTCTGGATATCCGCTGGCTTGAGGGTGTCTCTCAGGTGGTGTTGTCTCCCGGGCTTGGGCTGGACATACCCATCGTCGTCGAGGCGCAGCGTTTGGGTATACCGATCATCAACGACATAGAGCTTTTCGCTCGGGCAGTGGATGCGCCTGTCGTCGGAGTGACCGGCTCCAACGGTAAGAGCACGGTGGTTACGTTGCTGGAACGCATCCTGTCTGCCACCGGAGTACGGGTCGCCTCGGGAGGAAATCTCGGACCGCCTGCACTCGAGTTACTCGGAGTCCCGGCAGAAGCTTATCTGCTCGAGCTGTCCAGCTTCCAGCTTGAAACCACGGAGAATCTCAGCCCCATCGCTTGCGCTGTGTTGAACGTTTCGCCCGATCATCTGGATCGGCACGGAAGCTTCGAGCGCTACGTTTCCCTGAAGGCAAAGCTCGCTCATGCAGCGGACACCTTTGTCTTCAATTGGGACGACGAGGCGGTCAGGGAAATGGCGCGCAAGCACGGGCAGACGATCCCGTACTCTGTGCACGAGCCATTAGAGGCAGGCTACTCGTCTGCAGAGCATCGGGGCGAGCGGTGGTTGTGCAGAGACGGTGCTCCGCTCATGAAGGTCGCGGAGCTTGCGCTCCAAGGCCTGCACAATGAAGCTAACGCGCTCGCCGCCATGGCCCTTGCCGAGGTCGTAACGGGCGAGCTCCTAGATCCGCGACGTGAGGCCGAGTTGGATGAGCTTCGCGCGTTTCCGGGCCTCCCCCAT
>Ga0310125_10000221_pt1 | contig 25473 bp, 22 predicted proteins | sample CB11b_Tmax_Bot8__FD_203508 | JGI IMG/M metagenome (GOLD analysis project Ga0310125, IMG submission 203508) | Marine microbial communities from Western Arctic Ocean, Canada - CB11b_Tmax_Bot8 | ecosystem: Environmental > Aquatic > Marine > Oceanic | place: Canada: Western Arctic Ocean | collected... | reverse complement strand
CATTTCGACCAGTGCACTTACGATCCGCTGTGACTGCTGTTGCAGTGCCAACGGATCGCTGTCCATTTCCCTTGCAATAATCCTAAAGGCCACTTTGGTCTCCCACGGGTCTCCTCGACGAGTGTTTAAAGTTGCGGATTGATCATGACCTTGATTACCTGCTCATTACCAGTAAGACGCACGCCTTGTTCAAATTCCGCCAACGGCAGCGTGGTGGTCATCAGATCGTCCAGAGGGGCCGAACTGTGTGATAGCAGGTACAACGCTGTCTCAAATTGCATCGGCGGGTACGCCCACACGCCCAGTACGTCCGCCTCCTTGTGACAGATGGTATGCGGCGAAAGCGCGATGGTGCCGTTTTCGAAAAAGTGTCCCACCTCAACCAACCGCCCGCCGCGGCGGACCATGGCCAGCCCTTCCTCGAACGCCGCCGGCACGCCTGCCGCTTCGATCACCACGTCCGGCCCCACGCCATCCGTCGCCTCGCGCACCGCCTCCAACCGCTGCGACGCGTCCATGTCCTTGATGCAGAGCGTGATGTCCGCGCCCATGCGCCGCGCCATTTGCAACCGATGCTCGCTGATGTCGCTGACCATGATCGTGCCCACCCCGGCGTGCCGCAGGGCCACGACCACCAGTTGCCCGATCGGCCCGGCGCCCAGCACCGCGACCCGCTTGCCCACGCTCAACCCTTCGCCGATGTGCGGAATGCCCCCGCCCATGGCCCGTTCGACGGCACGGCTGGCGACTGCCATCGGTTCGGTCATGGCCGCCCGCTCGTCCGACAAATCATCGGGAATCTTAAACACGTTCGATTTGGGTCCAACGTACATCATCTGCGAAAATGCGCCGTACAGATGTGGTGATTTGCTCACCGGCGTAAACCCGTAAATCAGCCGGTTGGGGCAAAGTGACGGCTTGTGCGGCACGTGGCTGCAGAACCAGCACTGTCTGCAACCTTGCGTACTGGGCGTGATCGTCACCCGGTCGCCGACCTGCACCGGCCCACCCACGATGCGCGATGAGGTCTCGAACTGGTCGCCCATGGCCGCGACCCGTCCAACCATCTCGTGACCTGCCGCCACGGGAAACTGTAGTTTTGCATGGCCCTGGTACATGTGCTTGTCACTGCCACAAATACCTGCCGAAAGCACCTCTATGAGCATGCCGGTCGGTCCGACGTCCGGCCGGGGGAACTGTCGCAATTCAACAACATCCGGCGCCAGCGTCGCTGCTGTAATCGTGCTCATGATGGGTGCTCTTTTATGCCTGTAGTCACCGATTTGCGATACTAGAGTTTCTCAAAAATTGTGCAATTTTCTGCTATAATTGCTGCCCATGCCTTTTTAGGATAGTGAATATGATCAACGTTGATAAAGATAAGTTCATGGATCAGGGCTACCTGATATTGCGTCAGGTGGTTCCGCCGGACATGCTCGAGCCGTTGCGGCAGAGCGTTGAACTGGCGGTAAGCCGCCAGTGGCCGCAGGGTATCCCTAATGTTTTTCAGCCGTGGATTCGCAATTTCAACGAAGTGGTAGACACGCAGACGGCTGATATTGCCGAGATGGTCTTCCACGAAAACACCTACGGCGTATCGCGGCAACTGATGAGCGAAGCCAAGGACATTGGTCCGGCAGGATTGTTTATATTTTGCAATCCACCGACCGATCACGGCCCGTGGTGGTGGCATCGGGACATTAGTCCCGAAGGCAAGGGCCCACTTGAAGGCTTGATCCAGGACTGCCAAGCCAACGGCCCAGTGTACGTGCATTGGAACTTGGCGCTGTATGACGACGATGTGCTCTGGGTCATGCCCGGCAGCCACAAGCGGGCCACTACCGACCAGGAAAACCGCCAGTTGTCCGCGGTGGGTCACGGCTATGGCAGCGGTCAGCGGCCCCAAACCGAGAAACGCCACACTCCGCTGCCCGGCAGCGTCTGCGCTGATCTAAAAGCCGGTGACGCCGTCGTCAACCACCTAGAACTTCTGCACTGGGGCAGTAACTATGGCCCCAAGATGCGGCGCACCTACCACATCGGCTACCGATCATTTGCCAGTTCCAGTTTTTATTTTGAGGGCTATGGCAGAGATTGGCCATTCGCTAAATATTTATCGTCCAAGTCGCAATCCATCCTCGACCGAACCGTTCACCTCTATGATGAGGAATGTGATGCCATCGAAGACGTGTTCCGCGCCATCATTGACAAGGACGAGCCGGCATTTTGCAAGGGGTTAGTTAAACTCCACCCCGGTGAAGTGGGCCGCTTCATGGGCCTTATTCACCTTTGTAAATACGCACAGCAGGCATATGAGGGAAAAAATGCTGAATTCGGCGATCGCTTTACCCCCGACGAAATCGAAACGTTATGGCATCGCTTCACCCCCCTCGACGAAGCCCTCCAGGCCGATGAGTTACAGGACATCCCCGGCTTCCAGATCCCTGCTCCCAGCAAGTACCGGCTCAACGAATTACCCGAAGACTATGACTTGGACAAGTTCATTGCTGACTGGGCCAAGTGACCAAAGTCTCAATGTCTGCATTCATTGGTCCAGCATCTCGGCCAAGTCCCGTCCATGACATTGACATTAACCAAAGTCCAAGACAACGCTATGGAACTTGCCTATGACGGCCGGTTACTTTTCCGTTACCTGTATCGCCCGCAACTTAGCTCCACAGAATGCAACCGTCCATATTTTCATCCGCTTTGCGATCTTCACGGTCTACCCGTTACCGCATATCGGCCGCACGACCACCGCTGGCATCATGGCCTGTCGATGACCTGTGCTGATATCAATAAAAACAACTTCTGGGGAGGGGGCACCTTCGTGCGTGGCAAAGGGTATGTGCCAAAGGACAACCATGGTTGCATCAGTCACGTTGACTGGGGAGCACTGAGTTGTGCTGATGACGGGGTCGAACTGGTCGAACAGGTACAGTGGATAGCCCGTGATGGCCGGCCGTTAATTGACGATTGCCGCCGTATCGTCGTCAGTAAGGTCAATCCGCAGCAGAATTACTGGGTGCTCGACCATCATTTCGAGTTGACAGCACTTGAGTCTTTGCGATTTGGTTCACCGACTACCAACGGCCGGGACAATGCCGGTTACGGCGGGCTGTTCTGGCGAGGGCCGCGTTGCTTTCAGGGCGGTCAGGTCCTTGTCGATGAACCCGACGTATCTGCCGAAAACATCATGGGGAATACGAGCCCCTGGCTGGCTTACGTTGCCAAGCACGACGAGGTCGATGCAGAGAGTACGCTGCTGTTTATAGATTCGCAGGCTAATCCCCGATACCCCAACAAGTGGTTCGTTCGCAACACCGCCTCGCCCATGGTCTGTTTTGCACTCATGTTCGACCAGGTATATGAGTTGACCAGTAACGATACACTAACACTCGATTACCGCACCGTTATTATCGCGGAGGCATGGTCGCGCCAGCGTATCGAGCAGTACTTGTCTGAATCCCCGTTGCCGTAGGTATTCCGTCGCGGCAGGCTGAATTTCAAGTGGGGATGTACTGGTTGAACTTGGCGGCGTAATCCTCGCGTACCGGGCTGAAAATATCCAGCACCACCGCCTTGCCATTTACGGGTTTGGCACTGTGCGGCGTGTTCGGGGGGATGATGAACAGTTCGCCGGCCTGGCACAGTCGCGTCTCAGTGCCGATCGTCAGTTCCATCTGCCCTTCAAGCAGCATCCCTGCCTGTTCGTGCGGATGGCTGTGCAACGGTACCACGCTCCCAGCGTCCATCTCGAGATACGAAAGCATCACATTCTGGCCGTAGGGTGTCCGCGCGTGCACGCCAGGTACCAGTTCGATCGGTTCATAGTCGTCAATATGTATAAATGCCATGATGGATTCCTATATGTTTGGCCGCAACCCAGCCTGCTATGATCTTACCCGATGACTCTCCAAGAGCAGATTGATCGCTTTCTTGATGGCAGTCCGCACGCCGTTGTCGGTGCCTCGCGAGACCGTGCCAAGTATGGCAACAAGGTGCTTCGCGTCTACATGCAAAACGACCTAACGGTATTTCCTGTCAACCCGAAAAACGAAAAAATCGAAGGGATCAAGACGTACCCCGACTTGGCGTCGTTGCCAGAACCTGCGCATGGCATCTCTGTTGTCACGCCCCCCAGGGTCACCGAATCAGTCGTGCAACAGGCTGATGTCTTGGGCATCAAACACGTCTGGATGCAACCGGGCGCCGAAAGTCCCGCTGCCGTGGAGATGGCCCAAGCAGCCGGTATCAACATCATTGCCGGCACGGCATGTCTACTCGTTGTGCTCGGCTATCAAGAATAACTGCAGTTTATCTGGAAATAATTTCCGCCGTATGCCCCCACGTATCGTCAAACACGAACTCATTTAACGGTTTGCGATTGCGCGATGCCTGATCCCGCTGCGCTAACTGGGCGGCTGTCGGTGAAGAACTGTCGCCTGCGTAGCCAAGTGCGATCACCGTCATGGGTGAGTGCGTATTCGGCACCCTGTATGTCTTGGCCAGTTTTGACACGTTGACCCCCGCCATCTGGTGCAAGCTGAGCCCCATCGCTGTGGCCTGGAAAGTCATGTTGCCCACTGCCAGGCCCATGTCATGCTCGGCGACGCGGTTCGGTTTGTTGTCACGTGGAAAATTATTGCACACCACGCTGGCCATCAATACGCCGGCGTGTTGCGCCCATGACTGGTTGGTCTCTACCAGGCAACCAACCATTGTCGCAAACGCCTGCTCTTGCTGTCGTGTTGCCACAATAAACGACCACGGCTGTTCGTTATAGCTCGAGGCTGCCCATCGTGTGGCCTCCAGACACGATAATAATTTTTTCGGTTCCACCGGTCTCCCATCGAATACGTATGGGCTCCATCGCTGGGCGATTAATTCATGAATCTCGAAATCCGCCGCCGCGTGCTTGATATGCATTTTCGCCATGGTCTGATTATAGCTGTGGGCCTGCTCGTTGCTCGGCGGGCGGAGGTCCAAGGTGAAATAACGTTGGACGGTGAGTTGATTATGAAGGTTACGATCACGTTCTTTCCAACGAGAGGGAACACAGGCCCGGAGCAGGTGGCACGATCAAAGGCAGTCACTACCTATTTCCCGCGCTGGCGGTCCGTTTGTTAGGAGGGACCGGATCCAGATCAGGGCGTTCCGTAAAACCGTTCAGAAAGTTCTTTCTGCTAGGAATCCGGATAGCATGGTCGACGATTTGGGCAGATAGACGCTCGCAAGGGATGTTCAGCAGGATGCCATACCCGCTCGACTTTGAACTTCACTCGCAAGAAAGGCCAAAAGATGGGTATCAACAACAGCAGCCATCGAATCGGCGTCACCAGTTGGGTCTTCTCCAACATGGATATTTTTGAGATCGCGGAACTACTGCGGAAGAATGATCTGGGTTTGGAGATTCACCTCAATGATTTTGACAATGAGGTCGGAAACCCTGTTGGGTTTGTCCAGGGCGGCGTTTGGCCCCGGACTTTTGACCAAAGTCAAAGACAACGGCTCAAGGAAGTTGTTATGGAGTTGCCTGTGGTGACCGTCCATGGAACACCTTACGACGTAAATATCGCCGCCAATAATCCGGCCCTACGCGAAGAGTCAGTTCGACAATACGAGGAAGCCATGAACCTCGCTCGTGATATAGGCGCTAAGACCACGACTTACCACCAAGGAAAACCTACTAGTCAAGTCGTTTCCGAAAGCATAATGATTAGTCGCCATGTTGAGTTTGCTAAAAGAATAAGCCGGCGAGCTGAGGAATACGGAATACGCACTGGATTTGAGAACCTGGAAAAACAGGATGATTTCGAGTACTTCGCCAAAATCAGACAGCAGGTCGACTCACCCAATTGGGGTCATCATCTGGACATCGCCCAGGTGATCATGGGGCGTCGCGGCGAAATGTCGGGGATGCCCGGCACCGCGACCGAACTGGTTCTCGATTGGATTGACGGCCTGGGTCGAGAAACGATCGTGGAAATCCATGCTCACAATGTACTCGGCTGGAGTGGTGTACCTGGGGGAATGCTTCAACATCGTGCGTTCGAGGATGGTAACTGTCTGGATATGCAACGGATTTTCGGAAAGCTGAGAGACATTGAATACGAAGGCCCCATTATCCTTGAAATACTTGAGTCCACACCGGAGAAAATTATTGAATCCAGCGTCCGGGCCAAGAACATGATCTGTGAAGTCATGGGCAGATAGCTCCCAAGTGATCGTCTGCTTCACTTGTCTTTGAGCCAATTATTTTGTTCGGTGCGTGGTTGCCGCTTCGCAAACAGGGCGTGATCACCCCATCATCAGATCAAAGAATTGGACCAATTTGCCAGGGGACGAATTCCTCCTCGCCCACGCCGTGCAATTCGCTCTTGGTTTTTTTGCCGCTGGCGGTATCCAGGATCATCTCGAAAATATGTTGGCCGACCTGCTGTACCGTCTGTTCTTCCAGAACCACGCCCGCATTGACGTCCATATCATCGACCATGTGTTCGTACATAGGCGTGTTGGACGCGATCTTGATCGACGGCACCGGTTTGCAGCCGTAGCAACTGCCGCGGCCGGTGGTAAAGCACACCATGTTGGCCCCGCCGGCGACCATGCCGGTGATGCTGGGCGGATCGTAGCCGGGCGTATCCATGAACACGAATCCTTTTTTCGTCACCAGTTCGGCATAATCAAATACGCCGTTGAGCGCCGTGGTTCCCCCCTTGGCCACCGCGCCAAGCGACTTTTCGTAAATCGTCGTCAATCCGCCGTCCTTGTTGCCCGGCGTGGGGTTGTTGTCCAGTTCTCCGCCCAGTGTCTTGGCGTACCATTTCCACCAGTCGATCAACTCGATCAGTTTTTCACCGATCTGCCGTGAACGTGCCCGCTGCGTCAGCAGATGCTCAGCGCCGTAGATTTCGGTCGTTTCAGACAACACTGCAGTTCCACCCGCGGCAACCAGCAGGTCTGCTGCCGCGCCCAACGCCGGGTTGGCGGTCACTCCCGAGTTGCCGTCCGAGCCGCCGCATTCCAGGCCCAGCATCAATTCCCCCGCGGCGATGGGTTGGCGTTTGACGTCGTTGGCAGCCGGCAGCATGTCCGCGACGATTTTTAAACCCTGCTCGACTGTTTTGGCCGTGCCGCCACATTCCTGAATGCTCAGCGTGGGCGGGGCCTTGCTCTTGCCGTGCGTTAATTGCACCAGGTCGCCGCTTTCGACCAGCCTGGTCAGCGTGGCCACCTCGCAGCCTAGGCCGATGAGTAAATAGCCGGCCACGTTGGGATGCTTGGCAAAGCCACTGAGCACGCGATTGAGTTGGTCGTGGTGCCGTGAGCCGTAGGGAATCCCGCAACCGGTTGAATGCGTCAGAGCGATGACGCCGTCGACATTGGGATAATCGCACAGGATCGATTCGTCTAAGCGGTCGACGATGTACTTGCTTACCGAGGCCGAGCAATTGACCGCGGAAATTACCGCCAGGTAGTTGCGTGTCCCCGCTTTACCGTCTGCCCGCCGGTAACCCATGAAAGTCCGGTCCGTTATCGGTGGCGGATCATCGGGAACCTGTGTGGCGAAATCATATTGTTTGGCCTGCTCGCTCATGGCCAGGTTTTGCACGTGGACCCAATCGCCTGGCTCAATATCACATGACGCCCGGCCGATCACCTGGCCATACTTGAGCACGGTCTCGCCTTGCTTGATCCGTTGCGTCGCAACTTTGTGTCCCAATCGCACCGGGTGGCGCACTTCAACTGTACCGGCGCCGAAGGCCACGTGTTGCCCGGCAGACAACTGCCGCGCTGCCACAACGATATTGTCATCGCTGTGAAGATGTACAACGTCAACCGCCTTTCGTCCATTCATGAAAATAAGATTACCGTGTCAATTGCTAGCAGCAGGTACGATCTCCAGCAGTTCGACCTCGAATACGATCACCGCATTGGGTGGCCCACCTCTCGGATAGCCTTGATCTGTCGGCAGCCACAGTCGCCACTTGCTGCCCACGGGCATCAACTGCAATACCTCTTGCAGCCCAGGGATTCTAATATTGTTGATCAAAATATCCGGAGGCGGCTCGGGCCGTTGGTATGAGTTTTCAATGAGCCGGCCGTTCAGCAACATGATGCGATTATGTATCTTCACCACGTCGGTTAAGATTGGCTTGGGGCCTGATCCCTCGTTCATCACCATGTACTGAACACCGCTGGGCAGCGTCGTGACCCCTTCCAGCGTCTTGTTTTCAGCCAGGAAAATTTCGCTCTCTTCCTTGTTCTGTTTGGTGAGGGCGATCATCCGTTGACGCAGGTGCTCGTTGTACTTGGTGTTTTCCTGCTGCATCTGCTGTGGTGTCAGTTGCATCGGGCCACCGGATATTACGTCGCGTATCCCCATGACCATCGCGGACTCGTTGATGTTCAGTCCCTCGTTTATGAACTTTCGGGCGATGCTGGCCCCGAAGAAGTAACATTGGCGGTCACTGTCCGTCTTCAGCGATGACGGCTCGGGCATGCCGCCTTCCGTCTCTGCCTCCTGCTGGGCTTGCGCCAAATAGACCACGCCCACCATCAACACCATGCCGCATATGATTGACCAGAATACCCGCATGATTTCTCCTTTTGCGGCCTCTACCAAGCCGCAGTGGATTACCGATTAAACAAACCGATTGTCACCGATATTTCAAGTTAACCCTATCGGCACCGTGCAACTTAAATAATAATTGTACAGTACGTCGCTAATATTGTACCGCGTCCGGATAACCTTTTATTACCCCCTCATGTATGACATGTGATCGGTCCAACTCTAATATGGCCGTTGTGTAAGGGCAATGTGTTTTCTCGCTCAGCGTTGGAATCTACCGGCAATTTCGTTATCTCTTGCCCCGTTTACCAGCGAGCAAACGGCCGGCTTATGACCGGACCGCTGATAAAAAGTGGTTTGGTGAATAAATACTTGGGTTCATTGATCGATCCAACTGGACCTTACGATTTATATTAATATTCCGCGCTGCGTGTTTAGTGGATACTGACCCATTGCCACTTATTAGGTAGAGCACCGCTGCGGCTCAACCGCGAGGCGGGATTGCAATTGATTGGCAGTGCGTACCCCTAGCGTAGCCACCCAAGTATGATGAAACGAGTCACTACTGATGGTGGTGTTCGTCTTGCTGGTATGCCGACATCTGGTTAGACGTTGAGTATGCCGTACATATCATTACTGATGAAGATCCGGAAATACTTACCCCTTGCGAAATACTGCCCTGGGATATGTGGCAGGTCTGTTGATTGCCTATAAATTGCTATTTGGCAAAGGATCGACTTGATGGTCTTGAGCATTGGCATCACACGGCAATTACTCTTCGACGATCACGTCATCGAGTCCATGGTCGGTCTGAAGCGGTGCGTCCACCCGGCGACCAAGCACGAGGCCAACCCCATCATGGTGCCCTCCGGCCATGAAAACGCCATCATGATTCGTACAGCAGTCGTTTACAGCCAAGAGAAAAATTGTTACGAGATGTGGTATGCCGCTGGCCCGGAAATCAGAGAATACCTGTCCGTTCTCAACATCGCTTATGCCACCAGCACCGATGGCATTCACTGGGAAAAGCCCATTCTGCCCACGCCCACTTTCTATTGGAAGAACCGCTTCGAAGACCTAGCAGACGAAGTAGTTAGCCCTGGCCAACTGAACACCGGCATGGCTGACAAGGCCCGTGCCTATTATCTAGACAATCCAAGCAACATCATTTTTCCCCAGGCCGAATGTCAGGGCATCGTCTACACGCCCGACGATCCCGATCCCCAGCAGCGTTACAAGGGCACCATCTTCGGTGGCACCCTCATCACCTCGCCCGATGGCATTCATTGGACCATGGGCAACACCTTCTACCCCGGCCAGGGCGGTAACTTCAATTACGATGAAGCAAACCACCTTTACTTTTGCATGTTTTACGGACCACCACCCACTATCACCGCCGCCGATGGCACGTGGCGCCGTGCAGTTGGCTTTTCTTGCAGCCACGATCTTGTCCACTGGTCCGGTAGCGGTCCTGACGATGTTCGCGTGGCCATGCCATTGACCGGCGCCGAAATCTATGCTGCCTACGACCAAAACGCACGCGGCATGCGTGGCCAATCGATACCCGAGCTCGAAGTAGTCCTTGCTCCCGATGAACAGGACGATCAACTCGCCGCCCAACGTGGTGCACTGTACCGCCAGACCCATGGTGAACTGGGCTTCTGGAACGATCGCGATGAGTTTGCCCACTCCAACATTCACGGTATGCCAGTACTGCCCTACGAAAATGTCTACATCGGCTTCCCGGTCAAACTCGACACCATCTGCAATGATCCAAACTATGGCGATGACGGGCCCATGTACGTTGAGCTTTCCTTCAGCCGCGACCTACGTCACTGGCAGCGGTTTCGTGAACCGGTTGTACCCAACGGTCTGCCCGGATCATGGGACGGGGGCACCATAGATTGCGCCAACCGGCCCATCATCGTCGGTGATGAAGTTTGGCTCTACTACGGTGGTCACACCAAGACACACGGCTGGCCCACTGAGCACCCCATGTACCAGCCCAAGGATGATCACGATCGCAAGAAACTTGATCGCATCAACGAAATGATCACCGGGCCCGATAGCGGCAACGGCATCGCCCGCTGGCGACTCGACGGATTTGTCTCCCTACATCCCGATAAGGGCCAAGGTAGACTTACCAGCAAGCCCCTTGTTTTTGCCGGCCGTGAACTGGAAATCAATGCCAATGCTGCTGCCGGACGTATTCGCGTCGAATTACAGGACCAGCAGGGCAAGCCCCTTGCTGGTTACAGCCTCGACGACTGTGATCCACTAACTGAAGATAGTGTCCACCATGTTGTTGCCTGGCGAGGTCGATCCGATCTTTCACTGCTTGCCGGACCGCCGCGAAAACTTTGCTTCGAGTTGACCAACGCCCACCTGTTCGCCTTCCAGTCCATCCGTCCGGGTCCCAGTCCCCAGGCGAGGGCCTTTGCCGCCGCGCCACACAAGCAAATCAATCTGCAGTTGCCGATTACCGTCGGCCCGGAAATTACCGAACCGGACAACCCCGGTTGGCACCGTCAGTGCCTGACAAATCTTCCGTGTGACCGCTGTGGCATTGTCTTTGCTCGTTTCGACGCTGCCCGAGTTTTCAAAAATCCCCAGTCCCCTGATGAAGTGCTCCGCTTCCATACCAATTGTTGCGGCAACCTGCGTCACGAACCGAATCTATAGTAAAATAAGTGCAGGATACTATTGGGCCGATGGCATGGCTCGGGTTACCGAGGCTATTTGTGTACTGTTAACGATACTCGCCTGATCCGGAAATGTTCAAGATGGAAGAGCACCAGCTAAAACCTTTGCCCGGCCAGAAATGGATCATTGTCGCTATGGCGGTGATGTTCTGCGTTATCGTTACCTTTCTGGCCATCACCAGGCCTGCCTCCACCGGTTTCGGGGGCGATGGCCAAGTGTCGTACGTTGCCGAGACCGGGTCTAGGCCCTTTCACAAACCCCACTGCGACTTTGCCCAAAATATCCCCGCGGCTCTCCGTGAAAAATTTCAAACCCGAGACGCTGCCGTCCGCTCCGGCTATCGGGCTTGCCATATTTGCCGACCGTGACGGTTGATGCAACCGGGATTGTCAAATCATCAAAGTCCTAAATTACAACTGGGTGAGTAGATGTCGAGTATGTGCGTTGCGTTCGCCAATTCTACTTCAGTTCATGCTGGGGCGTGGGTGCAGTGTTCACTGTTTTACAGTTGTTCCGGTAACGCCATCATTTGAACGATGCTGAGCGTAGCAAGGAAAGGATGCTGTCGTTACACCATCGCAACAGGACTAGGGTCTCAGTTCTGAGTTCCGTCTATTCTTTGCTTCGTCTGTTCGTCCAGAACTGCAAGGTAATCCGGGTGAAATCTCAACTCGGGGGTAGGTAGCTCTTTCTTCGCTTCATCGCTTGCCGGCAGGAACGCCGCGTGCAGAACCTTCCTTATCGTCTCGCTGCGGTTGTCTGATGCGTTGTGAATCAGTAGCGGGTGGTAAAACAGGAGATCACCGGCCGTAGCGGTAATTTCAACTTCACGTTCAAGTCCCGGGAAGTCATGGAACTCTGCGCGGTACATGCGCTGCAGCATCTGCTCGTTATCCAGATTTTTCTCGACGACCCTGTGGCTGCGGGGGATAAGTGTGAACCCACCGCTCTTGGGTTTAACAGTTGTAAAATGGATGATCCCGTGTATGTAGTCCAGTTCAAAGGCCTTGGGTGGTTTGGAATGCCAATCAACATGCCCCCACCAGAGTTTCCCGGGAATACCTCCGGACTTACCTGGAAATGTCACGGTTGGGATAGGTGTTCTCTCCATTAGAAACGGACGATCAAACAGCCGTTGCACTGCTTCGAGCACTTGAGGGTGATGGCCGAATCTTGAGATCCGTGGCTCGCAGGAATGCTGGTAATTCAATTGCCGGCGAGAATCAGCGTTCCCGGTGACAATGGGAGGAGCGGTATCCGGTTTGATCAGTTCGTCAAAGATTGGCTGGGTATCTTTGATTTCCTGCCGGGACAGGACGCCTTCAAATATTGTGTAGCCCTGTTTGCAAATTTCATTGCGGTGTTCCTGAGGTGTCCGGTGCATACGTTTTATCCTGTTGTCCGGTAATTTAAGTGTGCACGTAATAAGATTTTATTTTACTACCTCGTAATTGTGACATCGGCATCTTGGCCATCGAGAATCCTATCATAGAGGATCCGTTTCCTAATTGTAAAATGGTTATTACTGTTTCGTCGCTTACGATGGCAGTCTTCAAAATACTTGAAGATGTGCTTGGGCAAGTGCCTCTACAACATAAGTATGCCTGCTTGTTTCGTTTCAACTCATTGTCGCTGTTGCTATGATTGATTTTTCCAATGCTAGATATTCAATCTCTAACGCACAAAGACATCGACACGGCCCTGCGGTTGAGTACGCAGGCTGGCTGGAACCAGATACGCGGCGATTGGCAGAGGCTGATCAACCTTTGGCCCGATACGTGTTTTGCCGGTTGGCAGGGCGGGCAACTAATCGCCACGGGTACAGTTGCCCAGTACGAACGCAGTATCGGGTGGGCCGGGATGATCCTGGTAGACAAGGACCACCGTGGCCGTGGCGTGGGGAAACAGATGCTCGAAAATGTGGTCGCTGCGGCCGATGAACGTGGCTTTACGCAACTAGGACTGGATTCAACCGGTTTGGGCCGGCCGCTCTACCAGCGGCAGGGGTTTAAAGAACAGTCCGCTATTACCCGCTGGACGGGTTTGCCGGGCGATGTTGTCCATGACGCGATAGCCGGGTCCGTGTTACAAGATGACTGGCCGGACATTTTCAATCTTGACCGTGCTGTTGTGGGTGTCGACCGCGGGGCGCTTTTGCAACAGCTGGCCGGCGAGAGCGGCTCCATCGCTCGATTGGTCAAAGACGGCGACCGGCTGATGGCCTTTGGCTTTGCACGCCGCGGTCGTGAAGCGAGTGCCATTGGGCCGGTGGTCGGCCAATCGCTGCGCCATGCCCAACTTGTGTTCATCAAGTTGCTTGGCGACTGTCCCGCTGATGTGCCGATATTGGTCGATGTGCTTGAGCAAAGTCCGTTGACATCGCTGTTGCCCCGTTATGGTTTTACCCGTCAGCGACGATTGACCCGCATGGTTCGTCCTGATGCAAGTCGGTTGATATTGGCAAGCAAAAAATCGTTTGTCGCCGCGGGACTTGAGTTAGGCTAAATCAGCAGGTATGGGCCCATGTCTATAATGATGCTCCACAATAGTGTCGTTATTTTACGGCAGTTAATGCGTATCCCTGTCCAGGAAAACCACAATGCTTTCATTGACTGATCTACGCCAACCGCCCGGTACTCTATTCTGCTGGTCACTGCGTATCATGGCCTTGCTTGGCCTGGGCATATCGGTCTACCTGCTCTGGCTGTCAGTCACCGCGGGTCAGGCGGCCGGTTGTGGTCCTGGCAACGGGTTCGACTGTGGTTCGGTTCTGGCCAGTAAATGGTCGACGTGGCTGGGCGTGCCTGTCAGCCTGGTCGCTGTGGTGATGTATGCAGCCATGTTGCTCGCCTCGGGTTGGATCAAGCCCACGTCATTGCCGCGCTGCCAACGCCGGGCCTGGTCCGTGCTGCTGGTTGCTGCTGTCGCGGCTGCCGGGGCAGCCCTGTGGTTCATTTACCTGCAAAAATACCGGCTTGACAACAGTGTCTGCATCTATTGCATGGTCGTGCATTTCTGCTCGATTGCCATAGCCATCATGGTGCTGGCCCGCGTTCCGATTGCCGGGGGTGTTACTGCAAAGGATGATTCGCGCGCCGTCGGTACGTTGTCGGCCGTGGGGCTTTGCAGTCTGGCGTTGGTTGCCCTTGTAGTGTTGATTGTCGGCCAATTGCGATTCAACCGGGAAGAGGCGAAATATACTGCCACGCCACCGACACGTTCGATCGGGTCCAGCGTCAGCTCCGTCACGCCGAGCCACACAACACCGAATCAGCGTTTGGTCAAGCTTTATAAGGGCAAGGTAAAAGTTGATACGTACGACGTGCCCATTCAGGGCAAGCCGGACGCGACTTACATCATGCTCAAGATATTTGACTACACCTGCCGGCACTGCAGGCATCTGCACAAGTTGCTTGAGCCGCTGGAAAGCCGCTACGGCGATCAAGTCGCCGTGATCCTGGCGCCGATGCCGCTGGATAGCGACTGCAACCGGCTGATGAAGCGAACGCCGCCCCCGCACGAATATGCATGCGAACTTGCACGAATTGGCCTGGCGGTCTGGCGTGCCGATCGAACAGCGTTTTACAAGTTTCATAATTGGGCTTTTGAGCCGCAGACGCCACGCCTTCCAACCAGGGCCAAGGTATATGCCGCTGAACTGGTCGGTCGCGAGGAACTTGAATTTGCCTTGAAAGATCCCTGGATAGGCAAGCAGATCAACAGGAACGTCATGATCTGGAAAAGGATCGGCAAACCCCCTATTCCCCGGTTGATCACGCCAGTCCGCGTGATGCACGTGCAATTCCGGGATCAACTTTATGATTTTCTCGAAGGCGGTCTGGGATTGAAGCGTATCGACATCGACGCCGGTGCGGCAACGAACGACAACCGTCAATAGGTAACTTTGGCAATAATTGATAGCCACTACGCAGCCAATCTGCCGTAATCCTTACTTAAAGCCGATCGGCCGATTAGAACGCTAGTCGAAGATGAATCTCTGCCATGACGCCGGGTGAACAGCGATCAATGGAAATGGACGATTGTGCGGCATAGTATTCTTTTAGATGCGGGGTAATGGATTCATATTGAACAGTGGGCGACATGTTCGCTGGGCGATCGGGCAGGATGTGCTGTACCCGCAGGTATACCTGTGGTTTGTGTTTCTGTCATCGCTCGATGTCATGTTGACATGGTGCATACTGACTCTGGGTGGAAATGAACTGAACCCATTGGCTCGGTTAGTGATTGACTACGGCGATTTGTACGGGCTGGTGGCCTATAAATTTGTACTGGTATCGCTGGTTCTGCTGATCTGCGAATTTGTGGGTACGCGGCGTCCGGCCATGGGGTATACAGTGGCCGTTTTTGCGGTGATCATCACGGCGCTGCCGGTCGTCATATCGTTGACGCTGTTTCCGGTTGCCAGTTTCACGTATTAATTACTGGTGCCGGGCAGATATGGCGCTTCGTGGGTTTTGCCCATCAGATCGCGCGTTGTTTCATTTTCTTTTAGATAATCGATGATAACCTGCAAGCCGATGCGCTGGTGGTAGGCGCCCATGGTTTCATCTGGGGACAGGCGGTTGTGCTTGTAGGCGTTGAACAGGGCGGCGCAGACGTTGGCCACTTGATCGCGGGGAATCTGTCTCAGGTACATGCGGTCAGCTTCGACGAGGACGGTGCCCAGGTTGCGGGCGTCTTGCGAACCGCCGAGTTTGAGCATGTATCGGTCGGGTCCTTGGCCGACGAGGCCGATGGTTTTAGTGGCAGGGCGGAAGCATTGCCGCTCGCAACCGGTGATACCGATCGACTCAGCCATCTCGCCATAGCCCCGCTGCTCGAGTTCATCGATCAGTTGCGATTCAAAATGCTCCGATTCCGTATAGGCAAGGCGGCAGGTATGCAGGCCCACGCAGGCACCGGACAATACCCGTAGAGTCGAGTAGGGCTTTCCACCGCGTTGGCCGTGGCCGAAGTGGTGCATGTCAGCTGTGAAAGAATCCCGGGCGTTACCGGGGATGTCGGTAAACAGCAGGTCCTGATTAGGCGTGGTCATCACGCGGATGTCGTAGTGATCCATCAGGTGGCGGGCCATGGTTTTGAGCCGACCGTTTTGCCCGTCGATCAGGCGACCATTTTCGATGTAGGCGCCAAAGGCCCACAGGTTATTGGAAGGTTGGCGGCACCAGCCGTAATGCAGGTGGCGATCACCGTAATCAAAATCAGCAATGGGCGGTTCAAATTCGGCGCCGAGAGCCTTGGCCTGCTCTCGGTACCATGCAATCCCCTTGGCATGTACCAAGTACTTCATGCGGGCCCAATGGCGGTTCTGACGATCACCCCAGTGTTCATGAACCTTCACGATGGCATCTAGACCGGTCAGCAAATTTTTTTCACTGAACACACCGAACGGCTGGCCCATTGCAGCGAAGGTGGGTTTGCCATTTTTTTCACCCTGGCCGCCGCCGATGTACATCTGGAACGCATTGACCGTGTCGTTTTCAACGATGGGTGCGATACCGACCTCGTTGGCGCGTAGTTCAACGCAGTTGTCAGGTACCCAACTGTTTCGACTCTCATCAAAGTGCACGGCGGATACGGCGATTTTGAATTTGCGATTGAGAAGCTTAGGGCCGTACTCGTAATGCTCATCCGGCGTGCGGATGTGGCTGGGGTCGATGGCGAAGATTTCCACGTGCGGCTCGGCGGGAAGTTGGAAATAAGCGCCGAGTTTGCGGGCCAGTGCGTTGGCATCAAACATATTGGAAAAAGCCGAAAGAGGGCAGGCCATGACATTTCGCGTGTTGTCGCCGCAGCCATTGAGCGTAAAAAATCCTGTTTGGGCGATATTGCGTATGACGTCGATGACGTGAGCTTTTTTGACCCAGTGAAACTGGATGTTCTGGCGGGTGGTGATTCGCAGCGATGCTGCCCCTTGTGGGTTGGCCGTGTATCGGGTTGAAATCTCATCGAGGATGCGCCAGCCTTCGCGGTTCAACGGTCCGCCGCCGGGAATGCTCAGGCGGATCATGTACATCCAGTCTTTTTTCTTGCCCGTCTTGGCTCGGTTATATTCGAGGTAAATACCGTGCGACTTGGCCAGTTGCTCGGATTCTTCGATGATGTCATCGCTCGTGTGGTCACGAAAATGCTCACGGAGCTGGCCTCGCACTCCATTGGAGGCCAGCTTGAACTTCTCGACGGTGTTGAGTTGGTCGTCGGGCGTGCGGAAATTGGGCTGGGGCACTTTGCGTTTTTTGGTTGTACCGGCAGGGGGCTTGGAGGGGTCTTCACGGGTCGCCATCGTGGTCACCTTGTCCGAAAATTGTCAGCCGAGGCCGACTCGGCGGGTTGGTAGTGGAATAATAACCGAGGTGGGTGATCAGTGCAGTATGCCCGGTGAAAGTAGACTAACCTTCGGTTTATGCCGAGAAAATATAAACCACTGGGGTATTTAGGCCATGGAGCAGCGTTATGCAGATCACAATGGTAGGCACGGGCTATGTGGGTTTGGTGACCGGGACCTGTTTTGCCAATACCGGTAACGTTGTTACCTGCCTGGACATAGACGCGACGAAGATCAGTCTTTTAGACAACGGTAAATCCCCGATTTACGAACCGGGGCTTGATGAGGTGGTTCGACGCAACGTCAAGGCGGGCCGTTTGCACTTTACGACCGATAAGCAGATGGCTTACCAGAGTGCGGAAATTATTTTCATCTGCGTGGGAACGCCCAGCGATGACCAGGACCGGGCAGACTTAAAATATGTGCTGGCCGCGGCGCAGGATATCGGTGACGCCATAACCCTGGCGCCTGGTGATTCGGGAGGCGATGCCGAGGAGCGGCGGGCTAAAATTGTCGCCATCAAGTCCACCGTGCCCGTCGGTACCAACGCCAAGGTCAAGCAACTGATTCAGTCACGTACGGACAAGATTTTTCACATGGTTTCCAACCCTGAGTTTCTCAAAGAGGGCGCTGCGATCAACGATTTCAACAAGCCTGATCGCGTGGTGATTGGTTGTGAGGACAAAGGCACCGGAGATCGCATGCGTGATCTATACGAGCCGTTCGTGCGCCAAGGCAACCCGATATTCATCATGGACATTCCCTCTGCGGAGATGGTCAAGTACGCATCCAATGCCATGTTGGCGACGAAAATTTCGTTCATCAACGAGATCGCCAATCTGTGTGAATCGTACGGGGCGGACGTGGATGAAGTAAGGCGGGGCATGTGTTCGGATAGGCGTATCGGCAACCAGTTTCTTTATCCGGGCCTGGGCTATGGTGGGTCGTGTTTTCCCAAGGACGTGCTGGCATGCATTTCAATGGGCACCGATGCCGACTCGCACACCCATTTGCTGGAGGCGGTGCACCGCGTCAATCAGGCCCAGCGCGAAGAATTTATCAAGAAGATCGACGCATACTTTTGCGACAGTGATTCGACAGGCGCGGTGGGGCAGGCGGACTTGACCGACAAGCGTATTGCTGTGTGGGGCATTGCCTTTAAGCCGGGCACGGACGATGTGCGTGAAGCGCCTTCGATTACCATCATTCACCACTTGCTCGACCGCGGGGCGACCGTGGCGGTACATGATCCAGTGGCCCATGAAACCTGCCGGCAGGTCCTCGGCGACAAGGTGAGCTACATGGATAATGCCTTCGACGTGCTCGACCATGCCGATGCCCTGGTGATCTGCACTGACTGGGAGGAGTTTCGTCACCCGGACTTCGATGAGATGCGCCAACGCATGAACAGCCCGGTGGTGTTTGACGGGCGTAACCTTTACCGCCAGCACACGATGCGTGAGTACGGGTTTGTGTATCACTGCGTCGGCCGAAAACCGGTACTGGCCGGTGGCGTCAAGCAGGTAAGCTAAAGAGAGCGTCGCACCGGGCGCTGCAATATGTTGTGTGGACAATGCGTGGGCGATTACTACACACATGCCAAAGGCGTACGCATCCTCTCTGGCCAGTGGCGACCGCGGGAGAGGTTATGGCCCGATACGCAGCATCTGGCAATACTCAGCCAGTCGGCGATCGATGTCGGCACGCGTGGTTTGCGTCAGGCGATCGAGGCTGAAGCTTTCAATATTGAAACTGGCGGTGATGGTGCCGTAGGCGATGGCTGTACGCAGGGTATCTGTGGATAGATCGTCGGCCGTGGCAAGGTAGCCCATGAAACCGCCGGCAAAGCAGTCGCCAGCGCCGGTGGGGTCGACCACATCGCGGACCGGATAGGCCGGCAGGACCACCTTGGCGCCGGTGTGCTCGATCAGGGCGCCGTGCTCGCCTTTCTTGATGACGACGAACTGTGGGCCCATTTTCACGATCTTTTCAGCGGCGTGGGTCAGGTTGGATTCGCCGGTCAGTTGCTCTGCCTCGTCATTGTTGAGCACCAGCCCGTCGATACGGGCCAATAGCTGCATCAGTGTTTTTCGCTCGGTTTCGATCCACAGGTCCATTGTGTCGGCCACGGCCAGTTGGCAGTCTGGAAACTGATCAAGCAATTCGAGTTGCCCTGCCGGGTGGGTGTTGGCCAAAAAAACATAACGGCTGTCGCGATAGGCATTGGGCACGGGCGGCAATTTTTCAGCTAGGACATTCAGTTGCACATCCACTGTGTCGCGGTGGTTCATGTTTTCGTGGTACCGGCCCCGCCATCGGAACGTCTTGCTGCCGTCGCGGCGTTCCAGGCCGGCCAGATCAACGTTGAAATGGCCGAAGGTGTCGAGAAAGTGATCAGGAAAATCATCGCCTACCGCCCCGACCAGTCGCACGGGCCCAAAAAAACTGGCAGCGGCTGCGAAGTAAATGCTCGAACCGCCCAGTACATCCTCGGCCGTACCCTTCGGCGTTTCCACGCTGTCAATGCCGATGCTGCCGGTGACGATCAGGGACATGCTGGGCTCCAGGTCGTTTGTGGTAAAGGTCAGGGTTTGACGCCGCCCGTTTTGCAGATGATTTTCCATGCTGCAGTGGTGACCGGCTGCACGGACAGCCGGCTATTATTGACAAGAGTCATGCCCTGCAAGCGATTGTCGGTCTTGATTTGTGCCAGGGTGACAGGTGTTTCCAACGGTTCAACAACCTTGAAATCGACCATGCCGAACGTACCTGTCTTGTCGGTCGGGTCGGGGTAATACTCTTTTGTGACCATGACGATGCCAAGGATCGTTTTTTCTTTCACCGAGTGGTAGAAAAAGGACTTGTCCCCCGTTTTCATGGCCATGAGGTTCTGCTTGGCCTGGTGGTTGCGCACACCGTCCCAGTGCTCGGTGCCTTTTTTGACGTGATCATTCCACGACCAGGTATTGGGTTCGGATTTGATGAGCCAGTATTTCATGGGAGTTCCACGTCATTTAGCCCCCGGTATGCCGAGGGGATATATTGCCACTGTGCAAACGCAAGCACCGGCCAATCCTCTCCAGCGTGGCCACTTTACCCAGGATCACCAGCGTATCGCCGATCGGTGGACTGACCGCATTGCCCATAACCGCCACGCGCAACGGTTGGGCGACCCTGCCCAGCCCAAGCCCATTTTTATCTGCAAATGTCGTTATCGTTTCGTCGACAGCCTTCGGCGACCAGTCATTGCAGGCGTCCAGTTGCAGTGCAAGCTGACGCAGTGAATTCAACCCTTCGCCGTTGCTTCGCGTTAATTGTTTCTTGACGGCCTTGGCGTCGTATTCGACTTGATCGTTACCCATGAAAAAAGCTTTGCCGAGCCTTGTTGGATCATCCAGCGTCTGGCTGCGCTCGTGGTAGCAGTCTGCAAACAAGGTAAAATGATCGTCCAGCTTTTCGATCTGTCCCGGGCGGCTTTCAAGCATGTAGCTTCGCAACATTGCGCTCCAGTCGCCCGGTGGCAACTGCCGTATCGTACCGCCGTTGAAGGCTCGCAACTTTTCGCGGTCAAAGTGGGCGTTCGACTTGTTGATGCGGTCAAAACCGAAATGTTCTTTGAGAAACGTGAGATCGAAACGTTCGACATCGTTGCCGGGAGACCAACCGAGCAACGCAAGGTAGTTGCATAACACGTCGGGCAGATAACCGTTGCTGCGAAAGTCTTCAATTTCAGTCTCGGGTAGTGAAACCTCCAAAACCTTGGCAATGGCTTGGCCGACCTCGATGTCATCAGTTCTTTTTTCAATGAAGTCGGCTATTGCATCCATGCTTTTGTCGCATTTCTGGGCGCATTGTTTCGCCAGGTCTTCTAAATCGCCATGTGCTTTGAGCCATGACCTAGCAGCCTCTCGGGCTGCCTTGGCCTTGTCACGCTTGGACATCTTGGACCCATCTGGATTGAGTATCGTCGGCGTGTGGGTGAAGACGGGCCGGGCGTAGGCGAGAGCGTCTTGCAGGGCCACGTGTTTGGTGGTGTTGGTCAGGTGCTCCTGGCCGCGGATGACGTGGGTGACGTTCATCAGGGCGTCATCTACGACCACGGCTAGATGGAAAGTGGGGAAGCCGTCGGCTTTGCGGATGACGAAGTCTTCCAGTTCCCGGGCTTTGACTTCAATGTGGCCGTAGACCGCGTCGTCAAAGGCGACGTCGCTGTTCATGCGGAATCGTATTGCGCCACCATCCTCGTAGGCGTAGCCATCGGCGAGCAGGCGGTCGATGTGCTGGTTGTAATGATTGAGTCGTTCGCTTTGGCGAAATGGGCCCTGGTCAAAGTCGATACCCAGCCATTGCAGGTCTTCGAGGATGGATTGGGCCGACTGGTCGGAGGAGCGATTCTGATCGGTGTCTTCAAAACGGAGGATGAACTTGCCGTCGTGGTGGCGGGCAAAGGCCCAGTTGAACAGGGCGGTGCGGGCGCCGCCGACATGCAGAGCGCCGGTCGGGCTGGGGGCGAAGCGTGTGATGACTTGTCCCGTGGTTGGTCCTGACATGGCGCGAATTGTATCGGATCGCCTAAACCTGCGATAATGAAACAATGACGTCCGCCGATGCCAAACCCGTTACGGACTTTATCCGCCAGAAGGTTGCCGAGGATATCAAGGGCAACAAATGGGAGGGGCAGGTGGTAACGCGATTCCCGCCCGAGCCCAACGGTTACCTGCACATCGGCCATGCCAAGTCGGCCTGCTTGAACTTCGGCGTCGCTGCTGAATTTGGAGGCAGGTGTCATTTGCGCTTTGATGACACCAACCCGGCCAGGGAGGAACAGAGATTTGTTGATGCGATCAAGCAGGACATTCGCTGGCTGGGCTGGGACTGGGGCGAGCATGAATATTACGCTTCAGACTACTTTGGCCAACTTTATGGCTGGGCGGTGCAACTGATCCAGGCGGGCAAGGCGTATGTGGATGATCAAAGTGGCGAACAGGTCCGTGAAAGCCGGGGCACACTGACCGCACCCGGAATAGAAAGCCCGTTTCGAAATCGCAGCGTTGAGGAGAATCTTGATCTGTTTGAGCGGATGAGAAATGGTGAGTTCGCAGATGGTTCACGGGTTTTGCGGGCGAGGATCGACATGGCCTCGCCCAACCTCAATTTACGTGATCCGGTGATGTACCGCATTCTTCACGCCAACCACCATCGCACCAGTGACAAGTGGTGCATCTACCCGATGTACGATTTTACACACGGCCAGTCAGATTCGATTGAAGGGGTAACGCATTCGCTGTGCACGATGGAGTTTGAAGATCACCGTCCACTGTATGACTGGTACCTGCAGCAGTTGAATGTATACCATCCGCAGCAGACGGAGTTTGCCCGGCTGAACCTGAGCCATACCGTGCTGAGCAAACGAAAACTGCTGCAACTGGTCAGCGAGGGTTATGTCAACGGGTGGGACGATCCACGCATGCCGACGTTGTCAGGCATGCGAAGGAGAGGCTATACGCCCGAGTCGATCCGTGACTTTTGCGATCGCATCGGCGTGGCCAAGCGGGACAACGTGGTTGAAATCGCGATGCTGGAGCATTGCGTGCGCGATGATCTGAACAAGCGGGCCGCGCGGGTGATGGGTGTCTTGCGGCCGGTGCGATTGGTGATTGAAAATTATCCCGAGGGCAAGAGCGAAGAGCTCGATGCAGTGAACAACCCGGAGGACGCATCGGCAGGTACGCGCAAGATACCGTTTGGTCGCGAGCTTTATATCGAGGAGGATGACTTTCGCGAAGAAGCACCCAGGAAATTTTTCCGACTATCGCCGGGGCGGGAGGTCAGACTCAGGTACGCGTACTTTGTAACGTGCACGGGTGTGGTCAAGGATGATAGGACCGGGCGAATTGTGGAAATCCGTTGCACTTACGATCCGAGTACACGCGGCGGCGACTCACCCGATGGACGCAAGGTCAAAGGTACGATCCACTGGGTGTCGGCTCTGCACGCGGTTGATGCCGAGATACGGCTGTACGATCATCTTTTCAGTGAGAAAAGTCTACAGAGCGGGGCTCTGCAATCTGATTTGAATCCCAACTCGTTGCAGACGCTGGTTTCGTGCAAAGTTGAGCCGTCACTATCCGACGTGGCGGGGGGCAGTCGGTTCCAATTCGAGCGGCAGGGCTACTTCTGTGTCGATCTTGATTCGAAGCCCGGCAAGCTCGTGTTCAACCGCACGGTCAGCCTGCGCGATTCATGGGCTAAGATCGAGAAGAAGGGCCAGTGACTATGGCCCGTTTGGCTGGTGGGGTTTCGACCTCTAAAAGGCGTGCGCGGGGATTTGGTAGCCAACTGTGTCACGAATCCTTTTCAGAAGTCAAACTTCCTGTTTTACAACGATCTGTAGCGGGCAAATGTGGCTCCGGCACGAGGGCTGCAAATATGTCTTGTGTGTTTATAGAGATAAAATGATTAAGCAGTATTGACGGCCCACGAAAAGCAGACGTAACCCCTGCCGAAATGGTTTGCATTGGCTGGCACCAGCTTGCAAAGGGGTTATTTTTGTTGGCTTGTGAATATGCCGATAAAATCCTGACGTAGCCGATGTTGTGCGTATTGGCAGAATTGCAATGTCCCGCCATGGGCGTAAAATCTAGCTTGCTATAGAACTTTTGGGCCGCTGCAGCGTTACAATAGGTACGGGTATAGGAAGTAACCAAGACTTTTTTTGGCGAATATGAACTGAAAGATCCGCGATGTTTGAAAGATTCACAGATCGAGCTCGCAAAGTAATGGCCTTGGCCAACCAGGAAGCCCAGCGATTTAACCACGAATACATCGGCACCGAGCATATCCTGCTGGGGCTGGTCAAGGAGGGCTCAGGCGTCGGGGCCAACGTCCTTAAAAATCTGGACGTTGATCTGCGTAAGGTGCGCCTGGAAGTTGAGAAACTGGTCAAGAGTGGCCCGGATATGGTGACCATGGGCAAGCTGCCCCAGACGCCGCGGGCCAAAAAAGTCATCGAGTACGCCATCGAAGAAGCTCGCAGCCTCAACCATAACTACGTGGGCACCGAGCACTTACTGCTGGGGCTGTTGCGAGAGCACGAGGGCGTAGCGGCCCAGGTGCTGATGAACTTGGGCTTGAAGCTTGAGGAAGTACGCGAAGAGGTGCTGAACCTGCTGGGCGCAGGGATGGACAGTGAGGAGGAGGCCGGCGAGCGAGAAGGCGGTGAGGCGCCCGTGGGCAAGGGCGGCAAGAGCAAGACGCCTGCGCTGGACAGCTTTGGCCGCGACCTGACTGAATTGGCACAGCAGGATAAGCTTGACCCGGTGATCGGTCGGTCCCGCGAGATCGAGCGCTTGATTCAGATTCTCTGCCGGCGCACGAAGAACAACCCCGTTTTACTGGGCGAAGCAGGCGTGGGCAAGACCGCGATCGTCGAGGGCATGGCGCAGAAGATTGTGCGCAAGGATGTGCCCGAACTGCTAGCTGACCGGCGGATTGTCGTATTGGACTTGGCCATGATGGTGGCCGGCACGAAGTACCGAGGACAGTTTGAGGAGCGGATCAAGGCGGTGATGAACGAGGTGCGGCGGGTCAAGAACGTCATATTGTTTATAGATGAGTTGCACACGCTGGTCGGCGCCGGCGGGGCTGAGGGCGCAATCGATGCGTCGAACGTACTCAAGCCGGCCCTGTCCCGTGGCGAGATTCAGTGCATCGGGGCCACGACACTGGATGAGTACCGCAAGTACATCGAAAAAGACGGCGCCTTGGAACGTCGGTTCCAGACCATCCTAGTTGAGCAGCCCAGTAAGGAGGAGACGGTCAAGATCCTTGAAGGCCTGCGCGATCGTTA
>Ga0310125_10000216_pt1 | contig 25626 bp, 21 predicted proteins | sample CB11b_Tmax_Bot8__FD_203508 | JGI IMG/M metagenome (GOLD analysis project Ga0310125, IMG submission 203508) | Marine microbial communities from Western Arctic Ocean, Canada - CB11b_Tmax_Bot8 | ecosystem: Environmental > Aquatic > Marine > Oceanic | place: Canada: Western Arctic Ocean | collected... | reverse complement strand
TCATCAATTGCTGCTAAGTTGATGGGCCCTAAACGCTGAATTCTATTGCCTAGCTTTTCAAGCAGCTGTTCACATTCAGATACCTCTAATTGTTCCGGCAGCCCTGCCAGGACAGTCGCTAAATCACACTTGGCTTCCTTGAGCTGCTCAACCAGCCCGTCTCTTTTAACCGAAGCACCTTCGCTCTTCAATCGAACCTGCATCAAAGACTCTCTATGCTTATTGCTGCGCTCCCGAATTTCGTTTCTTTCCTGCTCCAAGCTACGAATTTTATACTCGTTAGCATCCACTTTTGCCTTAGCTTCGCCCAGTTCTTTCTCAACCTCCAAGCGCTGTTGTAACAAGGCTTCCAGATCGGCTCGCATCTTCTCAATTGGCTCATCTGACTCTTCAATCTGATCCGTTAACGATTGCATTCGTTCCTTCGATCTTTGCACTTGGCTCGCCATCCGATCCATAGTCTCCCGAGTGGACTGCAACTGGGATTCTACAGATTGCTGCTTTAACGCAAGTTCATGAGCTAAATCTTTGTCATTTCGAGCTTTTTCTCGAATAGTTTCAAGATATTCCTGGGACTCAAGGCGCTGAGCCTCTAGAGTTTCCCTGCCGCCCACATCGATTTCCATGCCATCCAATGCATTTTGCAGCCTGGCACGCGAATCAGCGATATTTTCGTTCTCCACTGCCAGTTGACGCTCGAGGTCTTCCAATTCCTTGGAAAGCCTCTGTTTACGATTCTTAGCCTCTTCGGTCTTTGCTAGTTGAGCGCTGACCTGAGACTTCAAATCACTGAGTTTTTGAATTTGAGCCGCAATATCAGTTTGGGTGACTTCACGTGCCTGTTCGTTACTCTCGAGCCTTTTGCGGAGCAAATCTCTCTTCTCAATTAAAATATTAGATGATTCGTTTAAATCTTTGATATTTATTAATAAATCAGATATTAATCCGCGGCGCTCGACGATGGAGTCCTGCTTACTGACCTGATTGACCTGAACCCAAGATTTACCCAACCATATGCCATCAGCCGTGATAATTGATTGCCCGTTTGACAGAGCAGCGCGCTGCTCCAGCGCTTCGGTTAAGCTGGATGCCGCGTAAATACCGGTCAGCAAGTCATCAAGCTTCCAGTCACCGCTCAGCTTGGATGTAAGGGGTAGAAGTGACAGACCTGACGACAGTACAGACGAGGCCGCGCTAATAGAGTCGGCGGACACATCCAGCAGCGCTAAGTTGCCTTCCGGCAAATCACCTAGTAAGGCCGATACGTCCTGAATCCCCTCGACACAAATACTCCGGAGAGAGTCGCCAAGCACTAATTCAATAGCCCTTTCCCAGCCATCGGCGACATCTAAATTCTCACCAAGGCGCAGCTTGCTATCTAGGCCCTTCAGACTAAGCCATTGATTAACAGCGATATTTCCTTGCCCCAAAGCAGCTTGTTGTAGTGATTCCAATGAAGCCTGACGACCCTTCGCAGTCTGTAACTCGATCCTCACGCCATCCAATTCTTCTATGCAGTCACGCAACTTTTGGCGGTCGGTCTCGATATCAGGGCCTAGCTCTGAATTAAGCGCTTGCTGGGAGTCCAGCCCAGCTTCAAGTTGCACGATCTCTTTAACGGCATCAATGGCCGAGCTATCTTCAGGCAGCTGAGCTAACTCTTGCTGTTCGCTCTCAAGTCCTCGCTTCCTTTCAATACCTCTTTCTACTATAGCTTCAAGTTGCTGAATTCTGGATTGCTCAACTTCAGCAATTTTTCGTGGTTCTTCTGCCCGCTGATTAAACTCATCCCAATCTGATTGCCATTTCCGCATGGCTTGCTCAGCATCTTCTAGTACTTTGGCCGAAGAGCTTTCAGCTTGCTGCGCCGCCAAAAAATTTGGCGAGGTTCCCCTCAGCCCAGCATCCAATTGAGTGATCTTCTTCAGGTCAACATCAAGTTCTTCTTTTGTTTGCGCCCAGGCGTCTTCTGTCTCACCTAGATCTAGTTTTAACTGATCGATTCTTTCTATGTGATGCTCTATGGATTGTTCGATCCGAGCGATGTCATTGCCACGACTATAAAACCTGGCCTGAACTTCGCCGAGCGCATCAGTGAGTTCGGCATTGTCTACTAAATGCTGCTCAACTCGAGCGTCAACTCGCCGCTGGTCAGCAATAGCGGCTTCGACCTGAATTTCGAACTCATTGATTGTGATTTGGTTTTGACTAAGCTCGTTATCGAGGCTTTTCCATCTCATTGCTCTGAGATTGGCATTGGTTTCCCGCTCTTCTTGTTTGAGTACGCCATATTTCTCTGCAGCAACCGATTGTCGATGTAAATGCTGCAGTTGTCTTTCTAACTCATCGCGAATATCTGCTAGACGAGAAAGATTGTCTCGGGTGCGCTTAATCCGGTTTTCAGTTTCTCGGCGGCGCTCTTTGTACTTGGAAATTCCTGCCGCTTCTTCAATAAAAACTCGTAACTCTTCAGGCTTAGATTCGATTAGCCTCGAAACCATACCCTGCTCAATAATCGAATAGCTCCGAGCTCCTAGACCCGTACCGAGGAAAATATCTGTCACGTCTTTACGTCTGCACTTGGCACCATTCAAAGTATAAATAGATTGGGCATCCCGATCTATTTTTCGCTTGATCGAAACCTCTGCAAAATTCGCATACTCGCCTGTCAATTTCTTATCGTAGTTATCGAATATCAGCTCCACGCTCGCCTGGCCAACAGGCTTGCGGGTTCCACAGCCATTGAATATAACGTCCGTCATGCTCTCGCCACGCAAATTCTTAGCAGAACTCTCTCCCATAACCCAACGCACAGCATCAATTACGTTAGATTTTCCACAGCCATTAGGTCCGACTACGGAGCACAAATTTGAGGGGAAATGGATGGTTGTTGGATCTACGAAGGATTTAAAGCCAGCTAATTTAATACATTTCAGGCGCATGAATAGTTCGGATAGCTTACTTTATTATAGATTAAGCGAGTAAATCGATATCGCTGAAGACTAAATTTCAACCTTGTTGCTGGGATCAAATTATCAATGCCAAATACGCATTTATACCAAGTCACAGTTTATCCGATTTGCTAATTAATGACACTTAATTCATTGCTAACAACAGACTTTTTTAGCTAAATTATTCTCACAAATATTTCGTCATTATTAAACTAATAGCCGTCCTGATTTGGGCATCTGACTATTTATGAATTAAACAATCCTGGAATAATGCCGGTACTGTTGCCCAATAAATCTCTTTCCACTCAAAAGTTTTGCAGCATTGTTAATTGCAGATTACTAATTGGCGCTTCTTCCGTGACACGAATATGGCGGCCACCCGGTAAAGCTCTAGATCCGCCTCCGGCCAGGTATAACTCCCCACCACTAGAAAATCGCCAGTATGTTTACCGGCGAGCCGGTACCTCCCTCTACTGCCAGAGGAGCCGCGGTTATCATAAACTCCCAACGATTGAGTCGGGCAGCGGTCTCTGCTAAGGCTTCCAAATCCTGGTTATCGAACAAGTCGACACCCATAGCCACGATTGTCAGCACGTGAATCGGTAGGCTCACACCTTCAACCTGTGATGGCACCACATCACTGGCTGCATCTCCACCTAGGAAGGAGACATCGCGGGCCTTGAGCCAGGGCATTGCAGATGCATGCAGGCCAGCCGCACCTTGCGCCACGTTCCAAGGACCGAGCGCAGCGCGGCGAGCCCAGCGACCGGTGCGGACGAACACGGCGTCGCCGGGACGCACGATTACGCCGGCCATTTCTTCAAATGCCTCCAGGTCTTCCTGGTAGATCGGCGTACCTGGATCTAGATAGTCGACCCCCTTCAGACGTGGTATGTCGATCAGAACACCACGAGTGACGATCCCCGCACTCAGGTTCGCAATAGAGTTTTTTTCGCACCCCGCCTCGGTAACTGTGTCCTGATCCTTGCCGTTGTACATCTTCCCCTTGTAGAGAATATGGCACAGTGAATCGACATGACTGTGAGAGTAGCCGTGATAGCTGATGTTGTAATTGTCGCTTACACCACTCCAGAACGCGGGCTCAACATTCGAGTCGGGAACTGCCAGCACTCGACGCTGAAACGGTGAAGGTACATCGAGTGCCGTCTCGGTCAGTAACTGATGCTCGAGCGATACGGTGATACCTTCAGTCACAGTGGCGATTGCCTCCAGCCGTTTCGTGGGTGTAATGAGGTTGGCCGCGCCAAGTTGGTCATCGGTCCCCCAGCGCCCCCAATTCGAAAGCTCATCCATCATACGCTCGATATCGGCCTGATTGAGGTCACGTGATTCTGGGGTAACAGCCGGTGGATTGTAGGCCGCAATATTCGCCAACGGCTCGGGGCTATTGTTAGCGGCAGGTGTGCAAGCCACACCAGTGAAGGTGAGGATGATCAACCAGGTATACTTCAACAATCGAATGCTCATGGATTTTCTCCGCAAATTTGATAGGTATAAGGAAAGAGTATTGCGAGAATAATAGCTAAACGGATTGGAGTCCACCGGTCTTATTCTTCAAGCCTTTTGTCAGCTTTATTTATTCCGCCCCCGGGCTATGCCACACTTTTGGTATGATAATTCCATTTCCACTTATACATACTATACTGGATAAACGGCTAAATATTTTTTGGAAAGCAGTAACAGGTGATTTTAGTTATGAAGTTTGATAAAGCAATAGATAGCGCCTTAGTTAAGAACTACTTTAATTTGGAAGGAAAAGCCACAAGAAATGAATATTGGTGGTTTGGTCTTTTCGTAACAATTCTTTGGTTTGCTACTTTGTTTCTAGCCGGCACAGTAGCAATATCTATCGGGCTAGAAGCATCTGGTATGGTCAAGGTTCTTAATTATTCTACTATAATAATAGTAGCGGTTACTTTCTTGCCTACTTTAGGAGTATCTGTAAGAAGATTTCGCGATGCGGGCAGGGGAAAAGAAGAAGCTCTCATCGTTTTTTTTCTTATTATTATTGGCCAATTAACGTTGCCTATAGGAGATCAGCAAGCATTTATTTGGATGCCTGACTTCATGACTGTCCCTATATGGGTGGCGTCCGGAATATTTGGTTTTTACAACATTTACATAGCCCTTAAAAAATCAGTTTAAATATCACCTATTTTGATTATGGCTACCTAACACACCCCCAGCAATAACTATCCTAGCTGAGAAAAGCGACTTTTTTGAAGTGTTTCCTGATATTAAATTCAGTCTTTCAGCACGGTGCATATGACTATATATCTTGCTAAGATGCTCCTCCCATGTGTAATAAAAATTCTCACATTACACTGTTTAATATGTTGATTAAGGAGATCTAAATGTCAGAAGAATTAGGAAAGTATTCATTAAAACTTGCAGGAAATACTTATACTTCAAACGAAGCGGGAGATGTAACGATTCATCAAAATTGGGAAGGAACGGCCGATAGTTTTGGTACTGTATTCGGTACGCTTATTTTCGGCCCAACTCCCCCATCTAGCTTAAATGAAGGTGGTAAGATTAAATGGGTTTCGCAAGCATTTTTGGACGATGGCACTACAGTGGTAGGGCAAGGTGAGGGTACATGGGAAACTCCTCCAAATGCGCACATCGCTAAAACTTTTTTACTGATTAATATTTCCGACGGTACTCAGATTAGAAGTGAGGGGGAAATGGCGCTCGAAAGCCTAGAATGGAATGGGACCATATATAGTGCCTGATGAATCTGTTCACGTGGAGCAAATAAATATCAACGTGATGTCATTTCGTAAGCGTTTTCTGGCGGGTGAAAGCCTGACCGGAAGTTTCCTTAAAATTGCACATACTATGCCCGCTGAGATTTTGGGCGTTCTTGGGTACGATTTTGTAGTAATCGACGAAGAGCACGCATCGATAAATCGCGAAAGCGTCGACAGAATTGTCCTCGCCTGCAAAGCTCATGGTTTGGGCTGTTTGGTACGCATTCCCGATGCCGATCCGTCGGCAATCCTGTCTGTGCTGGACTGTGGGGCTGATGGCGTTTTAGTGCCACATGTGGATTCAGTACAAAAAGCAACCGAGATTGTCGGCGCGGCACGATATCGGGCGGGCAACCGGGGCTATTCGCCAACGACGCGGGCGGGCAACTTCGGTTTGAACTCAATTGCGACTCATGTCGCGCAAGAAGATGAACGCGCTCTGGTGATCGCCATGATCGAAGACCCCAAGGCGGTTGAAGATATAGACGCCATTGTCGCGACAGACGGTCTGGACGGAGTGTTTATTGGCCGGGGTGACCTGACCGTTGCCTATGGCGAAACCAATCCCGGATCTGAGCCGGTCAAAGCTGCAACCAAGGCCATCTGCAAGTCGGCAAGGGAAAACGGTGTTGGTCTATGCGCGATGACGGACGGAGCAAAAGATTTGTTGTCGCTTGTCGGGCTGGGCGTCACATCTGTGATCGTTGGATCCGATCAGACCTTCCTGCGAAATGCTGCACGCGACCAGTTGGCTGACATCAAAGCGGTATTCCCGAACAGGAAAGACTGAGGCATGGCGTACGATAAATGCAGGTTAGCATTCATTGATGTTCCAGTAGATGAAACAACCTCATATATGCATTGACTTCTAGTTGGGATTCCATAAAGTTCAATCCAAAATCATGTGTATTTTTTGAACGCGCGTCTCTTGAGGTCGATGTTTGATCACTCGCAGTTCAAGCTACTTATAATAAGTTTCAATGGAGGGCTTTGATGCTAAATTCGGAACCGGTATTCATCGACATCACAAAGAGGGACTATAAAAGGGGAATATTTAACTCCATCATTGCGCCGCGCCCAATCGGTTGGATGAGCACAATTGATGCAGAGGGGAATGTTAACCTCGCACCCTTTTCTTACTTCAACATTATGTCGAATGATCCGCCCGTACTGGTTTTCTCCTGCAATACTCCCGAGGATCGCCCGATGAAAGATACATTGAAAAACATACGTCAAACTGGTGAGTTTGTATTTAATCTGGCCAGCTATGACCTTGTAGAAGAAATGAATACAACTTCATATCCACTTCCTGAAGGGGAAGATGAATTCATCCACGCAAAGCTTGAAAAGGCATCGTGCATTCACGTAAAGCCACCACGCGTTGCCCGGTCCCCAGTTTCGTTGGAGTGCAAGCTGATTGAAACAGTTGTTTTGAGGTGTGACGAGGCTGGTACGGAAGTAAATGTAAACTTCGGAAAAGTTGTCGGAATGCATATTCAGGCAGGGTTTCTTGATGAAGAAAGTGGTTGCTTTAATACTGCCCTGGCAAATCCGGTCACGCGCCTTGGAGGCAAAGAATATGCCGTTTCACAACCGACATTTGAACTTGAACGTCAGTTTTTACGTGCCAATGAAAGCACCTATTGAGGTCCTAAAACATGAGTTACCGCGCGGCTTCTCTTAGCCACTTTTCCTCTGAGGAAAATCAATCCTCTTTCGCTTCCGGGCAAAACTTTTCGGTCGAATGTCTAAGGAGTGATGGATCTTCCTCTCACAAAATCGAAAGCACCCACGAAAGTATTCTTGTTGTGTCCGAGGTCGCGATCACCCTTCTTTTCAAGGATGGCTCCACCCATATTCCTCAGCGTTCGCTGGTGATAATCCCGGAAGGGCAATACGAGATTTCGTTTAGCGCCAAAGGACGTGTGTTTGCAGTAACAACTGGGCGAGTAGACCTTAAACAATTGCTTGATCAGTCCCAAAACGACAGCGAGCATGCGCAATCTGATCCGCGCGTCAAACCGATCGGGCAACCTTTTGGCCAATCTGAAAATGCTGAAAAAGGTATTCGCGTTTATGCGGTGGATGACATTCCTCATCCCGTTGGCAACCCCCGGTTGAAGTTTTTTCAAACCTCTACGATGAGCATCAATTGGGTTGAGTATCACGGCCCGCGAAACCGCACAAAACTATCCCCCCACTCACACGAAGATTTCGAGCAAGGATCCTTGGCAATTTCTGGCGCCTTTATTCATCATCTTCGTACACCTTGGGGCCCAAATGCGGATGACTGGCGTGAAGATCAACACTTGGTTGCACCGCCCGACAGCTTGTTAGTCGCGCCGCCCGAAATTATTCATACAACCGAGGGCACTGACCACGGACATTCAATCCTGATTGATGTGTTTGCACCTCCGCGACGGGACTTTATCGCCAAAGGATGGATGCACAACGCCGCTGACTATGTCGATCCAGAAGATGCTGCTAGCAATGATTAAGAAGCCTAGACAAAACTGGATTTTGCATGAACGAGGCGCAGTTTCCGACATGACCATCAACCCGAATAAACCCATCGCGCGCCCGTCAAAGGCAATATGTGATTGTCATGTTCATGTATTTGAAACCACTGAGGCATATCCGTTTGAGAATGTTCCAGCCTACGAGCCACCCCTTTCGCCTTTGAGCCGTTTGCGTGAAACTGGCGATATCGCGGGCGTGTCTCGGTTTGTTTTGGTGCAACCTACTCCTTACGGACGTGACCCGGCACTGCTTCTGGCATCGCTAAAGACAATGGGTAACCGTGCAAAAGGCATCGCAGTGGCTGACGCAAGCATTTCGCTTCAGGACCTTGAGAAAATCCAGCAGGCCGGAGTCGCCGGGCTCCGATTCATAGAGAATTTGCTCCCCAATGGTCAAAAAATGCCGGGAGCGGTTTCTGTTGAAGTTCTTATAGAGAAATTGGCACCGCTTCTCAAAGAGCTGGGTATGCACGCGGAAATTTGGGGGCCATTGCCAAGACTTACGGAATATTGGCCGAAGCTGGATAAGATCGGAATACCGTTGGTGCTGGATCACATGGGCGGAGTTGATGTCGCCTCGGGTCTATCAAACCCTGATTTCCAAAATTTGCTTGCGCGTGTCAAAGAAGGCAATATCTGGGTCAAACTTGCTGTTTGCCGCCGCGGCAATGGTGATAATGGATTTGATGCAGTGCGCGCTTTTCATGACGCATTTATTTCGGCAAACAGCGAGCAATTATTGTGGGCGACGGATTTTCCATTCGTCAAATACGCAACCACACCACCAAAAATGACTGATCTAATCGCAATATTCAGGTCTTGGGTGAAGGATGAAGCGGTGATCGACCAGATACTCGTTCGCAACCCGATCACGCGATATGGCTTTGCACGAGACCAAGGCTAACTCTGGCGCGTATCAGTATCCGCATCCAAAAGCGTGTCTAAGAAATCAGAATTTTCATCCATGTGCCGTAGCAATTCCTTGACATTTGGGGGCGCGATCCCTGCCGACGTAAACGGAATAACCTGCCTGACAAAGTCGAAAAGCTGCTTTGTGCCCTGCCCTAATGGATGAGTGCCGCGCAGTTCCACGGCTTGCGCCGCGACAATCAACTCGATCGCAAATATTGATTTGCACAGCGTCGCCATTTCCAGCCCCCGGCGCGCACTCAGCGCTGCCAGAGACGCGCGATCCATAACACCGTTTGAGTGACTTGAACTTGGAAGTTCGTGGGCCATTGGGGCGCTGAGCATTCTTGCCTCAGCGGTGATTGATTTGTGAAACAGCGCAATGCCGTTGAACCCCGGCGCTCCGATCCCGTCATCTTCGACCAATCCAATACAAAGACCAGACCAAGTTGTATCCACCATTTTGGCAACGCGTTCAGTGGAGCTGGTAACCACGGGTGGAAGCGCCAAACGCATGATGTCCAAGGCCATACAAAGCGTAATCATGTCAAAATTTGCAACTGCCGCCATGGCCTGGTGCTCGACCGAGATGACCGGATTTCCCTGGCTGGCATTTGCTTCTTGTTCGATCTGTTGCTTGGCAAAGCACAAGCTATCATCAGCCGCACCGTGAATAAGCGCAAGCGACCGAAAGCAAAGCGGGTCTTGTAAATTTCTTGGGACACCTTTGTGATTAATAGAGCTATTTTTCAGATACTTCTGCAGCGCCTGCCCATGCTTTTTCAACCCTAGAAAAGGTTTGGATTGCAGGGCTATGTCAGATATAAAGGATGGATTGGCCGCGTATCCTTCCATGCTCAGCCCGGCCACAAGCGTTGACAACCTTAGCAGCTTTGAGAAATCGGCAAATGCCAGCATGCCCATTGCGGTGGAAATCGCGCTTGAATTAATCAGTGCAAGCGCCTCTCCGACGGCAAGCTCAAAGTCATCGAAAAGTGCCAAAGCGATGTCTGACATGGAGGACATATCGCTCTGGCCCATCGATCCCCAGAGATGAACGTCGATCTTCTGGTTTGAGTTTAAGGCAAAAATGATTTTTTCAGCAAGAACCGGCCGCACGCCACTCCGACCGCTTGCGAATGAGTTCAAAAGCACAAGGAGTGTCCCGCGGACAACTTCCTGGCTTGCCAGAGGACCATGGCCGACATTGTGGGTTCGCAACAAACGACGACTGAATTCAGCAGTGCCGGATTGACTGATGCTAGCCGATGTCTTTGGCCCGACACTGGTTGTCGCCCCGTAAATGCGCTCGCCCCGTTCAACGGCGTCGGTAAGTATCTGGCGGGCGTCGCTCATCCTTTGCGAAACAGCATCAGAAATCGCGACAGTTGCATTTGTTCGCGCAACAGCAACCAGCTGGTCTATGGTTAAGTCATAACCTATGATGTCAACGGGTTGACGTTCTTCGGATGTTGCAGCGGTCATTAGTTAACTTCCCTAGTTTCACTTTCCAGCAAGAAGCGCGGGCCTTTCAGTCCCGGTCTTGCTCAACCGTTCGCTGCGCCGACGAATCATTTCAGCAACGAGCATCGCACCCATTGAAATCATGATCATGATGACGGCAGCTGAAACCACGACTGGAGTCATCTCGTCGCGAATTCCCTCCAGTAATCTAACAGGCAGCGTAACTTGCTCGGGTCCTGCGAGAAAGATGGTAATGACTATCTCATCAAAGGATGACACGAAGGCAAATATGGCACCGGCAAAAACCGCTGGCGCAATTGCCGGAAAAATCACTCGTTTGAATGTCATTATTGAAGAAGCACCTAAGCTCCTGGCCGCTTTGATCAAGGTCATATCGAAATTCTTGAGCGCAGCACTGGCTACAATTATGACATAAGGTACTCCGAGCGCGGTGTGCGCCAAAATTAACCCCAAGCGCGACCCGGTCAAACCCAGTTGGGAATAGAACAAAAAACAGGCCACGGCGACGATCACCAGAGGCATAACTAGGGGCGCGAGCAACAAGGCATAAATCGCCTTTTTGAATGGTATGTCGGTCATGCAAAGTGCGATTGAGGCGCTTATTCCCAAAACAGTCGACAGTGCGGCAGAAGAAACAGCGATAATCATGCTGTTTTTGAGGGCCAACACCCATTTGTAGTTATCAAATAATTCTGAGTACCAGCGCATCGATATCCCCGGCAGGGGGTAGCTGAAAAATGACCCGGAACTAAAAGACAGGGGCAGTACTATTATGATGGGTGCAATCAGGAAGAATAAAACGAGAATTGAAAAAACCCAACCCAATCTTCTCCAAAAAATTGAGGAATATAACAGTACATCCTTCATAGCATTAACGCCCCGTTGCCAAAGTTTTGCGCGAAAACCAACCATAAATCGCGAGCAGAATGAAAACACTCAGGCACAGTACAATCGCAAGAGAAGCAGCCAGGCCCCAGTTGATGGTTCTGTTAGTGAAGAATGCGATGAAATAACTAATCATCTGGTCTTTGCTGCCACCCACAAGCAATGGCGTGATGTAGTAGCCCAAGCAGACAACAAAACACAAAAGACCGCCTGACCAAACTCCCGGCCATACCATTGGCAAATAGACCTTCAGGAATGTGTGCGGTATCGAGGCACCCAGTGAGTATGCGGCGCGCACATAGTCTTTTGAGACCCCGACCATAACGCTATAAAGCGGCAATACGACAAAAGGCAGCATCACATGTATGAATGCGACGTAAACTCCGGTTCGATTGAATATCAGGCTCAACGGTTTTTCGATCAGGCCGATCGAAATTAGGGCGTTATTAATCAGGCCATTGGGCTGCAACAATATCACCCAGGCACTGGTTCGAACGAGCAGCGAAGTCCAAAAAGGCAAGAGAACCAACATCAAAAGCAGACTGCGTGTTTTGGCCGATGCCATTGCGATACCATGTGCCACAGGAAAAGCGATCAATACGCAGAACAGTGTAACGACCGTAGACATCCAGAAGGTCCGCCCCAAGACTTTGATAAACAAAGCGCGGTTTTCGGGGACTCTGCTGATTGATCCGTCGTCATTTTCCATAAGATCGACAGCGGTCAACATGTAGTGCGGAGTGATCGGGCGGGCAGCGCGCTGCATGGCATGCCAATACTTAATTTCGCCCCAGCGTTCATCAATTTCCAAGATTTTCTGGCGATTTGGTGGTTGATCCAATTTTGACGCCGCACGTGCCGACTCCATAATCAGCGCCCTGAAACTCGAAATTTCATAATTTAAACGACGTGCAGCCGCCGCTCTTTTGTAACCCATTTCCCGCCCATCCAGGGCAAGATCCTGCCCCAAGGCGTTAAAGACGGCGTCAGAAGGCAATTCATCGCCCGCCCAGCTTGCAATCGCAACGCTTGTTTTTGGCATGCCTACCGAGACTTCCGGGTTATCAATGCCGCGATACAACATGTTGCCAATCGGCCACACAAAGAAGACGCAAAAGTAGATCAGGCAGGGTGCGATCAGCCCCAAACCAAACAAGAGGTTACTTTTTTTACGTAAGAGAGCAAACATGCGACTTCTTTTCTGCCAATGTGTTTCGCTGGTCAGTGATGGGCCGCACCCAAAGGCCCAGCCCATCACATTTTCTTCAGCAGCGATTGGTTACTGCGCAACCCAGGTATTAAAGCGATTGGTGAGGGTTTCGAGGTTATCCACCCAGAACTCATCGCTTAATGCGTGTTGATGCATCAGGTTCTTACCGGCCGGCAAATCCTTCAGTTTCTCCACAGGAATGAGGGCTGCAGAATCCTTGTGCAATGGCGCCATCCCCTGAACCGCGCCAAACTCTGCCAGCGGCTTCGGCGTTGTCGCAAAGTTAATGTAGTCATACGCGTCATCCTGATTCGGCGAGTCCTTTACGATGACCCAATAGGACGTCGAATGGAAACCATCGTCCCAGCCCAAAGCCACGGGGGCGCCTTCTTTAGCCGCAGCCAGAACGCGACCCACATAGGATGTCGACATGACAATATTCTCGTTCTTAAGCAGTTCTGGCGGCTGCGCACCTTGTGACCACCAGTGGATGTGCTCTTTTATTTCATCCAGCTTGGCAAAAGCCCGGTCAACGCCCTCTTCCGTGGCAAGCAACTTGTAGACATCAGCGTCAGACACGCCATCTGCGAACAATGCGCCCTCTAGCGCATATTGCGGGCTGTTACGAAGACCACGCTTGCCCGGGTACTTTTCCAGATCCCAAAAGTCTTTCCACGACTTTGGCTGGTCGCCGGTGAGGTCTGTATTATAGGCAAGGATCATCGACCATGCCACAAAACCAACACCGCATTCTTTTTCAGCGGTCGCGCCAAGAGCGTCGATGTTTTCAACACGACTGAAGTCAATCGGTTCGATCAGACCCTCGCGACATGCCGCTACTGTTTCGGGACCGCCAAAATCAACCACATCCCAAATTGGATTGCCGGTTTCTGCCATCGACTGAAGCTCGCCCATACCGCCGGTATAGACGCCATCAATTACTTTTGCGCCACTTGCTGCCGTGAATGGGTCAAAGAATGCCGCGCGCTGGTTGTCAGTATACCCGCCGCCCCAAGTTGCAACAGTAAACCCCCGGTCCGCTGGCAAGGGAGTATCGCACGCGGTCAACACCGTCGCGACGCAGACTGTCTTTATCAGATTTCTAAGTATCGTCATTTATTCTCTCCCTAAGCTTAAGGTATAGTTTTGTTTGGCGGACTAAATTCAATCACTCTCCGCGTTAAGCGCTCGGCAATCAATTTGTCTCCAGCCGATTTTCAATTCCGATCCGACAGTTAATTCCGGCACACTAAGTCCGTTGGGAATGCGTATCTGGAAATCTTCACTGCACCATAATTCGACAGAAAGGAGGATGTGATCGCCGTGATAGATCGATTCCTTAATCACGCCGAAAAAACGATTTTCACACGCGTTGGCAGCGTCCCCTATCGAGATTTTTTCAGGCCGGATAGATAGGCTCGTTGCCGCTCCGACAGACTGAACATTGACAGGAACTGCTTTGATTTGGACATCTTCGTTGATGTTCACGACACATTGGTCATTGGCTATTTCGCCAATGGTTCCTCTCAATTCGTTGTTAACCCCAATGAAGCTGGCAACAAATTCGGTTGCGGGTCTTTCATAGAGTTCCTTTGGCGACGCCAATTGCTGAATCACTCCATCATTAAAGACCGCAACCCTATCTGACATGGTGAGGGCTTCGCTCTGGTCGTGGGTCACATAGATGACGGCAATGCCCAGTTGTTTTTGCAAATGCATTATCTCTAACTGCATCTCTTCGCGCAGCTGTTTATCCAGTGCCCCCAAGGGCTCATCCATCAAGACTAACGAAGGTTCGAAAACCAATGCGCGCGCCAGGGCAACGCGTTGTTGCTGGCCGCCAGAAAGCTGACCGGGGCGACGATCGCCAAAGGCATCCAAGCGGACCATCGCCAGCGCATCTTTGACCTTGGCATCCGCCTCTGCCTTGGGCATGCGGCGCGCATCAAGCGGAAATCGAATGTTTTCAGCAACCGTCATGTAGGGGAACAAAGCATAACTTTGAAACACCACACCGATGTTGCGTGCTTGTGGAGACAAGCGCGTGATGGGCTCGCCGTTCAGAAAGATTTCACCTGATGTCAACGTTTCGAACCCGGCCACCATCATCAGGATCGTGGTTTTGCCAGAACCCGACGGTCCCAGCAGAGTAATGAACTCACCGTTGGCGATCTGCAGGTTTAAGTCTTTTACAACCTTGTTTTTCCCGTCGTAGCTCTTTTGAACGCCGACGAATTCAAGAATAATGTCCGATTTTTCGTGACTGTTCATCGTGCTAAACCTTGCGAATAGTCCAGCTTGTTGGTATCTCGTAGTATTGGAATGTATTGCGTTGGACTAATTATATCGTAGAAAACCCCGTAATTCAGGGCTTTTAGCACGTTTTTGTATTGCTTTGGATAGGAATTTGGTCGGGGCGGCCGGATTTGAACCGACGACCACTACACCCCCAGTGTAGTGCGCTACCAGACTGCGCTACGCCCCGAAATAGATAAATTATATGAAGAGAATTCTGCCGTGAATTGTAACTCGGCACCTAAAATGTAGAAATTGAAAATTCTTGAGAGTGACCGTCAATAACTACAAACGGGATATTACTTCCTCTAAATCCCGTACCAATGACTTCACCTCACTAGAATTAACATTAGTTTTGGTCAATTCTTCGGGATTATCACTCATTTTTTGACGGGCTCCACCAATGGTATAACCCTGCTCGTAGAGCAAACTCTTGATTTGGCGGATTAGGATCACGTCTTGACGTTGGTAATAACGGCGATTTCCGCGTCGCTTAACTGGCTTCAGTTGAGGAAATTCTACTTCCCAATAGCGCAGAACATGGGGTTTAACCTCACAAAGTTCACCTACTTCACCAATGGTAAAGTAACGCTTCGGCGGTATGGGTGGTAATTCATTGTTATTCTTCGGTTCCAGCATAGCCTTCTACCCTTGCCTTTAACTTCTGTCCTGGCCTGAATGTCACGACCCTTCTTGCTTTGATCGGAATTTCTTCGCCTGTCTTCGGATTTCTGCCTGGTCTCTGCTTCTTGTCTCTTAAGTCAAAATTGCCATATCCAGACAATTTAACTTGCTCATTTCGCTCTAGCGAGAGACGGACTTCTTCAAAAAATTGCTCGACGACTTCTTTGGCCTCTCGCTTATTCAAGCCTAGCTCTTCAAATAGGCGCTCCGCCATATCGGCTTTAGTGAGTCCTCCATCCGTCATAGTCAATCCCCCAACTAATTCCGCAAATTTGCATTAAATTTATCTTGTAGTGCATTGACGCAGCTACTAATTATTGTATTTACCTCTTCATCGCTAAGAGTGCGTGAAGGATGTTGCCACGTCAAGCCCAAAGCGATACTTTTTTTGTTTTTTGCGATCGCATCCCCTTGATAAACATCAAATATTCGAAGATGGCTTAAGAACTCACCAGCTTCTTCTCTAACTGTAGACAATATATCGTCAGAACAGATCGATTCCTCGATAACCACTGCTAAATCTCTGCTGACTTCGGGGAATTTAGACAACTTTTCTATTCGAGGCAGCTGTTTTGATTGTACGGCCTCCAAATACAACTCGAACAAGAATACCGGGCCATTGAAGCCCATTTCTCGATGAATTGCAGGATGCAAAGCGCCAATATAACCAAGCTGATGCTTTCCGGACTTAACCGCCGCACATTGCCCCGAATGGAAGCTTGGGTGGTTCCCGGCAAGGAACGATATAGGTTCAGAACCACCCGCTAGCCCAAGTAAATTTTCAATATCACCTTTTAGGTCATAAAAATCGCTTAATTCTTTGTTATTACTCCAGTTATCTGGATTTCTTTTTCCAAATATCAATCCAGAAATCATGGTAGATTGTACGGTTTCGTTACCTTCTTTTTGAAAAACCAAGCCGGTTTCAAATAATCGGAGGCGGTCTTGCTGACGGTTCTCGTTGTAACTAAGAGTACTTAGCAATCCAGGAATAATACTGGGTCGCATCACTGACATTTCTTGGGAGATTGGGTTTTGTAGTGAAATAACGTCTACTTCCTCCCCCATGACCAATTTACAGTGACCAGGATCAATGAAGCTATAGGTGATAACTTCCTGATAGCCTAACGCAACTAGCTGGTGCTGGAGCCGCGACAAACTTAATTGTGACTCAGGCAGAGATTTTAGATACTGACTTGCGAGTCCAGCTGTTTGGGGAAGTTTGTTATAGCCATAGATTCTAGCTAATTCTTCAATTAAATCAGCCTCAATACTTATATCAAAACGATAAGATGGTACTTCTATGCTTAGTTCATCCTCAGTTTGCTGAACTAACTGAAATCCAAGACGCTTCAAGATATCCAGAACTTCCGCTTTCTCAATATCAATCCCCAAAAATTTAAGGATTGAAGCGAACTTTAGCGTTACTGCCCGTGGCTCAGGAAGACTTCCTAATGCTTCTGTTATGGGCCCGGCCTCACCACCTACTATCTCAAGCATAAGGTTGGTCGCCCTCTCCATTGCCCGGTGCTGCAACTCATAATCCACACCTCTTTCATAGCGATGGGAAGCATCAGTATGCATACCGTAGCTACGAGCTTTGCCAGAAATGGATAGTTGCGAAAAGAAAGCGCATTCAAGAAACACATGTTGAGTTTGTTTCGTCACTGAAGTTTTTAATCCACCCATGACTCCAGCTATAGCTACCGGCTGTTTCGCATCGGTAATAAGTAAAGTTCTAGAAGTCAGTTCGACTTCTTTGCCGTCGAGCAAAACTAGCTTTTCGTTAGGCTCTGAGAATCGAACTCCAATGCCGCCCTCTAGCTTCTCATAATCGAAGGCATGCATCGGCTGACCTAATTCCATTAAAACAAAATTAGTTACATCGACAATGGGGTCGATGCTACGAACACCAGAACGCCGTAATTTTTCTTGCATCCATCCAGGAGATTCAGAGTTAAGATTAATATTACGAATTACCCGACCCAGATAGCGCGGACAAGCATCAACAGCTGTAATCTCAATAGGCAATTCTTCATCGATAGTAACAGCGGCTCGCACAGGTTCTTCGATAAGGACATCTTTACGACAGAGAACTCCTACCTCTCGCGCAAGCCCTAGCATACCTAAGCAGTCGCCCCTGTTTGGAGTCAAGTCTAATTCTATACTGGTATCATTTAGATTGAGGTAGCAGCGGACATCTTCTCCTACTGGGGCATCCTCTGGTAATTCCAATAGTCCTTCAGAGGCCTCGGCCATGCCTAACTCTTCTGCAGAGCACAACATCCCATTTGATTCAGTGCCTCGAATTTTCGCGACTTTAATTTTGAATGGCTTTTCATCTTCGGTAGAGTATATTTCAGCCCCAACCTTGGCAAACGGAGCCTTAAGTCCTTCCCTAACATTCGCCGCACCACATACAACCTGAAAGGAATTTTCTCCGTCCGAGACTTTGCATAAACTTAATTTGTCTGCATCTGGATGTTTTACTACTGAAGTAACCTCACCAACTACTATCCCAGTACAATCATTTGCCACTGGAATTAAGCCATCTACTTCTAATCCAGCCATGGTCAATTCTTCCGCGAGCGATTGCAACTCCATTTCAGGATCAACAAATTCTTTTAACCACTCGACACTAAAAATCATTCAGAAAACCGGATCTAATTAAATTGCTGTAAAAAACGAATATCATTCTCAAAATAAGTACGCAAATCACTAACGTCGTAGCGCAACATTGCCAGACGTTCAACACCCATACCGAAGGCAAACCCATTGTAGACAGACGTGTCTATACCAGACATTTCAAGAACCTTTGGGTGCACCATCCCACACCCCATAACTTCTAACCATCCAGTGTGCCCGCAGATTCGACAGCCACTGCCAGCGCAACTTACACAGCCCATATCTACTTCAGCAGAAGGCTCAGTGAACGGAAAATAAGATGGGCGAAAGCGCACCTCCACCTCTTCCTCAAAATAGGCATGTAAAAAACCCACAACCGTGCCTTTTAAATCTGCAAAACTCACATTCTCATCGATTAGCAAGCCTTCCACTTGATGAAACATGGGAGTATGCGTTAGATCAGAATCGCAGCGATAAACACGACCAGGACAGATCATTCGGAATGGCGGTTTACCACCTTCCATGACATGAACTTGTACCGGAGAAGTATGGGTTCGTAACACAGTGCCAGGACTCACATAAAAAGTATCATGCATGGCTCTAGCAGGGTGATGACTAGGAATATTTAATGCTTCAAAATTGTGATATTCATCTTCAATTTCGGGCCCGACGGCAACATCGTAACCAGCAGATGAAAATATTTGAGTGATTCTGTCGATAGTAATAGTTATGGGGTGCAAGCCGCCTTTGCTTTGCCGCCGACCGGGCAAACTGACATCGATAGATTCTTGACTTAATTGCGCATCGAGAGCCGCGCTTATGAGCTTGCCCTTCTTTTGTTCGAGCGCTTCCTGTACTTCCCTTTTAACTGCGTTAATTCTTTCTCCAGCGCTAGGTCGCTCTTCCGGAGAAAGTTGCCCAAGGGTTTTTAATAAGACAGTGAGGCTGCCTTTCTTGCCTAAATATTGTACACGCAAAAACTCCAGTGATTTCTCATCACCGGAGTTTTTAATCGCTTGCAGGGCTTCTGCAAGAAGGGAGTCGGTATCAGCCATGGGCCGCTTCCACTAAGAGGGCTAAGCAGCTAGGCTGGTTTTTGCTTGATCTACTATTGCTGTAAAAGCTGGTTTGTCGTGTACTGCCAAGTCAGCCAAAACTCTTCTATCGATTTCAATATTGGCTTTCTTTAATCCAGCGATTAGTTGACTGTAGCTCATACCATTTTGACGCGCTAGCGCATTGATTCGAGTAATCCAAAGTGCTCTAAATACCCTTTTCTTAACTCGACGATCTCGATAAGCATATTGCCCAGCTTTGGTAACTGCTTGTTTCGCGACTCGAAAGATACGGCTGCGAGCACCATAGTATCCTTTAGCCTGCTTTAAAACTTTTTTGTGACGTCTATTCGCAATGACGCCGCGCTTTACTCTAGCCATTAGTTATCTCCTGACGGATACCGTTTATATTTCACGTAACATACGCTTTACTGCTGGAATATCGACTGCATGCACTGCAGAAGTTCCACGCAGCTGACGCTTACGCTTGGTGGTCATTTTCGTCAAGATGTGACTCTTGTAAGCACTCTTGCGCTTAAAACCGGATCCAGTTTTCTTAAACCGTTTCGCAGCACCCCTATGGGTTTTTAGTTTACCAACACTCATTTGTAACTCCGCATTTGCCCACACTGGGCTTTTGATAATTTTCTAATAATCAAAAAGGTCAGTGTCCATTAATCCAGCTGGATCAATGGACACTGACCCTGACTACTATTAGCGCTTTTTGACCGGTGCCAATACCATGACAATTTGCCGGCCTTCCATCTTGGGATCCTGCTCAACAGTGCCATGTTCAACTAAATCATCGCGGATTCGTTCAACAAGCTGCAGTCCAAGATGTTGATGGGCGAGTTCTCGGCCACGGAATCTTAACGACACCTTGGCTTTGTCCCCATCTTCTAGGAAACGTATCAGGTTGCGTAGTTTTACCTGATAATCCCCTTCTTCCGTCCCTGGTCGAAATTTTATTTCTTTAACTTGAATTCGTCGCTGCTTTTTCTTATTTGCAGCCTTTTGCTTCTTCAAATCGAATATATGTTTGCCATAGTCCATAATCTTGCAGACTTGTGGCTCTGCACCGGGCGCTATTAACACTAAATCAAGTTTGATTTCTGCGGCAACGGCACGCGCTTCATCAATACTAACAACTCCCAGTTGCTCACCTTCAGCGCCAACTAATCTTACTTCGCTGGCTTCGATGAACTCATTGATGATGGGTTTTTTGGAACTACTCCTCATAATCTGCGCAAGCGCTTATTCCTCTATTCGATTCATGTAAATACTACTCAAGCTCTTGATGCTTCTAGCTCTAAATAGCAACGTCTTCTTTTGCGACGCTATTGACGTTGTTAGCTATTTCTTTAATAACGTCACTGCGACCAAAACGGGCAACATCTTGGCTTAAGTGGTCGCAAAAGTCATCGAATGTCATAGTTCCCAGATCTTCACCACCCCGCTTTCTTACTGCCAAAGTGCCAGATTCGACTTCTTTATCTCCGACTACCAAGAGATAGGGAATTTTCTGTAAAGTGTGCTCGCGGATTTTAAAGCCGATCTTCTCATTTCTCAAGTCCGCAGACACTCTAAACCCTTTATTTTTCAAGGATTCTTCGAGATTTAGGCAATATCCTGCCTGTTTGTCAGTAATATTAAGAATAATAGCTTGCTCAGGCGACAACCATGCCGGCATAGCCCCAGCATATTGCTCGATTAATACGCCAATAAAACGTTCAAACGAACCTAAAATCGCCCGATGCAGCATTACTGGAGTTTTGCGGTCACTGTCTTCTGCCACATATTGAGCACCAAGACTCCCGGGAGTAAAAAAATCTACTTGAATGGTACCGCACTGCTGAATTCGACCCATGCAATCTTTAAGAGAACACTCAATCTTCGGCCCGTAGAAAGCCCCTTCTCCAGGAACCAACTCCCAATGAAGGCCAGTGGCATTTAGGGCATCTTTGAGGGACTGCTCAGCCTTATCCCAAAGTTCCTCAGATCCAACCCTTTTCTCAGGACGGGTTGAAAGCCGCAGAATAACTTCGTTAAAACCAAAGTCCCGATAAACCGCAAACAACAAATCCATAAAGCTAGCAACTTCAGCCTGAATCTGCTCCTCGGCACAGAAAATATGGCCATCGTCTTGAACAAAGCTCCGCACTCGCATGAGACCATGCATGCTACCAGATGGCTCGTAGCGATGGCAGGAGCCGAATTCAGCTAGCCGCAGAGGCAAGTCACGATAGCTTTTTAAGCCTTGGTTAAAAACTTGAACATGACAGGGGCAATTCATCGGCTTAATCACGTAAATTCGGTTATCAGCTGCTTCTACAGTAAACATCTCATCAGAAAACTTCGCTTCATGGCCTGATTTCTTCCACAAGCTAGAGTCAACCAGCTGGGGAGTATTAATTTCCTTATAACCGTTGGCGTCTTGAACGCCCTTCATGTATTGCTGAATAATCTGGTAAAGCGTCCAACCCTTTGGATGCCAAAAAGGCATTCCTGGGGCCTCTTCCTGAAAATGAAAAAGATTCAGGTGTTTACCTAGTTTTCTATGATCGCGTTTTTCCGCCTCTTCCAAACGCTGCAAATAGAGCTTTAAATCTGCTTTAGAACCCCAAGCAGTGCCATGGACTCTTTGGAGCATTTCGTTCTCAGCATCGCCACGCCAATACGCACCGGCGACTGAGGTAAGTTTAAAAGCCTTGAATTTACTAGTGCTAGGAACATGAGGGCCACGACAAAGGTCGATAAACTCTCCCTGCCGATAAAAAGATAGGTCCTCATCACCAGGAATACTCTCGATTATTTCAACTTTATATTTCTCACCCATCTCCTTAAACATGGCAATGGCTTCATCTCTGCTCATCACGGAGCGATCAATCGGTAAATTCTCCTTAACAATCTCACCCATAGTTTTTTCTATGGCCGCAAGATCTTCAGGAGTAAAAGGTCGCTCATAGGAAAAATCGTAAAAGAAACCATCGCCAATTACTGGACCGATGGTTACTTGGGCTTCAGGAAAAAGTCGTTGCACGGCCTGAGCCATTAAATGCGCACAGGAGTGTCGCAGCACCTCAACGCCATCACTATCTCTTTCCGTAACAATAGCCACTTCAGCGTTTTCCGCGACCACATGTGAGGTGTCTACTAGCGCCCCATCAATACGACCAGCCAGGGCCGCTTTAGCCAAGCCCGGGCCAATAGATTCTGCAATTTCGGCAATAGAAACAGGGTTTTCGTAATCCCGCTTGCTGCCATCCGGAAGAGTAATTTGTAGCATTAATCTTAATTCCAATAACGACTTTATAAATATTCTAGCTATGCATTCCAAGAAAGCTCATATAGATATCATAGAAACTTAATTGATAGTGGTTAAAAAAACCTTCGCTGAATTTTTAAACTTTAATGGAGTGGTAGGCACGACCAGATTCGAACTGGTGACCTCTACCATGTCAAGGTAGCGCTCTAACCAACTGAGCTACGCGCCTACGAAACTTAATTCGAGCCCTATTAAAGGACTGGCGATTATACGGAATCCGGCGCCCCACTGTCGATGCATTTATCTGGTGATTCCAGCGCTACCATTAATAGCTTAAGCTATTACTTCAACAACTGACTTTTCAGCTCAGCAATTCTGTCCCTGGTATCGACTGCCTGCTCGAAAGCTAGATTTTTGGCATGCTCATACATTGCAGTTTCCAAATTTTGAATTTCTTTCAGTACTGCCGAAGGATCTGAGAAATCCAGCCGGTTATAGGCGCCATTTTTTTCTGTAACTCCACGGTTACGAGTCCTCACCCGAGAACCTGGGTTGGCATATGCACCTTCCATGACATCCAGAACTTTTTTCGTCACACCTACGGGGGTGATATTATGCTTTTTATTATACTCCAGCTGTATCTCTCTTCTCCTATGTGACTCATCCATTGCCCGCTGCATAGACCCAGTTATTGAATCCCCATAAAGAATTGCCCTTCCATTTAGGTTTCGAGCAGCACGTCCCATTGTTTGAATTAACGACCTTTCGGACCTCAGGAAACCTTCCTTATCCGCATCCAAAATTGCTACGAGGGCCACTTCTGGTATATCCAATCCTTCTCGGAGCAAATTAATACCTACTAATACGTCGAAGCTACCAAGCCGCAAATCACGGAGTATTTCTGAACGCTCTACTGTTTCAATATCAGAGTGCAGGTAGCGAACGCGAACATCATGCTCTGCAAGATAATCAGTTAAATCTTCTGCCATTCTTTTTGTCAGGACAGTGACTAAAACTCGTTCTTCATTACTGATAACTTTCCGAACTTCTGATAAAAGGTCATCGACCTGCGATGAAGCTGGACGAACATCAACTACCGGATCGACTAATCCCGTGGGTCGGACGACTTGCCGAACAAGTTGTCCTTCATGCTCCTTCTCATAAGGACCTGGAGTAGCTGAAACAAAAATAATTTGTGGTGTTAATAATTCCCACTCCTCAAATCTAAGTGGACGATTATCCAACGCTGATGGTAAGCGAAATCCATATTCGACCAAGGTTTGCTTACGTGAACGATCGCCTTTGTACATTGCACCTAACTGTGGAATAGAGACATGAGATTCATCTGCAACTATCAAAGCATTCGAGGGTAAATAATCATAAAGAGTGGGGGGCGGCTCGCCAGTTTCTCGGCCCGAAAGATAGCGAGAGTAGTTTTCAATGCCGGTGCAATATCCTAGCTCCTGAATCATCTCTAAATCATACTTCGTTCTCTGTTCTAATCGCTGCGCTTCAACGAGACGATTGTTTTGCCTTAATTCTTCTAATCTCTCGCGGAGCTCAATTTTGATATCGTCCAATGTTCCTAAGAGGGTCTCTCGTGGCGTTACATAATGAGACTTAGGAAAAACAGTCAATCTAGGAACCTGCTTGATCACAGCACCTGTTAAAGGGTCGAAGAAAGAGAGCCTTTCAATTTCGTCATCATATAGTTCGATGCGGATAGCATTGCGCTCTGATTCTGCCGGATAGATATCGATTACGTCGCCCCGCACTCGATAGGTCGCTCTTCTTAACTCCATATCATTACGAGTGTATTGAAGGTTAGTTAAACGTTTTAGTAAATTACGCTGATCTATACGATCGCCGCGATCGAGATGAACGACCATTTTCAAATAGGATTTCGGATCTCCCAGACCGTATATTGCCGAAACCGTCGCAACCACGATAACGTCAGATCTTTCTAACAGAGCTTTTGTTGCAGACAGACGCATCTGCTCAATATGATCGTTAATTGAGGCATCTTTTTCTATGTATACATCGGATGAGGGCACGTAGGCTTCAGGCTGATAGTAATCGTAGTAAGAGACGAAATATTCGATTGAATTTTTTGGAAAGAACTCTTTGAATTCACCGTAGAGCTGTGCAGCCAGGGTTTTATTTGGAGCCATTACCAGGGTGGGTCTTTGAACGCTTTGAATCACGTTAGCAATAGTAAATGTTTTGCCAGACCCGGTAACCCCGAGAAGGGTTTGTGCGTGCAAGCCATCCTCTAAGCCTTCAACTAGCTTGGCGATTGCCTCCGGCTGGTCTCCAGCGGGCTGGAAGTTAGATTGAATCTTGAATTGATCTCGCATACTAAAGGACCGGTCTTTCCGCAAACCCCTAAGATTACCTCAGAATGACCATTGGGTTACAGTGAGTGTTGACCAGATTGCCTTTTCTCATTAGTATACGCGCGGTTTGCAGCTATACTGTCTTGTCCCTAGGACAACGATGTTAAGAGAGTCTCGGTTGAAGAGATTAACCGGTTGTTGTAAACGAGCAAGTTCTACTGCCCAATAGCTCAATGGTAGAGTAGGTGACTGTTAATCACTTGGTTCCAAGTTCGAGTCTTGGTTGGGCAGCCAAACAAAAACCCGTGTAGCCCAACAGTTATACGGGTTTTCTTTTTCTAAGACTCCAATTCCCTCCTCTCTAAGAAGCCTCTGTTTAGCGCCTTTGACATTAGTTTGACATTAGATTTAGCCCTACATCATGTGAATTTAAAATAGCCTATATATAGAAGAAAGACTTTAACTACACTCCTCTGCTCGATACCTCAATTGATGCCCATCAATATTCAAACTAGTTCATCATTCTCGCTAGGCATACCCCGATAAGTCAGAATGGTTCCATCGCACCCGTATACATACTATTCTGGACGAACGAATCTAGTAATATGAGTTTTCTAGACCTTGTAAGTCAGG
>Ga0310125_10000214_pt1 | contig 25785 bp, 18 predicted proteins | sample CB11b_Tmax_Bot8__FD_203508 | JGI IMG/M metagenome (GOLD analysis project Ga0310125, IMG submission 203508) | Marine microbial communities from Western Arctic Ocean, Canada - CB11b_Tmax_Bot8 | ecosystem: Environmental > Aquatic > Marine > Oceanic | place: Canada: Western Arctic Ocean | collected... | reverse complement strand
CCGGGTGATGGCGTGGTCTGCGGCCATGGCACCATCGACGGCCGTATAATCTACTGCTTCGCTCAGGATTTCACTGTTTACGGCGGCTCATTGGGTGAGATGCACGGCCTGAAGATATGCAAGATTCTCGACATGGCTCTGAAGACGGGGGCGCCGGTGATAGGTCTCAACGACAGTGGCGGAGCACGCATCCAGGAGGGAGTGGCGTCCTTGGGTTCCTACGCTGAGATCTTCTTCAGAAATGTCCGTGCCAGCGGTGTAATTCCTCAAATCTCGGTGATAATGGGTCCGTGTGCTGGCGGCGCTGTCTACTCGCCAGCCATCACCGACTTCGTCGTCATGGTCGACAAAACGTCACACATGTTCATCACCGGTCCGGAAGTGATCAAGACGGTGACCAATGAGGAGGTTTCCTTCGAAGACCTCGGAGGTGCTGCAACCCACGCAAACCGCTCCGGCGTCACACACTTCACCGCCCAAGACGACAATGATGCATTGGAATTGGTTCGAAACCTGATCAGCATGTTACCATCGAATAATCTCGAACGGGCGCCGATCAAGGATACGACAGATCCGCCCGACCGGGAATGTGAGAACCTTGACGAATTGGTCCCTCTGGATCCGACTCTCCCCTATGACATCGTTGACGCTGTCGAGGAAGTCATCGACGATGGTGCCTTCTTGGAGGTTCAAGCCGACTATGCGCAGAACATTGTCATCGGCTTCGGGCGACTCGGAGGTCATACAATCGGCATCGTCGCCAATCAACCGAAATTCCTCGCGGGCTGCCTCGACATTGATGCCTCAGTCAAAGCAGCCCGATTCATAAGATTCTGTGACGCTTTCAACATCCCACTCCTGACATTCGTCGATGTCCCGGGATTCCTTCCAGGTGCAACTCAGGAATGGGGGGGCATCATCCGCCACGGCGCGAAACTGCTCTATGCTTACGCCGAAGCCACAGTCCCCAAACTGACCGTGATAACCCGAAAGGCGTACGGTGGCGCCTATGATGTGATGTCGTCGAAACACATCCGTGGAGATTACAATGTAGCATGGCCGACCGCTCGGCTCGCAGTTATGGGGGCTGAAGGAGCCGTGCAGATCATCCATCGCCGAAGAATCGGCGCCGCGGGTGACCCGATAGGTGAACGGGAACGCCTGATCGACGATTACGAGGAGACATTCGCCAACCCATATCGAGCCGCAGCCCTCGGATATCTCGACGACGTCATCCAACCACGAGAAACCCGCGCGAAACTGAGCCGAGCCCTCGGTGCTCTACTCGAGAAAGAAGAGGTCAGACCCGCTCGCAAGCACGGCAACATCCCATTATGAGGAATGGCAATGGCTCGCAAGAAGGATAGAATGCTCGCCGCTGCGATAGCCGCAGTCATCCTCGAGGAAGAAAGCGGCTCCTCGCTGCAACCCGCAGCCTCACGTGACCAAGGCAAGGCTTGGTCGCGTGATCATCGTCGAGTTCTCATCGGGCGACGAAACCTGTTTCGCGCCCGCACACGAAGGAGTACGCCTCGGTGATCTGATGACCGAGAACAACCATCCAGAGGTGACACCATGACCGAGGGTATGCAAACCGAGGTGATCTGATGACCAAGAAACGGAAGGTCACGGTCGACGGCGAAGAATTCGACGTCGAACTCGAAAAGGTCGACGGTGCCTGGGAGGTCACCGTCGGCAGCAAGAAATTCACCATAGAAGTGAGCGGTGGCAAGGACGCCCGAGTAGGTGCGAAGAAACGCAAACGCAGCGGACGAAGCAAGCGTTCGGGAACGATCTCCTCCACCATTCCGGGCAAGATCGTCTCGATTGCAGTCGAACTCGGAGTGAGTGTCTCCGAGGGTGATGTGGTGATGGTTCTTGAAGCGATGAAGATGCAGAACGAGATTCATGCGCCGCTCTCGGGAATCGTCTCACAAATCAACTTTCAACCAGGTGAAAGCGTCGAAGCCAATGCACCCCTGATCGTTATCGAGCCCGAAGAAGACAAATCAGAGTAATGAATGAGGTAGAATGATGCCGACATGCGACTACGCGGATTGCGGGGCTGAAGGCGAGAAGGTCAGCCGCCTATCGCCGGAAGGATTCATCGTTGCGACTGGCGAGAAAGCATATTCATTCAGAGAGGCTTATCGCCGATTCCATTACTGCAAAGAGCATCACGACGAACTGATGAAGAATGTCTGGAATCGAGTTCGTTCAGAAGATGACAAAGACGACGGTCACATTGCGCCCACCGCCATCTGAGAGGATTTCGATGATTCGAAGTGACGAGTTGGTGTTCGAATGAGTCGCGACTTCGTCACCCATCTCGAGTGTGCCTACACTGGCGAGATTATCGAGAAGGGTGTCCCACATACGCTTTCGTCTGCTGGAAAACCTATTCTGGTTCGTTATGATCTGGCAGCGATGCGGGAAGAGGTGACTCGCGGGGATATCGAGACCTCGGAGGAAGCCGGATTCTGGAGGTATTCACCGCTCCTGCCGGTGGCAGATGCAGCTAATCGAGTCTCCTTGGGCGAAGTGGTGACACCGATTGTGGCTTTGGAGCGTAGTATCGAGCATATGGCGTTGGATGGAGCAGAGGTGCTGGTCAAAGACGAATCTCGTCTGCCGACTGGTTCCTTCAAAGCTCGGGGACTTGCTCTCGCGGTATCGATGGCGAAGGAATTCGGATTCGAGCATCTGGCGGTTCCAACCAATGGGAATGCCGGCTCTGCATTGGCTGCTTATGCTGCACGCGCGGGGATACGCAGCACGGTTCTGTGTCCCGATGATACTCCTTTCATCAATACCTCTGAGACCCAGGCGCAAGGCGCTGACACCTATCTGGTGAACGGATTGATCGGAGATTGCGGGGCAATCATCAATGCGGGGAAGGAATCGATCGGATGGTTCGCCGTCTCGACCCTGAAGGAACCATATCGAATCGAAGGGAAGAAGACGATGGGGCTTGAATTGGCCGAGCAACTCGGTTGGGATCTTCCCGATGTGATATTCTACCCGACAGGGGGTGGGACTGGGTTGATCGGGATGTGGAAGGCCTTCCACGAATTGCTCGAACTCGGTTGGATCAAATGCAAACTGCCGAGGATGGTCGCCGTCCAGTCAACCGGTTGTGCTCCAATCGTCAAAGCCTGGCAGGACGGCGTCGAACATGCGGAGTTCTGGCAGAACGCCACGACCGAAGCGAGTGGCATCCGGGTGCCCGCAGCGATAGGCGATTTCCTGATTCTGCGGGCGGTGCGAGAATCAGGCGGATTCGCGATTGCGGTCGATGACGAACACATCATGCGCGCGAGGGATCACATCGGAAGAACAGATGGCTTGCTGATGTGTCCCGAAGGTGCGGCGACTTTCGCTGCTTGGGAGGTCGCCATCGAGCAGGGGCTGGTCAGTAAGGACGAATCCGTGGTTCTGTTCAACACTGCAACTGGACTGAAGTATCCATTGCCTGAAGTCACACGTCGACTCGACAAGGATGCTGAGTTCGATGCTTCGAACTTCAGTTGAAGACTGTCTCAGATTAGTCCGAGAGCATCTTCGATACGATTCAATTCAGGGCCCGTTGAGCCCGAACCCACCAAGACATAGGAATCAGATGCGGCGCAACCTGCGCCGACATATGGTGAGCCGAAGCAGACCGTTCCGACCATCACTGGTACTCGCATGGCTGCCTCTATTCTCTCGACCTCATCACCTGTGATGTCTGGATGAGTCAGAATTCCCTTGTTGTTCGCGACCATCAAGGAGCCAACCGTCTCTTGTCCAGCGACTTTGGACCGTATAGCGTCAACTCCCAAGACATCGCCGATCATCTGACATCCAGGACCGGGAATCACCGGACTGACTATCGCGCCATGGTCGTTGCAAGCGACGAGATTGCCCGCCGCGTTGACACCGCTCTCCATGACCACGACCTCGCCGAAACTCGTCAGAGCCTCGAGATCTGATTCGGTCGCGATGTCAGCGACTGCAATGCCCTTCTTGTTGCCACTGATCAGGCTGCCAAGAAGGGCTGAACCACCGATGAGGAATGGCTGCATCTCCAACTCGAATGAAGCAGCTAATTCATCGATCGTCTCAGAATCAAGAGAAGCAGGATGAAACAGAACGTCGCCGACGACACTCAAGTAAACCCCTACTTGTGGGTGTCCAAGAATGTCTCCAGTCCGAATTCCCATGGTATCACCTAGTGTCATGTTTCATAGGAAAATGGCTTCGCCTAAAATTGAGTAAAATTGTTGCGGGGAGGTGAAGAAGAGTGGCACAGCGACGATAGTTCCCGTGGGCTCTCGCACCACAGTACAGAAATCGACGCAGGAGGACTTGACTTCCGGGTTCGATATGGGACCGGGTATTACGCCTCCGCTGTGGCCGTGCACAACTCTCCTTCGAATGTGATTGGTGATAGAATCGAATCTGCCTATTGGACAGAGGCCCACAATAGAGCCCTGTATTAATTTAATTTTAAAATATTGGTGTGTAGAAAAATGAATGCTCGGGGGGTTAGTGCAGCTGGGCTGAACACCTCGGCGAACCTCGGTGCTTACACCCGCTGTCTATCAAACTCGTCTTCTACGAATCCCCTGAGATGCCTCGTCTTTCGGGTGACTTCGAGCTTAGATGCTTTCAGCTCTTATCCACATGGAGCGTGGCTACCCAGCATTGCCCTGCCGGACAACTGGTAAACTAGTGGCTCCGAGTCCTCGTTCCTCTCGTACTAAAGGACCCTTCCGATCAGGCATCTTACACGCCTCAACCGCAAAGCAACAAACCTGTCTCACGACGGTCTAAACCCATCTCACGATCCCCTTTAATGGGCGAACAACCCCACCCTTCCCAGCTGCTGCACCAGGAGGTTGGGAAGAGACGACATCGAAGTAGCAAGCCACCAGGTCGATGTGTGCTCTTGCTGGTGACAACTCAATTATCCCCGAGGTAACTTTTCTGTTATCAATGACCCCCAGAAATGAGGTACATTGGTTCGTTAGGCCGTGCTTTCGCATCTTCGATCGTTATTGGTCCGATCCAAGTCAAGCCAGCTTTTCCCCTTACAGTTAACGGTGGAGACTGAACCACCTAAGCTGACCTTTGGGCACGCTTGTTATGTTTTCGAGCGCGTGGCGCCCCACCCAAACTGCCCACCAAGCGGTGTTCTCATGAAGAGTGAGTACAATTACACTCCAAGGACGGTGTCTCTATGGACGACTACTCACGGGACTGGCGTCCCGTGGATCAACGTCTCCCGTCTACTCAGCACGTGAAGTGCGATTGTACAACGCCAGGCTGCAGTAAAGCTCTACGGGGTCTTCGCTTGCAGGTTGAGGGTACTGGACTGTGCGCCAGTAATGTCAATTTCGCCGGACGTACCGCGGAGACAGTAGGACTCTCGTTGGGCCATTCATGCAAGTCGCCAATTAAGCGACAAGGTATTACGCTACCTTAAGAGGGTCATAGTTACCCCCGCTGTTTACCGGTCCTTCGTCAGGTTGAACCCCGATTTCAGATACCGGCACTGAGCAGGATTCAGCGACTATACACAACCTTTCGATCTAGCAGTCGCCTATGTTTTTATTAAACAGTCGGAGTCCTCTTGTCACTGCGACCAGCTCTCTTCAGAGCTGGCACCCCTTCTCCCGAAGTTACGGGGCTATTTTGCCGAGTTCCTTCGCGGTACTTTACCCGTCACACCTTAGGCTACTCACCTTGGGTACCTGTGTCAGTTCTCGGTACGGTCATCTTCTGCGGTTTTTCATGGGACCAAGGCCTCATCCGTCTTTCACTCACGCCTTCTCGTGTTTCTCACCATGACGGTTCTCCACACGATTATCGAACGCTTCGACACTCCATGACTGAAGTGCACGAACTAGCCTTAGCCGTTACCATTATTGCAGAGAGGCTTACGAATATTAACGCAATTCCCTTTCGATCAAGTCGGTTAAGATTGACCTTAGGACCGGCTAACCCTCGGCTGAAAAACATTGCCGAGGAACCCTTACCCTTTCGGTGGTGCGGATTCTCACCGCACTATGCTGCTACTCTTCCCTAGATTCTCATATGTACACGGTCCACGAGATCTCACAACCTCGCTTCTACCCGAGCACATCGCCGCGCTACCTCATCTTCTTTCGAAGGATCAGTGTATCGGTGACCAGTTTGAGCCCCGTCCATTTTCCGGGCCCGCAAGCTTGACCAGTGATCTGTTACGAACTCTTTCAAGGGTGGCTGCTTCTAAGCCCACCTTCTGGTTGTCTTCGACCACGGACGCCGTTTCAGATTAACACTTAACTGGTACTTTGGGACCTTAACACTGAGCTGGTTTATTCACCTTTCGTCACGGTAGCTTACCCACCGTGGCTCACTCCCCGCGTCTACAGCGATGACAACTTCGGAGTTTGACAGCGTATCGAGGAATTGCTCCCCCTAAATACCCAATCAGTGCTCTACATCGTCATCTACCTCAGCGGAGATCTACCTACGAGTAGTCTCGCGCGGAACCTGCTATTGCCCATCTCGATTGGACTTTCACCCCTATACCCAGCTCCTCCGAGCGATTTGCAGATCAGCAACGGTTCGATCCTCCACCCAGCTTTCACCGGGCTTCAATCTGGCCAGGCATAGATCGACGGGCTTCAGGTCTCCCACCATTGACTTCGGACGAGCACATCCCGTCCCTGACCGCCATAAGCGGCTGCGGACTTGTCGGTTTCCCTTCGGCTTCGGAGATCAACTCCTTAACCTCGCCAATGATCAGAACTCCCAGGGGCATTTTTCGAAACGCACGAATACACGCTGCTCATATCATCGCTTTCACGCATATTCAGCCTGTTCCCGACTGGTTTCAGGTTCTTTTCACATCCCGCTAAGGATACTTTTCAGCTTTCGATCACTCTACTTGTTAACTATCGGTCTCGAGTAGTATTTAGGATTGGAGGTTTCTGCCCCCCATATTCACGCGCGATATCCAACGCACGCTACTCAGGAATCTGTCACAAAGCCATCACATCTGCATGTACGGGGCTTTCACCCTCTGTGGCACGCCGTTCCAGGCGATTTCCATTTCGATGTTTTAGGCTGAGACAGTCCATACACCACATCTCTCTCGGGTTTCCCCGAGAGATTCGGTTTGTCCGATTCCGTGTTCATTCGCCACTACTAACGGAATCTCGTTTGATTTCTTTTCCTCCCCCTACTGAGATGCTTCAGTTCAGGGGGTTCCCTTTCCATTTGTGGAATGGCGCATAGCGCCAGGAGGTCCCATTCGGCAATTCGCGGATCCATGAGATTCATGCCTCTCCCCGCGACTTTTCGCAGCTTGTCACGACCTTCGTCGGCTCTCGAGCCGAGCCATCCCCCAGTCGGGTTGTAGCATTTTGTAATTTCTACTTACCCACTTTCTATTATTATCTTGACACAGGACTCATTGTGAGTCCTCTGGTGTCCAGGCATATCGATTCTATCTGGTCTCTCAGACCACTCCGTCTCCCCGCAGGGCGGAACAGTCTCGACCACTTCCCCCTGTATGTGCCCATACAAGGGTGCACCAAAAGCAAGTCGGCGACTTACCTCCGCTATATGAACTACTCGGGTCATTCCGAGATGGTCGAGAACAGCGTATTGAGAGCCGGAAACCGTCAATCAAGAGGGCTGTGATACATATCGTCGATTCCATAGGGTAATTCGACACTATCAGACGGTGGCGTTCCAGCCTTATCTGAAGCAGTTTTCGGAGGTTCAGATTCTTCCTCCGAATCCGCTCCTTCGACTGCATCTTCAGGTGCATCTTCAGGTGCATCTTCGAGGCCGAATGGTAGTCGATTGGAGTCGACGACCGAATCACTGTCGGCGAGGCCGAATGGCAGCTCGATCTCGGCCTCAGTTTCAATCTCCAAGTCGGTTGAGGTTGCACCGGAGGGTGATGACTTATCGTGAGTATTCGACCCACACAGAGGACATGGGCCGCTCTGGCTGAGTATCATGTGACAGACCTCGCACTCCTGCATGAGCCACGCTGCCTCGGTTGAGACTTCAGAGTGTCGGAGGAACCTCGATGACGGAATTAAGGGGTGAGATGGGGAATGAATGCAGCTAGTGATTCATCAGACTGTACTGTACAGAGTACCGTGGAATACGATCATGAATACTGTGGCGACTGTACAGGTGATCAACATCACCGGCAGACCGACCTTCACCCATTCTGCGGTGGTGATCGGCCGAGGGCCTCTCTCGCTGATTGCGACTGTCATCACATTGGCGCTGGATCCGATTGGAGTTGCGTTGCCCCCGAAGCCAGCCCCCATCGCCAGAGCCCAGAACAGAGGTGCTATGTCGAGTTCGGGGTTGGCCTCTACGATGCTGACGATGACTGGAATCATCGCCGCTGTGAAAGGAATGTTGTCGATGAGAGCGCTCGCGATCGCTGATACCCAGATGATTGCAACTGCGAGCATCACCGGATCGCTGCCGAAGTTGTCGAATATCCAGACCGCCAGATCCTCGAGGTATCCCACATTGCCAACAGCCCCGACGAGGATGAACAAGCCTGCGAAGAACAAGAGTGCTGACCATTCGACCTTCTCTGTCACTAGATGCATGAATCCACCTCTCAATTCGTGATCCTGAGGGCGGGCGGCGACGAGCGCGAGTCCTGCACCTGAGAGAGCGATGGCGTGAATCTCGATCGCCAGACCGAGGAACTCCTTGGCTGAGAACATGACCACAGTCAGCAGCAGGATGGCGAGCGTGGTGTACATCAATTGCTTGTCGTCGACTGAATCCCACTCATCCTCCTTGAGCAGATATTCCACGTTCGCCGGTTTCGAATGAATCCAATCACGATAATACCAGCGCAGGTAACCGAGCGTCGCGACCCAGGCGATCAACGTCAGAATTCCTAGTTTCATCAAGAATCCATTGAAGCCGAATGTTGATTCAAGGTCGAGATTGGCGGCTTCTGCTGCGATCATCACGTTCGGTGGATCGCCGACCATCGAAGCAACGCCGCCGGTGTCCGATAGAATCGCCTCAGCGAGCAGAGGCGGAATGGGATTTATCTCCATCTTGTTGCAGATCTTCAAGGTCACAGGAGCGATGATAATGATCGCGGTGACATTGTCGATGACCAGAGATATCAACGTAGTGAAGGTGCCGAGAAGGACGATGAGTTTCCATGGGTCGCCGCCACTCATTTTGGCTGCTTTGATGGCGATGAATTCGAAGAATCCGCACAACTCCAGAATGGCGGCGAAGACCATCATTCCAAGAAGCAGTCCGATTACCTCGAACTCAATCCACCCCAGCATCGTATGTTCGAGAGAGGAATCGTGCGCGAGAGTGAAAACACCGGTCGAATGACCGTAAATCAAGAGCACGACAGAGCCGAACCAGGCTGCTATTGTTCGGTGGACTGATTCGGAGAGGATGAGGATGAAAGAGACCGCGAAAATGGCTAGCACGACCTGCTCTTGAGCAATCATGACGCCGCCAAAAACAAGACCCCTAAATAAGTGACCATTGAATGTTGTCGGAAGCAAGTCGGATTCGACTCAGTCAACCGACGCCGGACCAGAATACAGCGACGTTTCCGCGTTGAAGAACCAAAGTGGAGTCAGTTGCTGTAGCAAGCATCTCGAAGAGTTCGCTGCGCTCGGCTGAGCCGACTGCCACTCCACGATTCGCTTTGATCTTGACCAGATTCCGTTTGGAGAGCTGATCAATGAGCTCGGAGACCACTGAATCGGTCACGCCTCCATGACCAATCCGCACCGTAATCACGATGTCATCTCCATTGGCTCTGCTGCGAACATCAGCGGGTATGCCCCCCATTCATTCCACCTCCTCTGTGCTCATACATCGTCTACGGACTCCACCACATGTGAGGCAGGTTGTGATTCTGTAGCCATTTTTTATTCGAACTCTGGCATTTTTTCCCGGCACGAGTGCGGCTTCACAAGAGCGGCAGATGAGAGTCGAGATAGAGGCATCAGGGCGCGAGCCGTGTCGCTTCGAGGTGCGCAGGATGTCTCTGGCAGCGATGTCCGCGACATCGATGTCAGAGTGGACATTCTCAGTCAGAACATCCGATAGGTGCCCGATTGCATCGGCCGCTCGAAGGCTTCGCCGTCTCGCATCCTTTCGGGCACTTCCTCGACCCATTCATCCACCTCAGGCAAGTCCACGAACTACAGTCTCGACAGCAGCAGCGACCTCGTCGATAGAATGGTCACCATCAATGCTGACCAGCAAGTCACGTTCGCCGTACCAAGCGGCGAGTGGGGCGGTTTGTTCGTGATAAGCGGCCAGACGCGCGAGCACAGTCTCCTCATTGTCGTCCGGGCGCTGAATGAGTCGACTGACGATTTCTGGAGGAGCCGGATTGAAATTGACATGATAGATTCCACCGGTCTCAGGATCCATTCGGCGCCCGACTATTCGCTCGACTATCGCAGAATCTGGAACTTCGATTGAAATCACAGCGACGACATTGGCAATCGCCTCGAGCGACTCCGCTTGGCGGATAGTCCGAGGGAAACCATCGAAGAGAACCCCTGCCGATGCATTGGCCTCGGTCAATCTCTCTTCGATGAGGCCGATGATCACAGAATCAGGCACGAGCAATCCAGCATCCATGTATTCCTTCGCTTCCATTCCCATCGCAGTTTCGGCCTTGACTGCGGCTCGCAGCATGTCTCCAGTCGACACCTGAGGTTTACCAGTCAGGTCGACTATCAGACCAGCTTGAGTCCCCTTGCCTGCGCCCGGTGGGCCGAACAGGACAAGCGAACCGCTCATAGCCTGAGCGGGCCACATTCTCGTATTAAGTCAGACGATGTTGAAGTTCGGCTGAGGCTGTCAGACATTCTGTTCGTACCAGAGGTGACCATAAGCCACCCATTGATCCATCGTCCAGCCATCCGGCAGACCCCCAGGAGGCAGCGGCATTGCACCGGGTGGAACGGATGGTAGTGAGAGAGATGGTGTGGTGGCGACCAGAGCATCTGAAATCTCATCATCGGAGACGGATGTGCTGAGGACCTCTCCCGAAGAACCCGTGTCCATCGCAGCGGCTCGCCTTTCAATCTGGGAACCGGAATGGAGAGCCGAACCCGTCGGAATGAGTTCCTCTTCAGGCCGGATCGACGATGCTGTGCTACCACGCATTCGGAACATGGCGACACCGAGTCCGGCAAGCGCGAAGAGGAAGATGACTGCCAGCGTCCACTTCGGCAGGCCGAGTCTGACGAGTAGACAGCCGATGCCACTGCAAGAGCTGTCACGAGCCCGGCTGACTTCGACGACGAGGACATCGTCGGTGACGACATTGATCCCCGCCTCATCGGTTGAATTCGCCAGTACGGTGAATGACATCAGCCCAGGCTGAGCCTCATCATCAGGGCTGACCGTGACGATGACATCAACCGAGCCGCCTGCGACTATCGAATCGATTGACGACGGCTCGATGCTGATGAGCCAATCTTCCAAACCTTGAATCTCCAGAGTGACTCCAGTATCCACGTTTCCGAGATTCTGCACCGTGATCGTGAACCGGCCCTCAGAGCCGGCATCGATGTTGCTCAAACTGCTCGAGTCCGGCGCTAACTCGATCCATATCGAAGGAACGACCTCGACAGCGATTTCGAAGGTGTGGACGACGATGTCCGCACCCGGAGTGGTCGCCTCAAGGATTATCGAAACTCGCTCATCGAGAAGGCCTATCGGCAGATTACCCGGCAGTTCGAGACCGATGGTGACCAATGCCTCGCGGTTCATGTCGAGTTCAGCGGGGATGATCGACTGGAATCCACCGACCCAGCCTTCGGGCAGGCTGCCGACAGTCCAATCGAGTATCAGTGGGACATTTCCAGCATTCCGAACCCAGACTTCATTCGTGCCCGTCTGACCTAGGGCTATGCGAATCAGACCATCTTCAGAAGTTTCCAAGGCAGCGACTTCCTGGACGATGAATCGGGTACCATTCGTCATCGTCGGACCATCGCCGAGAGTAGTGCGAATCGTCAGAGTATTCCTCGTCCCCATCTCGGCATTCATTGGAACAATCATCTCGACGATGACCAGAGCACTGGCTCCGGCATCGACCGAGAAGGTCAGTGAATCCGTTGAATCCTCACCATCGTAGGATATCTGTGCTGCCCAGGTGTTCAATGCCGAAGACACTGACATCTCGAAATTCATCTGGATGTTTCCTTCATTCGACAGCAGAAGCTCGGTGACGACGATGTCGCCATTGAGCACGGCACGATCGTCAGCAAGGGCCATGGCACCCAGCACATCACCTTCCGAGTTGTATAGATCAACGCTGAAATCGTGGCTTTCGAAGACTGTGACAACCGCCACTTCGGTCGTCGTCACTGCTGCGTCCTGCACTGAGGTCGTGACGCATGTCACATCCTCTGTGAGACCTGCAGCAGGTTGTCCATCGACTGCCGCTGGTATCCTGACATGGATGGGCAGAGGCAGGAACTGCAACCTGCTGAGTGGATCCAAGACGACTGAATCCGATTCGCTGCTACCGATGTGTATCGTCCAGCGCTCATCACTGCTGCAGGAGACTGAGTATTGAGTCGGACCGTTGCCCGTATTGCGAATCGAGAGCGAGTAGGTGGTGAATTCGCCGGGCTCGCCGCCAAGGTCGTCGCCGGTACCGGCGAGGATTGTATAGAGTCCTTCGACCCTCTCGACGATGGTCGAGAGTCTGATTGTATGAGCGACCGTCGGCGCATTCTTGTCGTACAGATTCAGATCGTTGACGAAGGTGCCGGGCAGTGCGTATCGCGCGCCCGCACCATCGGTCAGATCGGCGTCGACATCTTCGAGAGTCACCGTCACGCGGACCGAATCTCCAGCATCGCCGAAGGGAGCCAATTCCCAAGGCCCTGACTCATTCAGGAGTTTCCACCACTCATCGCGCGGCGCCTGCATGATGCCATTCTCATCAATCCTCTGCACGGGTGTGACCGAGAGTCCGACGCTGATCGTCTCGGTCCCCTCATTGGCGAGAACGAGATCGTAAGAGACGAGGCTCCCCGTCCGAGGATCGAGGGTTTGAGTATGTGCAGAATCGAGTTCCGCCTGATTCGACGGATATGAGCCATCTTCCATCAACGGCGTCAATCTGACTCCTATCTGAGCGATTTCAATAGTCATCTGGATCTTGTTGTTATCGACGCCGATGTTCTCATCGTTGAGTTCGACCACATCGTCGCCGGTGTCGAGTCTCAACTCGAGAAGGTGATCTCCTGTGCTCAAGAAGACGTGAGGGAAAGAGAAGGAATTTGCCGCACCGCCGGCGAGTGAATTCTGTTGTGATGTGTAAATGATGTTGCCTGCGGTCAGATCCTCGATTTCGACCGTGTACTGGCCAGTCCCCTTGGCCGCTTGATTCCTCCAAGCCGCCTCGACCAGAATTGTGTCTCCCTGCAGAGGGTTCGACACCGAGGTCGTGAGCGAACCTGCGAAGACAGTCAGATCGGATGATGTCTCTTCGTGCAGCAGACCCGTCATGACGAGAGCGAAGCCCTGAGTGATTCCACCTGCGTGGCCGACTGTGATCGTCCAGGTTCCACTCTGTCCAGACCCGATTTTGATGCGCTCGACATTGTTGAGTCCGTCGGCAGACCCTCCGGTTGCGGAGTAGCCATTGGCGAAGACGTTGCCGTGATACACAGTGCCATCGGGGGCTGTTGCGGTCAAGTCGAGGTCGTTGACCAACTTGACCGCGCTCTGGTTCGATATCGAAGAAGCCTCAGCATCGACCCAGACCAATGTCAGATCGAATTCCGCGGCATTGTCTACGACGAACGTGTAGACAAAACTGTGACCCGGATCGAGTTGGCGTGAGTCGTCGTATAGCAGATCGAGCGAAGTCGTGCCCTGCATCGGCGAAATCGAATTAGCCACATCGATCTGCCCCCAACCTTCAGCGGCATTCGGAATATCGGCAGCGCCGATATCCGTTGCCGCATTGATCAAAAGGGCCTTGATGAGGTCGGAACGAGGCTCGTTGATTCCACCCTCTTCACGCAGATGTTGCCGCACCATAGCGACGCCACCAGCGGCAACAGCAGTAGCCATCGAAGAGCCGTTCAGCGCCATATAGAGAGGCGTCGAGCCGTCATCGTGCAGCGCGGCGGAACAGCTGGCACCAGTCGCTGATTCAGCCTCCTCTGCCCGAGCAGAGCAGATCAGCACTCCCGGCGCGACGATATCCGGCTTGATCCGCCCATCGAGAGTAGCGCCCAACGAAGAGAAACCAGGAACAGCACCAACCGCATCCGAACCGAGCGAGCCGGTGGTGGAAGCCCCAATCGTGAGGACGTTCTTCGCAGTTCCAGGAGGCGTGATCGTGTCTGTGCCATCTGCTCCCAATTCTCCTGCTGGGAAAAGCACCATGAAGCGTGGATTATCGACGATGAAAGCGTCAGCTGAGCGTGAGTCGGCTGTGTATTCTCCAACCAGATTCTCATTGCCCCAGGAGTTCGATTGAATGCGCGCGCTGTTCTGCCAGGCGTGCGTGAACATGTCGTAAAGCGAGCCCCAACGCGCAAGAATTCCAGACGAATCGACTTCGAGTTGGTAGAAGTGGAAAGATGCCGCAGGAATCATCCCCATCGCCTCCGAATCCCCTGTGCCGTCGCCGAGCAAGGTCGCCGTCACATGGGTGCCGTGTCCTGAGTTTCGGTCGGCTGCTGAGTTGTCAGGTCCGAATTGGTTGTAGATTCCGCGGACCCGGCCGTCGAAGTCACCGTGATCGGAATCCAAGCCAGTGTCGGAGATCGCGATGACTTCGCCTGAGCCATTCAGCGTGTTATTGGAATCGACGAATGCCTGTGTGATGCCAGCGATGGCGCTGGCATTCGAATTGAGAATGGTGATTCTTGATGCTTCGGAAATGTAGAGGATTCTGCCGTCCATCGCCAAGACAGGAATCCAGAACGCACTCACTCCACGAGGCTGGCAGAGGTGAGCGTCACATATTCCTCGAGGACCTGTTTGTGTGGAGATTGATTCGAGGTCGGCCTCAAGATCGGAGAGTTCAGAGTCCGAGAGGTCTGCTGCGGGTATCAGATCAAGATCGACGTTGAGTGAGAGTCGTCCTGCTAAAAGTGCGACATTCGGTGCGACTCGCCATGCGATCGGCATCTCGCCGGCCCATCGGATTTCATCCCTGTCGTTGAGAATCTTCAGGATGCTTGCGGTATCGCGGCTCGCTGGTATGCGAATGACGAAAGCATCGTCGGGTAGATGATCCGCGATTGAGATGCCGATGTCTTCGAGAATCGAAGCCACGGTCGTCATATCGGCTGAAGCCGCTTGAACGACGGCATATCCAGTCCGCGTCAAAGCCTTCGAATCGTAGAGAGTCTCGGGGCCGAGCGGCATAGGCTCACTCAGTGGGTCGAAGCTTCCGTAAGGCGAGTAGATCAAGCCAGTCGTTTGTCGCAATTCATAACTGGATTGGAAGGCATTTGAAACCGCCCCCCAAGTCGCATCGTCCGCTCTCGAATCGCCATACTTCGCCCCATCGACGTCAGCATCCCCAATCGCCGCCAGAGCAGCGCCACTCCAGCCACTCATCATCAGCATCACGAGGGCTGAAACGACGAGTCGTCGGTCATTCATGAGGATAGCCGACCGATGAGGGGCTTTTGACCGTTCATGCTGATTGACCATAGGTCAAATCGGCTTGTCGACTTGAAGTTCGCCCGATATCTTTCCGAAGTTCGAAATTCGAATGGCGACGAAATCTTCGAACTCTACTCAAAGACCGTAGTACTCATCGATGGCTGCGTCGGTCTTTGCAACACTTACGCGCCAGTCAGTTTCAGTACCCATCAAAGCGCGAATACAATCGACATTCTCAGGAATGACATCGCTCTCTTGGTGAATCGCTTGGAAGTAGTACAATCTGTCACCAACCAACTTCACTCCATCCTCCCAGACGAAGATCTCGTGCAAGTCACCCCATTTGCGACCGATGTCGCGAGCCATCTCCATGACTTCGGCTGTGGTCGTCAGACGGTTCTCAGCACCGTGCATGACGATGACTCGCGGGGTGTCCTTCCACAGCTGCAGAACCGACTCGGTGGTCATACCATGGCCAGTAGGAAGGTCAGCGATTATCGAATGAACATGCATTATCGTCGTCGGAACGGCGACGGCGAGCGAATTGATTTCGATCTCAGGTTTCACCGTCATCACATCAGGTCCGTGATGGCTCGGAACATTCAGAACCGGCTTGATCGCATTTATCGGGCCCTTCTTCGAATCGCCCGGGTCAGCGGCTCGTCGTATCATCGTGCATTCGACCTGCAACGAGCCACAATGCTCGTAGAGCGGCACAAGAGTGCGAGAGAGTCCGGTGGTGTTGCAAGAAACAACTCGTGTTCCTTCGGCGTTCAGATTGGCCTCGTGATTGGCGCAGGAAGTATACGAGAGGCCTGTCAGTGAATGCTTCTCGCCGCCTTGAAACAGATGCTTGATGCCCGCCGCTTGATACTTGGCGAGGTTGTCAGCACCCATTTTCCCAGGTGAACAATCGACGACTACATCAGCTGCGGCGAGCAGGTCGGAGATTCCTCCGCTGCACTCGTAGCCCTGCTCGCCGAAGGCTGCGATTCGCGCCTCATCATCGAAGGTGCAATACAGAGGAAATCCCTTCTTTACAGCGAGGTCGCAGCCAAAAGAAGGGCCTGTTTTGGTGACACCGATGATCTCCATGTCATCCTGTGCATCGATGGCGTCTGCGACGCGCTTTCCAATCGTCCCGAATCCATTGATTGCGACTTTGATCTTCCCCATCGTCTGAACCCCATGCGCCCTCTGGGCGTTCCAATGCCCTCGCCTGCCCTCTATCAATGATGCTCTTTCGTTTCGCCTCGTAAAATCCCCATCACTTCACTCGCCGCAACCCGAACTGTTTGGTCAGTCGAGATTTCTCGTCACATCGTCTGTTAGAGAGTCGAATAGCCCGTCAGTATGAAGACAGTGGCCATTCCTCTCTGCGTTAGGGAGTACCATGCGCGAGGTCACGGCGAAGAGTGTCAAGTTGAATCGTGACCTCGACGGAATGCTCGAGCAGGCTCTCGAGCGCGACCTGCTGGTCCGCATCGGATGGGGCAAACAAGGTGATGAGAAACCCAAAAAAGGGGAGATCGGTGTGATTACACATTTGCCGCCCAAGTCGCGAGTTCTGCTCTTGGGAGACTTGGGCGAATGCGCCGGCGCCATGAACGAAGGTGGCACTTTCACTCTACAGGGCGGCTGCGCATCGATGCTCGGCGCATTCCAAACCTCTGGTCGAATAACTGTCGAGCGAGACGCTGGTGACCGTGTCGGTCACCGGATGTCAGGCGGCGAGATCATCGTCCAGGGTTCGGCCGCCGAGGAGGCCGGTGCAGGAATGCGCGGTGGCGTCATCATCGTACGCGGGCACGTGGGGAAGATGGCTGGAGCGGCGATGGAAGACGGTGTGCTGATCATCCTCGGTTCTGCTGGAACGGAGCCGGGACTCGGTATGCTGGGAGGACGTGTGATTGTCGCTGGAAGTTGCCCTCCACCCGGTGAAGGTGCTGCAATGCGCTCGATAACGGAAGACGAACTCGAAGAATTGTCAGAGCATCTCGATTCTCTCGGCCTGCAATTGGATCCCGATGCTCTTGTTCTGGTTCCGACGGAAGCGGGACCTCCTATTGGTGAGAGGCCTGAATACTCCGTCGCCGAAGGATTCGACGGTATTGGTCTGGTGCCCTCGAGTCGAGACCGGCTACCGGAACACAGCGCTCTCGACACCTTGTCGCTGATACTCCCAGCAGGCCTTGAGGAGCATGGATTATTATGCCCACTTCCATGGATCGTGGAATGCGAGAGAATGACTGCTGCAACCGGCCGATATGGAACGGTTCAACCCGGTCTGGTGAGAACTGAACCGAGGTATAACGACCTCATACTCATCGACGAGTCCAATCTTCTTCAGGCTGGGAATGTGATTCAGAACTGCGCCGGCATGGTACTGGATCTGAACGGTTTGCCGGCCATCAATGATGCTGAGGTCGAAGCCCTTCTGGTCTCATTATACAGCAGGATGAGAGACGACTCGCTGGTCTTCCTCAAGGACAGCGTGGCGCGAGTCGATCACTTGTTTCGATTGGTTGTCGATCTCGACCTCGACGGAGCGGTGGTCGATGCTGCCTTGCCCGGTGGCGGAAGAGCTGCTTCTGCTCTGCCTCGAATCGGCCTTGCCGCTCAAGCGATGAATCTCGTCACTCAGGGACGAAATCTCCTCATAGAACTCGATGAAGCGCCCACTGCCGAGGATCTCCTGATCGCCATCGGAGCTGGCTGCGTCGCCGTCGTGGCTCCGCCAGCCGACGATGATATCGAAGCGGTACTCGGCTGGCTCGATGGTAATCTACGCGGCTGGATGCGCGAATTGGGTGTCGCCGATCTTACCCAGATCAATCGCAGCAACCTCAGAGCACTCGATCATGACACAGCCGCGATCTCCGGCTTGAGGCTCATCGGCTACGAGCGACCTCTTCCAATGTGGCTCGGAAACTGAGGTGAGCAGATGCCGACGATAACCTTGCAGCACTCTCTGCTGCGCTCCATTCAGGCTCGGCACGACGACGAATATGATCCAGACGATTGGCTGTCCCGTCTCTCACAGATCGGTTGTGTCGTCGAAGGCAGCGATGAGAATGGAATAGAAATCGAGGTTTTTCCGGACAGACCAGATCTGCTTAGCCATGAGACGATGGCGAGAGCAGCACGTTCTTTCCTCGGCTCAGCTTTGCTGCCACCATTTTTCGATGTCAAGGACAGTGGCATCGAAATGAGTGTCGATACCAGCCTCAAGACGGTTCGTCCAGTCATTCTCGGCGCGGTAGTTCGTGGCGTGGATACGGGCGAGACTGCGGCTGAGAAAGATGAATTCATCCAGTCACTCATGGATCATCAAGAGAAGCTCCACCTGAGCCTCGGCCGGCGTCGAAGATTCTCATCGATCGGAGTCCATGACCTCGCGACCTTGGCACCGCCGTTCAGAGTCATCACTGTACCGGGCGATCATGCCTTCGTGCCACTCGCGATGAGCCAGGAGATGAGTATCGATGAAATTCTCACAGAGCACCCCAAAGGCACCGAATACGCTCACCTGATGGCAGATCTCGACGTTTATCCAGTGATCCTCGATTCAAACGACGACATCCTTTCCTTCCCCCCCATCATAAATGGCGACCACACGACCGTGACCGCTTCCACCACTGACTTCTTCATCGATGTGACTGGATGGGACGAGCGCGCTTGTGAGGCTTGTCTTCTGCTCGTCTGCTTGTCTCTTGCGGAACGCGGAGGCAGCGTCGAGAGTGTTCAGGTCACCGGCTGCGACGGCAAGGTCCGACTGACGCCGGTGGGAGAAGCGCGCGAACACCGTATATCTGACCGACTGATTGAGCGAATCCTCGGACTTTCCCTTGAATCTGAGCAGATCGCCAAGGCGATAAATCGCATGGGAGGTCAGTTACTCGCAAGCCGAGCGGTTACCGATGGTGTAGAGCGCGGCGAGCGCTGGGCCGACCTCGTGGTGGGGGAGCGCGAGCACGTCATCGCCATGCCACGCTGGCGCTCAGACATCATGCATCCCGTCGATGTCATCGAAGACATAGCAATCGGATACGGTTACGACAATATGCCCAAAATCCTCTCAAAAGTCCACATGGACGCGATTCCTCTGAAGTCCTCGGATCTGCACCGACGAGCAAGACAGAGTCTGCGCTCACTGAACCTCCAGGAGACCCAGAGCCTCACGCTCTCCTGTGAGCGTGACCAGTTCGAGAGCGTCCGCTGGAATCCGAAGGGCGGAGTGACGAAGATGACCAACCCGATCACCAAGGATCACACCATTCTGCGACAACACATTCTTCCTAGTCTACTGCAACTTCTCAGCGCCAATCGCCATCACGAATTGCCGCAGCGAGTCTACGAACTCGGAACTGTGGTGATCGATGCACAGAACAAAAGTCGAGCCGCCTGGGCCTGCGCTGAAGTCGACGCAGGATTCGCTGCGGCCAAGGGGCTCGTACAGGCTCTGCTACGAGACCTTGGTGCGAACCTCTCGGAGGTGGTTTGGGAAGCCCTTCACGCAGGCGAAGGGCCATGGATCGTTGGCCGGGGAGCGAGAGTACTTCTCGACGGAGTGGAAATAGGTCAATTCGGCGAGGTCGATCCCGCAGTCAGTTCAGAATTCGGCCTGCGCGTGCCGATTCAAGCCGGAGATTTCGACATCGACGCCTTGGGCCGAATCATTCCGGATCCGGTGCTCTGAAACCATTCGCTCCCAAGCAGCGACCGGTTCTAATCGTCTCCACCGAGGAGCGCCATCGCTTCGAGGAAGGATTTCTTCTCGAGATGTGATCTGTCGACCATCTTCTTCTCCTGAGAATCATCCTTCTTTTTCTCGTATTCCACGACCAACTGCTCCTTCGATTTTGCAGGAGCCGGCGGCGCGGCGGTTTTCTTCCTGAATGGCCACACTGACACCATGAAAGGCGAGCAGCACCCTATCCCATAGACCCTTCCTTTCCTAGAATCATCATCGAGGGGTAGGGATGAAAGGCACAGAACGAGGGGCCTCGCTCATGAATGAGCGTCAGATGGCCCTTCTGCTCATTTTCGTCTTGGTGACCTCTTTGCACACGCCGAGCCCTCTTTCGGAGCCGTCCCAAAGCGCAGACTCCGCGGCTCGAACCGCCACTTTGGACATCCTGATGCTGGGTAATTCCTACACCTCGAACAACCAATTGAACATTCGAGTCGAGAACCTGCTGAATGCTGCGGGGCATAATTCCGATGTCGAGGCTCTGACGAGCGGGGGCAAGACTCTCGCATGGCATGGTGATGAAGCGGCGAAGTCGGGCACACAATGGAATACGAGTCTGGCTCAACGACATGATTACGTCATTCTGCAGGATCAGAGTCAGGTTCCTGGATTTCCGACCAGTTCCACTTATTGGCAAGATAGTCTGGATGGCGCAGAATACATCGATTCGCGGGTCGAAGCAAAGGGTGGCGATACGATTTTCCTCCAGACCTGGGGATATCGATTCGGCGATGAGAACAACCAGTGGAGGTATCCAGATTATCCTACGATGCACGGTCATCTGCGTGATGGCTACCTGATGTACGCGGAGAATCTCAGCACTTCACAGCGACCGGTATTCATCGCGCCGGTCGGGGAGGCATTCGCATTCATCTATGACGATTCTGCGAATTCAACCGCCAATGGCACACCGTTCTCGGCTCTCTATGCAAGTGATGACAAACACCCTTCGATCCAGGGGACTTACCTTGCAGCCTGCGTCATCCATGTGACGATCACGGGTCAGCCCTCAGTCGGTTTGCCAAGTACTGGCGGAATCAACGCCTCTCGGACATTGCTGCTTCAGCAGGCTGCTGATCATGTCGTCCTCAACAGAACCGCATACTGGGATTTCCCCTGGGAATTCGATAGGGATGATGTGACATTCGGGGTCGAATCGGGTTCGATCTTCAACATCGACCCCGGCGCCACCATTGGTATTGGAGTCAATTTCACCAATCGTGAGGAGATGGACACGACTGCACTCGTGGACGTCAGTGGGCCGGTCGACTGGACACTCAGTTGGTCCAATCCAACGACGCCCGAAGTCGGGCATTCATACGATGCACCTTCGGACGAGACTCAGTGGCTCCAGTTCAGCATCGAAGCCCCGATCGTCGAGGGCGGCATTCCACTCGCTGGTTCGCTGCACGACTTCAGCGTCCATCTGGTCGGTGACTCGGACGGAGCTGAGGATTGGTACAATTTCTCGATGCGCTTCGGCATCTCGAATGGCATCGAATTGGTCGAGGGAGGAGGGAACGCCTCGATCGAACCGGGTGGTATAGTAAATCTCGAAGTCTTCGTCAAGAATATCGGCAACACGCCGAACTCACTCGGAATCAACATGGCTCCGCTCGACGAGAACGGTAACCAGATCGGTATCGCAGGTCATTCCTTCGCACACGATGGTTGGACGGCGATCATCTACGACAGAAGTTCGCTCGAGGACATGGCTCCGGATGAGACTGCGATGGTTCGGCTGCAAGTCGAATCTCCATTCCTCTCATCTGGATTTCTGAGTATGGAGATTCAGATCTGGGCTCAAGGAGTCCAAGAGGTCGAGACCTTCACTCAGAGTGTCATCATCGTCCCGAGATCGGGAGCGGCGCTGGGAATCACCGATGTCGATTGTCGATTCGATACCGCACCTGGCGAGACGTGCAGGGTCGATTTATTCATCGAAAACACTGGAGATGCTGGCTTCCTCTTCAATCTCAGCATTGTCGAAATGCCCGATTGGCTCAGCGTGAACATCGCCGATTACACCCGCTTCCTAGGCCCGGGGCAGACCGTCCATGGAATCGAGGTGGAGGTTCTGCTGGATTCTGGGCTCGCCGCCGGCCTTGCTGGCGGCGTCACAATTGAAGTCGAAGTCGATGGCTGGGTTCCCGCTGAAGTCTCCTTCGATGTGGCCGTCGCAGCAGTTCACTCATGGCAATTGATACGCTCTGATGCTGAGGTTATCGATGGGCGTCTGACCGCCTATTGGGAGATGATGAATACCGGCAATGGTGCCGATGGTCTGGTCGTTAGTGTCGATTGCAATGTCTTCACCGATTTCGGAGTAATTGCAACCACGGGTACCCCTTCGGAGAACATCGGGGACGAGACCCGCTCGTTCCAGATTCTCGATGTCCCTGAGGGAACGAGCGTGATCTTCGAGGTCTGGATGGATGTTCCCGAGCAAGCACCGATCGAGACAGAGGCGATTCTCACCGTCGAAGCGCGCTCGATTCGAGACCCTTCGGTCATCTTCAGTGTGGACCACTCTGCGACAATCGCCGGCGCCCCAGGAAGCGAACCCCCAGGCCCCAGCGAAGATGAACCATCAGCATTCACGAAATTCATACAAAGATGGCTTGAAACAATCCTCATTCTAGCTATCAGCGTGATAGGTTCTGTCGGGCTGGTGCTGGCGATTCGCCATCGAATCGAGAAAGAACGTGGTTGGCATCGCAGAAACAACCCTGAAGACGCGGTCGAAGAACCAAAGGAATGGCTGACGAAGTTCGAGGGTGGAGGTGAGGAAGCACCAGAAATCATCGAGAGTCCGACAACGGATGTAGCGAGTTTCCGTGCAGAATTCATCGAGAAATCAGGTGACCATTCACGCATCGCCGAACCCGCACCGGATCAAAACGTAATCGAGAGTGCGGGAGAGGTTCTCGAGAAAGCCCTCGTCGAGGATGCGATTCTGGATGCCATTGAAATCGCCGACGCAATGCAAGAAGACGACCTGATTCATCCCGACAATCTGCTTCTCGACCTCGACGATTTCAGCGATAGACTCGACAATCTAGGCAAAGAACTGCGCGATGATGAAGACCCTTGAGCCTATCCAATCGGCCCATGAGTGACTGGCTCATCGGCATTGATGAAGCGGGTCGAGGCCCCGTCATCGGCCCACTCGTCGTCTCTGCTTTGGCGATTCCTGCTACGGATCGATCATCCTTGGTCGACCTGGGCGTTAGAGATTCGAAAGACCTGACTGCTCATGCCCGAGAGTCCATTGAAGAGTCGATAAGACAACTCACAAAGCAGCGCGACTGGGGCATCGGTACCATCGTCTGCGAGCCGGCGCGAATCGATGTCAATCGACTCGATTCCAACCTCAACAGCCTCGAGATCGAGCTCTTTGCAGAAGCCATACGCTCCGCAATCGACCCGGATGACGGCGGAATGATCCTCGCCGATGCCTGCGATGTTGACGAGGCGAGGTTCGCACGACGTCTGAGGGCAGCACTTGGCGGCGAATGGGCGCATTGGGAAATCGATGCGCGTCACGGCATGGATGCAACCGACCCTGTCGCAGGCGCTGCTTCTATAATCGCCAAAGTGACACGGGATGCAGCCATCGCCGAACACAGCGCTCGCCTCGGAATCGACCTCGGATCTGGCTATCCTTCCGACCAACGGACCCGAGCAGCACTGCCAGACCTGCTCGGCGGCGAGACCCCACACGACTGCTTGAGATGGAGTTGGTCGACAGTATCCGACCTCTGGCAGGAGATGCACTCTCGCCCAGTTCCCGTCCGCAGCCGCTCTGGTGGCGCAGTCGTGCAATCATCACTCGATGACTGGTGAGTCACATAAGCGTCAAATGCCTCATTTCACGGGTCAACCTCTGATATTGATGGCGGATGCACAGGATTGGGATGCTGACACCATCGCCACCGTGCGTAAGTACGCCCTGCAGAATGCGGTCGAATACGACGGCGCCGGACAGGCGGGTTCGGTCCTCGGCCGACTCCTCGGAGAACGCGCCGACCTGCGAGGCCGAGCGCGCGACCTCAAGGAACTCGTCGAATCCGAGGTCGCAGCCGCCAACCAGCTCGCAGCCAGTGAAGGCGTCGAAGCAGCCCGTGCAGCGCTCGCAGCGACGAACCCCGAAGCGCTTCAACGCCAGAAACAACAGAAACGCGTCGGTCTCAAGGAACTCTCTGAAGCGATCAGAGGCGAAGTCGTCCTGCGATTCGCCCCGAACCCAAACGGGCCACTGACACTGGGCCACGCCCGCGGCGTCGCCATCAACTCCGAGTACGCCAAGATGTACGACGGCAAGGTGATCCTCCGCTTCGACGATACCGACACGAAGGTCAAACCACCCCTTCCCGAAGCCTACGACTGGATCGAAGCCCAATACGAATGGCTCGCCGGCCGCCCCGCCGACATCATCATTCGAGCCAGCGAGCGAATGCCCGTCTACCTCGCACACGCAGAACAGATGCTGAGTGGTGATTTCGGCTACGTCTGCCGCTGCACAGCGGCTGACTTCAAACAATTACGCGACGCCCGAGAAGTCTGCCCTTGCAGAACTCGAAGCGTCGAAGAGAACCTCGCTGATTGGCAGGCTATGAACGACGGCGAGATAGCCGAGGGAGGTGCCGTCGTGAGGGTCAAGACCGACCTCGAATTGCCCAATCCAGCGTTGCGCGACTGGCCCGCGTTGCGTATTCAACACACCCCACATCCCATTGTCGGCAAGGCTCACAATGTTTGGCCATTATTGGACTTCCAAAGCGCCATCGAAGACCACGAACAAGGAGTCACCCACATCGTTCGCGGCAAGGATCTGATGGATTCAACCCGCAAGCAGACGCTACTCTACGAACACTTCGGCTGGACCTACCCCCAAACCCTCTACTGGGGCCGCGTCAAAATTCACGAGTTTGGTGGATTCTCTACTTCCGGCATGCGCGCGGCGATTGAGAATGGCGAATATTCCGGCTGGGATGACCCGCGTCTACCGACTCTTGCAGCGCTGCGCAGACGTGGCTTCGATGCGGCTGCACTGCGCGCATTCTGGATCGATCTGGGATTGACTCAGAAGGATATCTCGATTTCGATGCAGACGATCGAATCGTTCAATTCGAGTGAAATCGATGCTCGTTGTGAGCGCCGCTCGTTCGTGCGCGACCCGCGCTTGCTGTCGCTCGATGCAAGCGGCTGTTCTGGCGGGCCTGGCACGAGCATCTCGAATGCCCGACATCCTGATGGTGCCGTCGAAGGGTCACGAAAGTGGGAACTTGGAGATGGAGCGATTCTGATCGAGGCTGCAGACGCAGAAGCGACAGGAGGTTCGCTGCGTCTGAAGGATTACGCAGATG